>Juniper_p1__coassemble_147_pt1 | contig 67517 bp, 48 predicted proteins | sample Juniper_p1__metabat2_low_PE_017 | metagenome-assembled genome bin Juniper_p1
ATTAGGGCTTACTCGGGACTTGCACCCGTTAGACAATGCTCGTGCCGAGCATACCAAAAAGAAAGAGCCTGTCAAAATTTGACAAGCTCTTTCTTTTTATTACTTAAATGTATACAGGATAATTACTGGATTGTCATATTCATCAAGGTTCGCTAATTCATCAGGTAAATTCTTAATATCTCCACTTTCTTTCAATTTCTGAATTATATCGTATGTTATCATTTGTGCTCTTGTTTTGGAATCTATATAGAATTCGGGCCAGAACGGAACACCTCCATCCATATCATTCTTAATACCCAAAGCATTCTGACATGGTATACTTACTGTTGCCTCTTTATATGATTCCGGAACTTTCTGGCTTAATACTGAACCGTCATTTTTCGATAGGCGTTGCAGATAATATTCACCATCTTTGTAATATCTGTAATAATAGAATCGAGGCGATTCAAACATATCAATCAAAGTAATGTCTCCATCTTTAACCGGATTGTTTCTTAATTGATTAATATCGGCTACATTCTGATGGTAACCTGTTGAATTTTCTCTGCTTAATACACAAACAGGCTTACAACCATCAGAAGAAATACTAAATACTGTATCATTACATTCTGTATATGCCAATACATGGTCCGGACTGGCTGGTGAGAACACTATCTCCTGCATATAACATACTTCTTTGTTCCAGTCAGGTTTATAAGGAACTATAGAGTCTGTGATATTCATATTGATGTCTTGCAGTGCCGCCAGCCATGGTGCCATCTGTATTGGTGCCATATTTATACCTTTTAAGACTCTTTTCCCGTCTGATAGATAAAAAAGATCTGTTGCCTGTATAGTATCATTTCTTAAGAAAACACCATCAAAGGAGTGTACGATGGGGGCACCTGAGTAATGGAATGTATATATTTCCTTTTTTTCGTCGTCTATAGCCAGACTTAATACCACATTATGTTCACCGGGACCGTTACCCTGTCTTCCCAACTCTCTTATAAACTTTCCAGATTTATCAAATTGGAAAACCTGGTCTGTCTTACCGTTATAAATAAACATGTATTCTTTATTTTTATCCATCTCAACAGTAAAAGCGTTACTTATGAGACACTGATCATTTGTTTCCAAAGGAATATATCTGATTTTTTCAATATCATCTTTAAGAGAAATTTCATTGCTCTCTTTTAACAGACTGCGTACAGGGATAACATATGTTTCTCCTGTCTGTTTTTCTTCAGATTGACAACTGTATAAGCATGTACTTACAAGTAATACAGAGATAATAAGGTTGCTTTTCATAACTTTAAATTAAATTTATTATTAAAAATTATTTCTGGTAATTAATCTATCAATTGCTTGAATAATAGCTGATTTTAATCATTTTAGTAAATATAAGGACTATCTTTGTAAGTCCATGCATGTCTGGTAACGATTAACATTAATTAAACTGAACCTTTGTATAACATAATAGAACTTATCAGGTTAATTTCGTGACAACATCTTGTTTTATATACCTTTGTTTAGTATCAATTATATTCCCATACATTAAAAGTTATAAAACATAATAATCCTTTTTGAATGAAAAAAAATAATCCATAAATTTGTAATAAGTAAATTCTAAATCAATCGATTATATACCTGACAATATAATGATACAAATTCTTATGAAACGATATATCTCATTAATAATACTAATATTTCTATGTATAGAAATGTCTTATTCACAGAATATTAAAATTACAGGTATTGTAAAAGATATTTCAAATACGCCAATTGTTAACACACACCTTATACTATATAATCTAAACGATACTTTGAATGCTGTAAAAACAGCTGTTAGTGACCAAAACGGATATTATTCTTTTGAAAAGATTTCCAAAGGCAGTTATAAACTGGTGGCTACAAACATTCAGTATAACAAATCCGTTACTTACATACAAAACTTAAATAAAGACTTGTCTGATTTTATTATTTGTTTGGAAGACAGAGATGAACTTCTTGGCGAAGTTACTGTAACAGCCAAACAGGTTATTCGTGAGTTTGACAGGCAGGTTATTTTCCCGGGTAAACAGGAAAAAGAAATCTCAGCGAATGGAGTGGATCTGATTGATAGACTCTACTTAGACAAGGTATATATAAATAAAACTGATAACTCAATCAACAGTCTTAAGGGAGGCAAGGTACAGCTTCGGATCAATGGGGCTCCTGCAGATGAAACGGACTTCATGAATATAGACCCTAAACTGGTGACTAGGGTGGAATATCACGATCGCCCCTCCCTCCGGTATGGTGATACACCTGCTGTTATAGATTTTTACGTCAAACGTTTTGAAACAGGAGGAAGAGGTAATTTATACTTAAATAATTGTATTGACGGGAAAGCTTTAGGAACGGGAAGAGGAGGACTGACAATAAACCATAAGAAATCTGAGTTCTCTATTTCAGGTTTCTACTCTTATCTGAATCTCAGGGACAGATATCAATTGATAAATGAAAAATTTTATTTTGATGATGGAATTGTCTTGTCAAGGTATAAGGAGGGTGAGCCTGCCGTCATGAAAGAACGTATGTATACTACAAAAGCAAGTTACAGTTATTATGATACTGATAATATTTTGTTTACTGCCAGCTTGTTTTACGACCTGTATGAGACACCTAATACTTCTTCTAAAAGTAAAATTTTTCAGAATGGAAGTACTACCCCTTCAATGCATATGATTGATTCTGTACAGTTAAGAGAAAGTAAACCTTCGTTTGAACTGTATTTTCAAAAAAATCTGCCGAAAAAACAGTTGGTTGCATTCGATATTGTAGGTACCTATATGTATACTTCTTCTTATGAATCATATCACGAATATGATAAGACTGGATCAATATCTGATTATCTGACCTCAATTAGTGGAAACAAGTACTCCGTTATTGCTGAAGGATTTTATGAAAAAGGTTTCAAACGGGGCCGTCTTAATGCAGGAGTAAAAGAGACCGCCGCATTTGCAGACAATACTTATACAGGTACATACCCTTATCAAAGTAACATGGATCAGTATACTACAACAGCTTATATACAGTGGTATGGTGGTGTCAAAAAGCTTTCTTATAGTGTTGGAGCGGGTGTAACTTCAGATATAAAGATTCAGAAAAGTGAGAAAGTTTCTGATTTGAGGTTTTATCCTGTTCTAAATTTGGGTTATCGTGTGAGTAATGATATAAATCTGTATTATAATGGGCGAGTCAATGTCAGAACTCCCCAATTAGGTAATCTGAACAATGTACAGATTTCAAAAGATGATTATTTGATTTTAGCTGGAAATCCTAAGCTCAAGTCAGAAACGACTTATAGTAATACGCTAGGCCTTGGTTTGTATAAAAGGAATCTGATACTGTCTATGGATGCGTCCTATAACTATTCTGTTAATCCGATGCTGAATAGTACAACTCGTCAAGATAATAAGTTCATTGCTCAGATTCAGAATGGTGAATATAGCAATGTTTTCGGGATAAGCGGATTTTTGAGGTGGAACGTAGTTCCTAAATTTATTAATGTATATTCAAGATTTGGTTATAACTATCGTCAAAATGTTACCGATAATTATAAACATTCCTTTAATGCGTGGATGCTTGACGCAGGATTGGATGCCATGTATAAGGATTTCACTTTAGGAATTAATACGCATAAAGATTTCGATTTTCTTAATTCTGAAACGAAATTATATAAGTATTTCGGATTATCTTTTAGTCTGTTTTATAAGTGGAAAAATTTAAAAGTTGGTACTGTAGTAAGAAAATCATTAAATTCTTATCTGGAACGAACTGTCGATATGAATCAATATGCACCAAGTGAAACCTTTACATATATGCCTAGTAGCAATACGGATGTGCGTTTCACTCTTTCTTGGTCATTTGACTTTGGACGAAAACATGATAGCGGTGAGCAGAGATTATATAACCAAGACTTGATAAAAGGAGTCCTTAAATGAGTAGAAACAATAGTGGACTACCATTGTAAGAGTTTCCTTGTCAATTATGAATACATACTGATACAAATCATAACCTAATCATAATGTGATATGTTTTATTACACACAAGCCGTATTTGACTCATACTAAACAAATTATATAAAGCGACTTAATATAAAATTAGTCTCATACTAACCTCATGTTATGTTAACGTGAGTTCGAAATAAGGATCAATATAATCTATTGTAAATTAGAAACATAGCGATAAAAGTATTAAATTTATAGTGCTGAATTATAATATTTAAACGATTACCACTATGTTTCCAGAGTCTAAAGTTACAGAGATTTACTGTATGGCTGATGATTTTTGCAAGGAATTTGCGTTACAATAGGAAAAATATATGATTGAATGAAGACAGTAAAAAGAAGCATCGCAACAAACCCAACCGCATGAGTGATGCTGAGATTATGGTTATTCTTATTCTATTCCATTCTGGCGGTTTCCGTTGTTTCAAACATTACTACAAGGAATATGTCTGTAAACATCTGAAACACCTTTTTCCGCGTCAGGTTTCTTATAACCGTTTTGTGGAATTGGAGAAGGAAGTGCTGCTTCCCATGACCATCTTCATCAAGAAAGTCCTGCTGGGAACATGTACCGGCATCAGTTTCGTCGACTCCACTCCTTTACGTGTCTGCCGTAACCAAAGAATCCTTGTCCATAAGACATTTGAAGGACTTGCCGAGCGTGGAAAATGTTCTATGGGATGGTTCTTCGGATTCAAGTTGCATCTGATAATCAATGATAAGGGTGAAATTCTCAATTTCATGTTTACACCTGCAAACGTAGATGATCGTGAGCCATTGAAACAGAAACAGGGTAAGTTCGTGGAAAACATTAAGGGAAAACTATGTGCAGATAAAGGATATATTGGGCAGGCTTTGTTTGAAAATCTCTTCCTAAACGGTATTCAGCTTGTTACAAAGGTTAAAAGCAACATGAAGAATTCACTCATGAGTATAGCTGATAAGATTCTGCTTAGGAAAAGAGCCTTGATTGAAACGGTCAATGACGAACTGAAGAATATTGCTCAGATAGAACACTCCAGACATCGTTCTTTTAACAACTTTATAGCCAACTCCTTGTCGGCTATTGCGGCATACTGCTTTTTTGAGAAGAAGCCCGCCATTGATGTAAATTTTGTCAATGACGGACAACTGTCTATTTTCTAATCTTATATCGAGTTCACGTTAATTTACATTTCATGTTTTGCAAATCCCCACTTCCACATTGACAAGGGAAGCAGATTTGCGAAACTTGAACCAATAAAAAAAACGCCAGCACGTTTGAAATAAAACGTCTTGGCGTTATAAAAAAATGTCTTGGCGTTTTCCTTTAAACGCCAAGACATTTTTTCTTTCCGTATATCACACTTCCTAGAACTCTGAAGTGAAGTGGAACTTAATGTGCTTAACCTTCACAATAAAGCGTATACACCTAATAATCAAATATAAAACCGCCTTGTTAAAAGTGGCGGGTAACAAACTAGTAACAAAAAAGCATTTTTTTGATGTGCCTGGCGGTTTTACAGTACAAAGATAAAATAAACCTGTTACAACATCATAGCAACATCGCTTTTTTATTGCCTCTGAAAACTCTGATTCATAAAAAAGCCTCCCCATCAGCAAAACTGACAGAGAGGCAATAACACTATAACTGTGAACTTTATAGCGATATGCTTTTATACCCCTATTTCCCTTAAATCATTATTCAACATATTTTCTTCTATCCTCTGAATCAAATAACGGTCTATTATCTTATGTAACGGAATGGCTGCATCATAAATCTCACCCGCATCATCATCCGCATTTGCTAATGCATAGTGATTATTAAGCCAGTCTACCAGAATACTCGTTATGTCAAATAACGCAGCTTTGAGTTCAAGCAGTTCTCTAGTACTAGTGCTTATAGAAGCCGTTTCCATAGTCTCTTTAATACCTAATACCACACCTGTTTTCATTGATTCTTTTTCCATTTTTCTAAGTTTTAAAATTAATCTCCAATATATTTTCCACTCCCGTAACCCATTGCCGAGGCTATACGTGAAACATATACCTCATAAGAAACCATAGCGTTACGAGCTTCTGTTTCTAATCTCATTCGCTCTACTTTGGCATTCGCCTCTGCCATGATACGCTTCGATTCCTGCCTTGCTTTGAAAAGGATAGAATCTATTGCAGCCTGTTCCGCATGCTTCTGGCTACGCTCAGCGATTTCATTTTCCTTTGCTCTCATGCTTGCAAGCTGTTCATCCTTCTTCACCTCCCATTTCGCCATTTCCCATGCTCTTTTTAATGCATCCGAAAACGTTGAATACTTGTCTCTACAATTCTTGTAGAACTTGTGAGCCATACTCATGATTCGTGACTTGTTATATTTGCTTGCCTTCATCCTATCTGCTTATTATTATTTAACTTTCATGATACAAAAGTAATGCTATCATCTTACATAAACAAATATAAGTAATACTATAAGCATTCATTTAACTTTATTTAGTAATACTATCGTTTTACATTTTATTCATATATGTAACTTTGCACAAACTTTTGATTTATACAAATATGATAGAAAGACTGATGATTAAAGACGCAATGAAGCGTTACAATACTTCTGTTAATGAAGTCGCTGCCAAAATGGGTATAACACGTGTTACATTAAGCTCCCATATCAATGGAAATCCGTCTGTTGAAATTCTTCTGAGAATATCTGATGCCATCGGATGCCCAGTCACAGAGCTATTCGCTCAACCAAAGAAGAATCAACTTTCATTTGAATGTCCTCACTGTGGGAAGGAAATAGAGATAACAGTCAAAGCGAAAACGCCCAAGCAACCATTTTAGAAGAAACCTCAGCACATTCTTCTATCGATTCGTCTTAATGTTCTTTAACCCAAAACGGCATAACTATAAGAAGAATCCATAAAAGATAAAGCCGGATTTAAGGATTACCGCATCCCTTAGTCCGGCTTTTGCTATACGTGCGTGTATGATGCAAAAAAAATCTTCTCCCATCACTTGCGTGAAATTGGCTTTTGATTCGCCCTCGGCAATTCCCTTACATCCAATTCCCTATTTAAGCGTTTTATAGCGCCTCTTACTGTTGAGGCTGATAGTTTATACTTACGCTCCATTAAAGCCTTCACACTGCTTTCTTTTCGCCCCTCAGCAACCATTTGATTATACTCCTTCACCATCTCGATATAGACCACATCGGACGCACTTATCCTGTATATCTTTAACTGCTCATATATATGTTTCGTTGTTGATAGAAACTCTAATACTGTCATCATATCCTACATTACCATGGGTCATTACTTGATTTTGCAGAAGAATCAGGAAGCAAAGGAACATTCTCCAGATTGTAGAAGTGAGCTGTATTACTGTCAAATCCGCAAATAAAACGCCCTATCCCGATATTTCTCCCTTTAGATATATTTATCATTGCCGTTCCCTTGGTGCTGCATTCGTGAAATGGTTTCGGATATGGTTTCCCGTAGACCTCCGGACGATATATCAATATCACGGTATCAGCAGCCTCAGCAATCTGACCGCTATCTCTCAATCTGTCTGTACTAGGTTCCGGATTCTGGCTATCCCGATTCAGTTGCGATAGAGCAATTATCCATATATTCAGCTCCTTGGCTAGATTCTTTAATCTTCTGGCAACCTCGCCCATCTGCTGCTCCTTGTTTGTCCCTTTCATATTCACATTGAGAATCTGCAAATAGTCTATGACTGCACCATTTATCTCGTATTTGATTTTCATAGAGCGAATAGAAGCTATTATCATGTCTATGTTTGAAGTGCTTCTATCGTCAAAAAAAAGCCCTTTCCCGCAATCATCATACAGTTTACCTATCCCCTTATCCAACATAGATATTTTTTCATTGTCCAGCCTACTATAAAGCAACTCATTAGCCGGAATACCACTCTCCACAGATGCAAGTCTAGCGGTGAGCTGCTGCCTTGTCATCTCCATAGAGTAAAACGCAACCTTACTCCCTGCCTTTATTGCTGTCAATATAACAGAGGTTGCAAAAGATGTTTTCCCTTGACTGGTTGACCCTGCCACTATAACCAGATCCGAAGGCTGCAGCCCTCCCTTATTATCTATCTTGGGAAATCCCGTGGGTGTTCCGGTCGTCGGTTTATCAGCTTGCAGGTTACGGTTTACTATATCATAAAGCCCCTTAATCGAATCGTATAAAGTTGTCACACTTACTGAAGTATCGCAAAATATTGACTTCAGTTCTTCTTCCACCTTCGCTAACACATCCACTATATCCTCGTCCTCATTCGTTCCCGAAGAGGCTAGATACTGACCTATTCGCCAAAACCTCCTGCGTTTCTCCAAATCATGAAGCCTAGCGGCATACTGGTAAGCGTTGAATCCATGAGCCTTACCAGAAATGGCCGTGAGGTCATAAGGTGAAACCTCCGCTTTCATCCGTTTAAGCTCCGGCAGAACAGAAATGATATTCACCTCTTCACCCCGATTTACCACATTCAATACTGCTTGAAATATACTCTGATGAACTTCGATATAAAAACACTCAGGGCTTAAAATCTCTCTTACTTCTTCAATCCGCCCTCCTAAAAGGAACGACAACACAACTGCTTCACATTCCTCATCGAAGAGCATAGCTGTTTGCTCTGATATGCCATTAAACTTTTCTTTCATCCTCTTACCTCCCTTTTCTTTTTCAATTCGTCTAGCGTACTTCTGTACACGTTTGTCCGCTTTCTAGGAAAGTCCTTCCAATTATTAAGATTCTGCACTGCATCACATAGCTCTTCCTTGGTATAAGTTTTAAGCAACTTGTAATATTCTTCTTCCGTCATCTGTGTTGAAACCTTAAGAACATAAGGACACGTCTTTTTAAGCCAATCATTAAACCTTTTAAACTCATCTGATTGTGGAGATACGGAAAGCTCTGCTTTCGTTATACCATCATTCTTATTATCATTTACATTATCATTATCATTTACATTAGGTTGTATTTTGGTTGTATCTCGGTTGTACTTTGGTTGTACTTTGGTTGTATCTCGGCTATATCGGTTGTTTTTATTACCCTTAGGCGCTCCACCTTTGCAGCCATTTTCATAACGCCTCCAATTCGCATCCAACTGAGGTTTTATCAGCACCCATGCAACTTTAGCCAACCCCGTAAGGCTCGGTTCTGTCTTATATAACGCATAGTACGATATTGCCCTATAAATAGCTAACTGTTCTTCTTCCGGAGCCTCATCTATCGCCTGCTGAAAACTCTTGTAAAAGATAAAGCTATCTCTATTGTCACTTTCCATCGTCAGCCCCCTTTCTTCTGCGCTGTATATGATACAGCAACCCTTCTCCGATTTCAGACATTGAATCCATAGCCTCCCCTATTCCATGCACGGCTTCACAATCTGGAGCCTCATCAACACATAGACCATACAAAACACGCCCGTCAGAACATTTCACGCTGCGTATATCCATTCCTTTTTCCTGCAAGGATAGAATTACACTATGAACATAATCCACGCCTATACGGGCGTTTATATCATCTGCCGTAAAGAAGCAACCAGACATAAATAACTCTTTCGTCTCGTCTATTACGGACTGAGGTATAGATAAAGATTGAATACTTGCCCCGCCTCTCATCGTCATACGTGTTTACCAATTACACAATAATTAATTGCTCCCTGCTCGACCTCTTCCTCTGAGGCAATCCGGTTTTGTTTCATCCAGTTTTCTATTTCACCTCGGTCAAAATATACAAGTTTCCCGTTGGGCTTGTAGTGTGGAATCCGGTGACTACAAGTCAGTTTATACAAGTGGCTTTTGCTTAATCCGGTAAGTACAGATACATCATCCAACGAAAGCACGTTCTTTGCAGAAAGAAGGCTGTATTTTTCAATTCTACTTAATTGTTCCAAAATCTTTTCTTCCATGTTCTTATAAATTTGTGCTTGGGCTGTGCACCGCCTTCGCTTGTTTAACATGATGCAAAGAAAAGAACAAATAGAAGAATACCCCTTATAAAAGAAATAGCACTTAATAGCCGCAAAATAAGGGCTATTAAATGCCATAAATATCAACTAAAAAGAAGCTATTTACAAACCTAGTTGCCTCTTCGCTCCTTCTATTTCAACCTTGGTAAACCTTTCTAGCTTATAAGCATAGTTGTTAAAACCGTTCCTACTGCCTATATCGCCAAACTCATTACGTACTGCGCTATAAGTCGGTTTAGTAATTAGCCCATTTTCCATAGCTACCGTAATTATAAGAGCTGCTTCTTTCCCTATTTTACCCTTCATCGCTTTATGCAGAGCTTTAATCATATCTTTACCCCTTTCCGTCAAACATTCACTAAAGGGAACACTTCGCCTGCCTCGTTTCTTAGGTCTTTCAGAGCTGCCTTTAGTGACAGCCTCATCTATTAGCTCATCCGGCAAAATACCGATGTATTCTGGCTTGTTTGGCTTCTTAGGTTGAGGCTCTAACTCTTCCTCTGCTTCCAACACATATCTAGCTTCCTTCTCATATGCACTAATAATATAAGTCAGATAGAAGTCTCTTGTGGATTCTATTTCATCCCTAAAAGGTTCAAGCTCTTTATATAGTTTTTCTAACAGAATATAACCTTTTAATTGCGTATCATGATTGTTCCCTTCTTTCGCCAATGACATAGCTCTTCCAGATAAAGCTTTTATTCTATCTAAATTCAAGTCTTTATAGCTGCTCATATCCACATATTCAAAGTTCAACTTCGGGTATCAAGTTCACAGCTTTACGCTTGCTTTCGTCCACTATTTTCGCATACACTTGTGTCGTGTTCACATTCGTATGACCTAACAGCTTTGAAACCGTATATATATCTGCTCCAAAATATAACATAAGCGTTGCGTTGGTATGCCTCGCCACATGAAAGGTAACATGCTTATCTATTCCTGCCTCTTTCGCCCATATTCCCAAGTATTTTTCAATCGTGGTTGTACTGTTCGGCAAATCGAACACTCGCCCACATGGCAAAGCCTCATCTTCTTTCCACGGAAGCCATTGCAAAGCATTATTGGAAAGTGGTAAATAAAGAACCTCCCCTGTTTTTTGCTGCTTTATTTCGACCTGGTACGTTCCCTCTGCTATTTTGTGAATCTTTTCCCACATCAAGCCCTTAACATCGCTATATCGCAATCCGCAAAAGCAGGAAAACAGAAAAGCCTGCTTAAGTTCAACATATTTGCACGGTGTATTCACCAAAGCTTTTACCTCATCATAAGTTAGATACTGCTTCGTTGCATTCCCAGGTTGAGGCCGATCTGTATAAGGTATCTTACTAGCCGGATTAAATGGTATTATTTCATCCTTGACAGCTTTATTTAAGGTTATGGACACAACATCATAATACAAAGCCTTAGAAGCCTCCGACAAAGGAAGCCCCCTTTTACTCTTTACTGATGTCAGATATGTAAGAAAACCCTGTAAAAAAGCCTTGTCAACTTGATTCAACGTGATTTTATCTCCTTTGTATTTAATCAGGTGCCCGATAGCTACTTTAATGCTTTCGCTATACGCTATGCTATCCTTCTTGGAATAGTCCTCAGCTTGCTGATACATATATTCAATGAAGTTCACCTTTGCTTTATTTCCCAAAGCAAAACCATGTACTTCATTTTGGAGAGAGATTATCCGCTGCGCCTTGATAGCGTTTGCAGTCCTAAGCGTTTCTTCGTTCTGTATCTTGGCACCCTTATTCTTTTCCGGAATCAAGTAAAGTTTAAGAAATTCGTACTCACGAACGCCACTGCGATAATAGTCTAGATAAATAGAAAGATTCCCGTTAGAAAGCTTCTTTGTTCGCAAACGGATTGGCTCCTTTGCTTTAGTAGTGACTTTTTTTCCCATTGCTATTTTGTTTTTAGTTTATTACCCAGTACAAAGATACACAATATAACTTTATCGGGTAACAAACGGGTAACAAAAAAGAGGCAAGTAACAAGAAAATAAAGGAAAGAAGAAAAGCAAACTTAAGAGGATAAAAAAATAAAGCCACTGAAAAACAGCAGCTTTACTTTCTTTTATTTTACTCTTTTTAGAACTCCGAAGTAAAGTGGAACTTAATATGCTTAAAGTCCATCTGAGCCATCTGAAGCACATATCCACTATCAGCAAGAAACACATCACGCCCGTCACGGTCTTTTGCCATATATTGGTATTTACGCTTCTTGAACGCTTCCAATTCAGCAGGATCATCGCTTTCAACCCAACAAGCCTTATACAGACTGATCGGTTCCCAACGGCACTTGGCATTATATTCATTCTCCAAGCGATACTGAATCACCTCAAACTGAAGCTGTCCCACGGTTCCGATAATCTTCCGCCCGTTAAACTGATTGACAAACAGCTGAGCTACACCTTCGTCCATCAACTGGTCAATTCCTTTGTTTAACTGTTTCGTCTTCATCGGGTCCGCATTTTCAATATACTTAAACATCTCTGGAGAGAAGCTTGGTAGTCCCTTGAAATGCAGATTCTCACCCTCAGTCAGTGTATCACCGATTTTAAAAGTCCCGTTATCGGGCAAACCGATAATATCACCAGCCCATGCTTCATCTACAGTCGTTTTTCGCTGTGCCATAAACTGAGTAGGTGAAGAAAAACGCATGGTCTTATTATGACGGACATGCAAATACGGCGTATTACGGGTAAACTTACCGGAGCAAACTTTACAGAAAGCCACACACGAACGGTGATTCGGGTCGATATTCGCAGTAATCTTAAAGATGAAACCTGTGAATTTTGATTCATCGGGAGCCACCGTACGTTCTTCAGCTGCTACCGGACGCGGACTGGGAGCAATCTCCACAAAGCAGTCAAGCAATTCCTGTACCCCGAAGTTATTCAAAGCAGAACCGAAAAATACCGGAGCAAGTTCGCCCTTCAGATAACTGTTAACATCAAATTCCGGATAAACCCCGTCAATCAATTCCAGCTCACCACGAAGCTTATCAGCCAAAGGTGTACCGATATGATTATCCAGTTCTTCCGAATGAATATCTACCTCCACTTTTTCAGTCACCACTTGCTTGGAAGGCTGGAAGAGATTCAGCTTTTGTTCGTAGATATTATAAACTCCCTTGAAACGCGGACCGCTCTCAATAGGCCACGTCAAAGGACGCACATTAATAACCAGTTCCTCTTCCAGTTCATCGAGCAAATCGAAAGGATCCTTGGCTTCACGGTCCATCTTATTCACGAAGATAATCACGGGAGTATTGCGCATACGGCAGACTTCCATCAATTTTCGGGTCTGGGTTTCCACACCCTTGGCACCGTCAACCACAATAATTACACTGTCTACAGCTGTCAGGGTGCGATAGGTATCTTCAGCAAAGTCCTGGTGACCCGGCGTATCGAGGATATTGATTTTATAATCCCGGTAATCAAATTCCATTACCGAAGTGGTAACAGAGATACCACGCTGTTTTTCAATATCCATCCAGTCGGATGTAGCCGTTTTCTTAATCTTGTTCGATTTCACCGCTCCTGCCACCTGAATCTGTCCACCAAAAAGCAGCAACTTTTCAGTCAATGAGGTTTTACCGGCATCCGGATGCGCGATAATCGCAAATGTTCGTCTTCTTTCTATCTCTTGGTTTGCCATACAAATTTATTTTTCAAGCTCCAATTTATCAATACATTCCCGTAAACTATCTATCCAATAAGGGATTTCCACACCATAAGTTTCTTTTATCTTTGTCTTGTCAAGCACAGAATAGTGCGGACGGCTGGCTCTGGTAGGATATTCTTCCGTATGAAGAGGCTTTAATTTACAATCTGTAATGCCAGCCAGATGATGGATAACCTGCGTAAAATCATACCACGAACAAACCCCTTCATTGCTGAAATGATACACCCCCGGAACAATTCCCTTTCCGATAGCAGCAAAAATAACCGCCGCCAAATCGCGGGCATAAGTAGGAGTTCCAATCTGGTCAAAAATCACGCCTAACGTATCACGCTCTTTGCCCAGACGAATCATGGTCTTGACAAAGTTATTGCCAAAGGTTGAATACAGCCAGGCAGTACGGATAATCATGGTATTTGAGCATGCATCCATAGCCTCTTTCTCTCCGTTCAATTTCGTAGAACCATACACTGAATTCGGGCAAGTAGGCTGATTTTCACAGTAGGGCACATGAGCCGTTCCGTCAAAAACATAATCAGTAGATACCTGAACAAGATATCCGTTACGAGCCTGGATTGCCTCTGCCAAATAGCCCGGAGCAAGATGATTTAACTTATCACACAGTTCTTCATTGTCTTCTGCTTTATCTACAGCTGTATAGGCTGCACAGTTTACAATAACGTCAATCTGATGCGCGTCAACAAAACTCTTCACAGCTACCTTGTCGCAAATATCCAGTTCTGCCACATCAGTAAAAAAATAAGTATATTCCTGATGCTCTTCTGCCAGCAAACGTATCTCATTTCCTAACTGACCGTTTGCTCCTGTCACCAATATATTCTTCATATTTATTCCAGTTCTAATTCTCCTTGTTTATCTTTGATATAATATCCAGCCAGCATGGCTAACAAATCACCGATTACTTTTAAAGCCTTTTGAGTAGCTTCGGTTACTTCTTTCTTCTGCAGCCGCAGTAACATCACGCCATACATTGCTTCAAAGCATGTTTCAAGTTCAGGAGTTTCCTTGTCTTTTTTCTTCGTCCGAAGCTCTACTATAAAAGGCAACGCTTTATAATAAGCTGCGCTATAATACGGAAACTTAGGCGACTTGAGCAAACGCAAATGCAAGTCGGTAAGCCAAACAATTATATTTTTATTAATCTGAAGATGACCTTCTTCCATTACTCCCTCATCATGCATCATATTGATGAGGTCTTCATACCACTGCGCCAATGCTTTCTTCTGCTCTTGAGTAATAGGATAAGGGTCTATGATTGACTCTCGGATTTTAACCATATCAAAGCCATTAGCACGAATCAAATCTTCTATCTGCCACATATAAAGCAGATACTCTGCAATATTCTGCTGTTTTAACTGCTGAGAAATATACATTGTATGTTTTTGAGTTCTTGAGTTCCTAAGTTTATGTTTTTAAGTTCTTAATTCTTGAGTTTGTGATTCTTAAGCTATTCCGTTCTTTCATGAGAATGACTTGCCGAAGAATGCAAAAACGATACCCACTAATGCAGCAATAGTTACCACCACACCGATAATACGGTTCAACACCCAAATGCCGCGCACATTAAAACGCGTACGTACCTTACTTACAAAATAAGTAATACCAAACCACCATGTCAATGCGCCTAAGATGATTGCCAAATAACCCACCAGCTGAAACCCTATCGGACTGCCAGGCATAACAAATGAGAACCGAGCAAACAGACCTATAAACAAAAAGATGATTAGCGGATTAGACAGGGTTACAAAAAAGGCTGTTACAAAATTATGCAAATAAGTTCCGCGACGGGCTGAAACCGGACGTAATGACTTGACAGGATTGCTGCGAAAGGTATAAACACCGAATGCAAGCAGCATCACGCTGCCCACAACCTGAAGAAAAAGCTGATGTTTCACAATAAGGTCATCCATAAAACTCATGCCATATCCGGTAATCAAGGCATAGCAAATATCGCTTAAGGCAGCGCCCAAACCTGTCACAAAGCCAAACCAACGACCTTTATTCAGCGTCCGCTGAATACAAAGCACGCCGACAGGCCCTAACGGAGCAGACACAACTACCCCAACAATAAAGCCCTTCACCAGCAAATCCAGTATCGTAACCTGTTCTATCCAATTCATACTGCAAAGATGATACTTTTTTACGAAAGTACCTATATTTAGTCGCCTTTTTCTTTCGTGCAAACGGGCTTTTATGTAACTTTGCACATGATTTATACACGAGCGAAATATATTCAAATAAACATATACAAATGCTATGATTCTATTTTTCAGAACTCCTACCAATAGTGTGATTGCAACAGAATGCAGTCAGGAACTAAACTCTGAAGACATCAAGAAGTTATGCTGGCTTTACAGCGAAGCTACCGTGGAAAACGAGGAAAACCTGAAAGGATGGTTCATCGGACCACGCCGTGAGATGATTACCCCATGGAGTACCAACGCCGTAGAAATCACTCAAAACATGGGACTGAACGGTATCCGCCGTATTGAAGAATACTTCCCTGTAAAAGATGAAAATGCAGACCATGACCCTATGCTGCAACGCATGTATCATGGATTGAACCAAGACATTTTCACAATCGACATGAAACCACAGCCGATTGTTTACATTGAAAATCTGGAAGAGTATAACGAAAAAGAAGGTCTGGCACTTTCACGCGAGGAAATGGATTACCTCCTGAAAGTAGAAAAAGACTTGGGCCGTAAACTGACCGACTCTGAAGTTTTCGGTTTTGCACAAATCAACTCTGAGCACTGCCGTCATAAAATCTTCGGCGGTACATTCGTTATCGACGGACAGGAAATGGAATCTTCTTTGTTCCAAATGATTAAAAAGACCACACAGGAAAACCCGAACAAGATTATTTCGGCTTACAAGGATAATGTGGCTTTTGCTGAAGGTCCCGTTGTAGAGCAGTTTGCCCCGGCTAACCATGCTACTTCTGATTACTTCATCATCAAAGATATTAAAACCGTTATTTCTCTGAAAGCGGAAACTCATAACTTCCCCACTACCGTAGAACCTTTCAACGGTGCATCAACTGGTACCGGAGGTGAAATCCGCGACCGTATGGGCGGAGGTAAAGGCTCTTGGCCTATTGCTGGTACAGCGGTTTACATGACTTCGTATCCGCGTTCGGAAGAAGGTCGCGAATGGGAAAACATCCTTCCGGTCCGCGAATGGTTATATCAGACTCCTGAACAGATTCTGATTAAGGCTTCAAATGGTGCTTCTGACTTCGGTAACAAGTTCGGCCAACCGCTTATCTGTGGTTCGGTATTGACTTTCGAACATCAGGAAAACAATGAAAAATATGCATTCGATAAGGTTATCATGCTTGCCGGAGGTGTAGGTTACGGAACACAACGCGACTGTTTGAAAGGTTCACCCGAAGCTGGAAACAAAGTTGTAGTAATGGGTGGTGATAACTACCGCATCGGCTTGGGCGGTGGTTCTGTTTCATCGGTTGAAACCGGACGCTACTCTTCAGGTATTGAGCTGAATGCTATCCAACGTGCGAATGCAGAAATGCAGAAACGTGCATATAATGTGGTGCGTGCGCTTTGCGAAGAAGATGAAAACCCTATTGTTTCTATTCACGACCATGGCTCAGCCGGACACGTAAACTGCCTTTCTGAATTAGTTGAAGAATGCGGTGGATTGATTCATATGGACAAATTGCCAATTGGAGATGAAACCCTGTCGGCTAAGGAAATCATCGCCAACGAATCACAGGAACGTATGGGCTTGCTGATTGATGAAAAAGCCATCGAACACGTACAAAAAATCGCTGAACGTGAACGCGCTCCGATGTATGTGGTTGGAGAAACTACCGGAGACCACCGCTTCGCCTTTGAACAAGCCGACGGAGTACGTCCGTTCGACTTGGCTGTGGACCAGATGTTTGGTTCATCGCCTAAAACTTACATGATCGACAAAACAGTGGAACGTCATTACGAAAATGTATCGTATGACGTAACTAAACTGAACGAATATGTAAACCGCGTACTGCAACTTGAAGCTGTTGCCTGCAAAGACTGGTTAACCAATAAAGTAGACCGCTCGGTAACAGGTAAAATTGCTCGCCAGCAGTGTCAGGGTGAATTGCAGTTGCCGTTAAGCGACTGTGGTGTGGTTGCGTTAGACTACCGTGGAGAAAAAGGTATTGCTACTGCGCTGGGACATGCTCCGCAGGCTGCCTTAGCTAACCCGGCTGCCGGATCAGTATTGGCTGTATCAGAAGCTCTGACCAATATTGTATGGGCTCCGATGGCAGAAGGAATGGACAGTTTATCGCTTTCTGCTAACTGGATGTGGCCCTGCCGCGCACAGGAAGGTGAAGATGCACGTCTGTATACAGCCGTGAAAGCATTGTCTGATTTCTGCTGTGCTTTACAGATTAATGTGCCTACCGGAAAAGACTCTTTGTCTATGACTCAGAAATATCCGAGCGGAGAAAAGATTGTCAGCCCGGGTACGGTGATTGTTTCTGCCGGAGGTGAAGTTTCTGATATCAAGAAAGTGGTTTCACCGGTTATGGTAAACAAGGCTAAATCAACTTTCTATCACATCGATTTCAGTTTTGACGACTTGCGCCTGGGTGGATCTGCCTTTGCTCAGTCATTAAACAAAGTGGGCGATGATGTTCCTACCGTACAAAATCCGGAATACTTCCGCGATGCATTCCTCGCTATACAGGAATTGGTAAACAAAGGATTGATTTTGGCTGGTCATGACATTTCTGCCGGAGGTTTGATCACTACCTTGCTTGAAATGTGTTTCGCTAACACTGACGGGGGTATGGAAATCTGCTTGGATAAGATTAAATGTGATGACATCGTTAAAATACTCTTCGCTGAAAATCCGGGTGTAGTTATTCAGGTGGCAGATAAACATAAGGCAGAAGTGAAGAAGATATTGGAAGATACTGGTGTGGGTTACGTAAAATTGGGTACTCCAAGCGAAGAGCGCCACATTCTTGTTACACTTCACGATGCTACTTACCAGTTTGGTATTGACTATCTGCGCGATGTCTGGTATTCTACTTCTTACCTGCTCGACCGCAAACAGAGCATGAACGGATGTGCCAAGAAGCGTTTTGAAAACTATAAGCAGCAGCCGGTTGAATTTGCATTCGACAAATCATTTACCGGTAAACTCTCTCAGTTTGGCTTGAATCCTGACCGCCGCACACCGAGCGGTATCAAGGCAGCTATCATCCGTGAAAAGGGTACAAACGGAGAACGTGAAATGGCCTACATGCTTTACCTCGCTGGTTTCGACGTGAAGGATGTGACGATGACCGACCTGATCAGCGGACGTGAAACACTGGAAGACATCAACATGGTGGTGTATTGCGGCGGTTTCTCTAACTCTGACGTTCTCGGCTCTGCAAAAGGATGGGCTGGAAGCTTCTTATTTAACCCGAAAGCAAAAGCTGCACTCGATAACTTCTACGCACGTGAAGATACTCTTTCATTGGGTGTATGTAACGGCTGTCAGCTGATGATGGAACTGGGTCTGATTACTCCGGAAGACAAGAAGAAAGGTAAAATGCTTCACAATGATTCACACAAATTTGAATCTGTATTCTTGGGTGTAACCGTACCGATGAACCGCAGCGTGATGTTCGGCTCATTGAGTGGCTCGAAATTGGGTATCTGGGTAGCTCATGGTGAAGGCAAATTCTCATTACCTTATCCGGAAGACCATTACAACGTGGTATTGAAATACTCTTATGATGAATATCCGGGTAACCCGAACGGCTCTGATTACAGTGTAGCAGGTATTGCGAGCCAAGACGGACGTCATTTGGCTATGATGCCTCACTTGGAACGTGCATGTTTCCCGTGGGAAAATGCTTATTATCCACTTGAACGCCTCCATGAAGATCAGATTACTCCGTGGATGGAAGCATTTGTCAATGCACGTAAGTGGGTAGAAGCTCACAAGAAATAAACTAATCAAACAACGGATTTCTTACCGTTTTAATTAGTAGTAACATATTAACTCCCTCCATCGGACTAGTCAATTAAGCTAGCCAGATGGAGGGAGTTTTTCATTTGCTTACTACACGCTACAAACTATATTTCAAGCAATCCCGCAGAAAAACCCCCTTGAGTAATCCGACAGGCTCAGATGCGAAGCTCATATACAGAGATAAATCGGTCGCAAATTACAATACTTACAAAACAAGGAAACGCGCGGCAGATACAAAAAAACATCCTGCAATGTATCACACACTGCAGGATGCAAAATAGAGAAATTCAAAATAGAGCTTAACAAGTATTGTTCTCTGCAAAAAAGAGATCAATTAAAAGTTTCCTTTATTAGCATTATCCCACCAAACACGGGTTCCACCATTATCACCCTTGATTGTCTTGCTGGTATTTTCTTCTTCCAACAGTTTCAAACCTGATGATTTCAAAGCTTCTCCGTTAGTGTCATATTGGTTCTGAGCAAAAACTACACGGCGCAGACCTTCTTCCTTATTCACATAAGTAGGATCAACTTCTACCACACCCGGGAACAGTTTCGGATAACCGGTACGGCGCTGTTCCGCCCATGCCTCGTTTGACAACGGGAACAAAGCAATATATTTCTGAACCATAATGCGAGCTAACTGATCTTCATTCGATGCAGCATCGTCCCATTTAACACCCAGCTTGTTCAGTGCCGGTGTATTCAAGTTTGCATCAATCGGATCAACAAAGTCTGCCTGACCTTCTGTAGAAACGATGTAGTCATTAATAGCATCATCTTCATAAGCTGTGATTACCGGATTCGCGTAAGAACCACGATATTTCAGCTCATTTACCATAGAAGCACGGATACCTTTTTCATAATAGTCTTTTACAGAACCAGTGGCAATCCACCCGCGAAGACGGGCTTCTGCCAACAAGAAGAATGATTCAGCTCCCTTGAAAATAGGCAACGGCATACCGTAAGCTGATCCTTTCACGCCATCAAGCCATTGTGACATGTTGCTCCAAGCATTTGGCTTAGCTGGAATATCGAATGCAAAACGGATTCCGTAATAACCTTTATTAGCATCTACTAAAACAGCTTCCGAGCGGTCTACTTTATTTTCTCCTTTATAATAAGTAGTTACCTTGTCTTCTGTCTTCTTTGAATAGCCTGCTTTTAAGATTTCATCCTTGTTCTTAGTCATATACAACGGCAAACGCGGGTCTTTCATACCATCCATCAAAGTAACCAAGTTGGCATTGAAACCACAGTCACCCCAGTTGAACATCAACCACATTTCGTTTTCAAGACCTTTGCTGATCAAGATGTCTTTACCTGCATTTTCACCGTCTGCCAATGTATTTGTTGCAGCATCTTTTGCAATAGCTATTACATCGATACCTGCAGTTTTCATTTCCTCAACACGTTTTGACAGACGCAATGCCATACGCAAACGCATGGTGTTTGCCACTTGAAGCCATAATTTGGTATCACCACCACACCATACATCACAAGACTTCAATGTAGCTAACTCACCTTGATCTTTTGTAGCATCAACAGCTGCCAATATCTTAGCGGCGTTATTCAAGTCAGTCAACATCAGCTTATACAAAGTCTGTTGGCTGTCATAAGGGAATGATACAGTCATATCGTTTGCTTCAATAACTGAAGTATAAGGCAACGGACCATAAGCATCGGTAGTCATCAGCGTTCCGTAAGCCTGTACGATACGCATTACAGCAGCTAAGATATTTTCTCCTTTTTCTTCACACTTGGCAATAACACGACGAGTGTTATTGAAGATATGCAAGTAATAGTTTTCATCCATACCACCACTGTGATCACGGCGCATCTCCATCTTACAGTTGGTAAAGTTACCGTTCGGAGTCATAAAGTAACCACTATACCAGTCAATAGTCAAGTTAGTCCAAAACTGGAACTGGTTCTGATGCGGCGGATAACAATAGGTCATCGGCTCCATCCACTGTGCGGAAGCAGGCAAATCATTTGGATTAATCTGCACCCCATTCGTGTTCAAGCTTTCAAAGTCATCTGTACAAGATGTTATCATAGAACCTCCCAGTACAGGTAAAGCCATCATTAAAGCGTATGTAAAAATTTTATTTCTTTTCATAGTTGCTAAAGATTTAGAAGTTAAGTTTCAGATTCAAACCAAAGCTACGAGTAGTAGGCAAAGAGAAAATATCTACACCCTGAAGACCATTTCCTGTACCGATTGATACGTCCGGATCCATCGGAGCATCTTTATAGAAGAAGAATAAGTTACGACCGATGATAGAAGCGGTCAAGTTCTTACCTGCTCCAAAGAGGTTACGGAAAGTATAACCAAAACTCAGTTCACGCAAGCGAACATTGGTTGCATCGTAAATATAGTTTTCATTAGCATAAGTAGAGTTATGGTTCGTGCTACCCACAGTCTTATACCAGTTTTCCGGAGTAAATTCTACGCCATCCACCACTACTTTACCTGCATTACGTGCCTCACCAGAACGTTCTGAAACGCCCCATCCATCAAGAGAAGCTTCAGTCATTGACAATACCTTACCACCGAAGCGACCGTCAATCAAGAATGATAAAGTGAAATCTTTGTAATGGAATGTGTTCGTCCATCCTGCATTTACTTTAGAGTTCATATTGCCTACATAAAGCAATTCATCAGGACCTTCACCGCTCAATTTAGGCTTACCGTTCTCGTCTTTCAGAGGCTTGCCGTTTTCATCACGCAAGATATGACGTACATACAGGTCACCGTATTCACCGCCTTCTTTCAAGATAACTTTTGCACCACCAAAATTAGACAATTCAAGTCCGTTAGGCAGTTCAGCAACCAGTTCCTTGATTTCATTTTTATTGTAAGACAAGTTAAAGTTAGTACTCCAGCTGAAGTTGTCATTAAATTGCTGATACCATCCTGCATTGAATTCAAATCCCATGTTCTGAACGTCACCGGCATTTACATAACGGTTACGAAGACCTGACTGGAAAGGAGCAGAAATTGAGAAGAACTGATTCTTTGTATTTGTCTTATAGAAAGTCAATCCTAATGTCAAACGGTTCTGGAAGAATGTACCGTCAAAACCTGCTTCTATAGAATGGGTCTTTTCTGGTTTCAATGTACGGAATGGAGCTTTTTCAGGAGCTGCAATCGCACCGTTTCCACCTTTCACAAAGTGATAGAGCAAGTTAGTCATATAAAGAGGAACGTCATTACCTACTACTGAATAGCTGGCACGGAACTTGAACAAATCAACATTCTTACCCATATTCACAAACTTATCCATCAAGAAGCTGGCACCTACTGAAGGATAGAAGAATGAACAGCTTTCTGTAAATGACAATGCTGAAGACCAGTCATTACGTGCAGATACATCGAGGAACAAACCATCTCTCCATCCTACCTGTGCTGTAGCAAATACAGCATTTAAGCGTTTTTCTGTATTCCATTGAGCATCGTTATCAAGTACGAACATGTTCTGGTAATAGTTGCCCGGAGTAAAGATATTCGGATAGAATACGTTTCCTGCGCCCGGTGAAGAGAACTGAGAACCTTCAGCCCACATATCTACGTGAGAAGTTTTGCTCTTTGTGAAGCTTGAACCTGCAGTAGCTGTAAAGAACCAATCGTTCCATGTATGTGAATATGTAGCCAAGATATCACCATAAAGTTGGTCACTGAAATAACGGTTATCTTTCATACGACCCATCGGATAACGGTCACCGCCGCTGGAAGCATAAAGATTGTTCACATAGTGTTCTTCTCCTCTTTCATAACGCATACGTCCCTGAATACTCAAATCTTCAGTGATATCCCATTTTATACTACCACCGAATTCATAGCGGTTACGGTCAACGATAGAAGCCTGACGGTTAAGTACCCAATACGGGTTACTGAATTGTTCTTGTTTTACATTCGGCCAATTCTGAACGTTTACTCCACGAGCCGGGTCAAACACTTCAAAGTTTTCTTTGTATCCGTCCCAGTCTTCACCACGTGGGAACAAATAAGCACCAGTCAATGGGTTAAACAAATAACCTGAAGCAGCCTGGTTGCGGATGTGCTGATTTGTAAACTTCGCATTGAAGTCAACATGCACGCTCTTGAATGGATTGAAGCCTACTTTTGAGTTCAAGTTATGGCTACGATAATCGTTGGTAGGAGTAATACCCTGTGAGTATACGTTTCCATAAGAGAAGTAAGACTGGAAGTTTTCATTACCACCTGCCAAAGAAATGGAGTTGTTAGTGGTGAATCCTACACGGTAAAACTCTTTCAGGTAATTAGGAGTTTCACCATCCAATTTATCTCCCCAGCTGTACATACCTTCACTCATACCATACTGATTCTGGAATTTCGGCAACACCATCGGAGTTTCCATTGTGGTATTGCTTGATACGGTAACAGCAACCTTACCGGCTTGTGCCGATTTTGTAGTAATCATGATGGCACCATTGGCAGCAACTGCACCATAAAGTGCAGCAGCAGAAGCACCTTTCAACAAAGTGATTGAAGCGATATCATCCGGATTGATTGTTGACATAACGTCACCACCATCGCGCTGACCACCATAGTTACCATTTACCTGATCGGTAGATACTGTATTCATCACTGGAACACCATCTATAACAATCAAAGGCTGGTTGCTTCCATTGATAGATTTACTTCCACGGAACTGAATCTTTGCAGATCCTCCAGCACCGGTTGAGTTCGGAGTAATAGAAAGACCGGCACTCTTTCCTTGCAAAGAGTTAATCATGTTAACGCTCTTAATGTCGTTTACATCTTTACCGCCTACAGTTTGTGCTGAATACGTCAGTGTTTCCGACTGGCGCTTGATACCCATAGCTGTTACTACGACTTCACTCAGCAATTCAGCATCGGAAGACATCGAAACATTGATAACGCCGCGGCTACCTACTGTTTCTTCTACAGATTTCATACTTACATAAGAAAATACCAGTACATCTGAGTTACTTGCTTCGATGGAGTATTTTCCATCAAGATCGGTTACCGTACCGTTAACCGTTCCCTTCACAAGGACATTAACGCCAATTAATGGTTCACCTAATTCCTTGTCCACTACCAAACCGGTAACAGTGTGCGTCTGCGCATACAGACTTGTAAGAAACATTCCGATAAGGAACATTACTACTACAAGAAATGATCGTTTCTGCATAACTAAAATTTTTAAGGTTAGTATTTAAATATTCTCAATAAATCATGATATATAGCCTTCGTTTTCGGTTCCTCGTTCTATATATATATGACCTATTTCTTTTTTTCAACAAGACAAATATATAAATTTAATGAAGTAAAACATAAATAAACAAAATGTTTAATTATTTATTAAACATTTTTTAACACACATAAGACACAAGAAGGCTATAAAGGTCCTTTTTTCGCCCTTCTACTATCAAATTGCAATCTACAGATAGCACATTCCCCTCCTACCCCGCCCAAATAGAAATAAAAAGTCAAAAGCGTCTCTTTGGTAATTCGCGAAGAAGATTGTGACAAGTATTCCACTTCAAGTTCACTTCAGACAACACATAAAAAGAGGACAGGATATAAGTAATGACTTTACTTACATTCCTGTCCTCTTATAATAAATCAGATTCTGATATCTTTCCTTACGATGCTCTACTTCACTACAATTTCATCTGTAAACAATACAGCACCAGCAATATCTGCCGGGAAAGCCTGAAAACGCACATAGCGTGCCGATGTTTCCCCTGACCATCCGAAGTTCTTAAAAGAAACAGCATCATCTTTTACTACTTCATGATTGATTTCTTTCAGTTCTGTAAAATCCTTGTTATCAGAAGATACCGATATAATAACCTGCTTTGGCATATATACATAAGGACCGCAAATCTGCATAAAATCAGCAGCCACGGAATGAATGATGGTATCAGTTCCTAAATCAACGACAACATCCATCTCATTGCCCTTCACAAATCCAAGCCAACGCTTATCATTATAGTTCCATCCTCCCCGTAAACCATCATTTAATGTTTTTTCTCCATTAGCAGGGTATCCTGACCAGTAAGGTATATTAAACTGCACCTTCTTCCCCACAGCCATATGTTCTATAGGCTGCAATGCTTCCCGACGGTTACCTATCTCCTTACTAAAGTCAAAGCAGTCATAACCATTCTCTTTCATTTTCGGAATCAAATCTAAAACACGAGTACGGAAAGATTCCCAAGACTTCTGATCAGGCTGTGTCCATGCCACTTCTGCTAAAGCAAAGGCACGCGGATACAGCATATACTCAAAATGTTCATCCGTTACGATATATTCTGCCCATACATTTGCCTGCACTCCTTCTATCAGAGATCTTTCCGATGCAGTCAAAGAATCAGGGACCGGATTATATTCATAGACTTTACTCAAAGGCAAATAGCCGCCAATGGCTTCCGGCTGTGAAAATGGCGCATCTTGATAACCATCAAAGTAACAATATTCTCCCGGAGTCATAACCGCACGATGACCAGCCTTGACAGCACGTATACCTCCTGCTTCTCCACGCCATGACATAACGGTAGCATTCGGTGCCAATCCTCCGTCTAAGATTTCATCCCATCCTAACAAAGAACGTCCTTTTGAATTCAAAAAACGCTCTATCCGATGAATCAGATAACTCTGCAGTTCATCTACATCTTTCAGTCCCTCTTTTTTCATCCGAGCCTGACATAAAGAACAGGTTTTCCATGAAGCTTTTCCTGCCTCATCGCCACCGATATGAATATAATGAGAAGGAAATAAGTCTATCACCTCCGACAAAACATTTTCCAAAAACTCAAATGTCTTTTCGTTTCCTACACAAAAATCGGAATGTTTATAAGGCTTGCCTGAGCACGACAGTTCGGGATAAGCAGCCAATACTTCTTCTGAGTGCGAAGGCATTTCGATTTCCGGAATCACTGTAACACAATGCAAGCGAGCATACTCCAAAATTTCACGGATATCTTCTTTTGTATAATAGCCTCCCGAAGCTCCCGGATCCGACTGCTCACAATATTGCTGCCCATTAGCACCCCAATCTTTCCAAGTTTCCTGCTTACGCCATGCAGCAAACTCTGTCAACCGAGGATATTTATCTATCTCTAAACGCCAACCCGCAGCATCGGTTAAATGCAAATGCAAGCGATTTATCTTGAAAGCCGACAATAAAGCAATCTGTTTCTTTATAAACTCTTTTGACCGGAAATGGCGAGATACATCTATCATGATTCCTCGGTAAGGGAAACGCGGTTCGTCTCTAACCAACGATGCCTGAATATTCCCTTCGCCTTGCTCTGCCAACTGTAGCAATGTCTTGATTCCATAAAACAATCCGGCATCCGACAAAGCCTTGAGAGAAACAGACTCCCGACCGACCTCCAATACATATCCCTCAGGTGAATTGATTCCGGGCAGTTTGTCAACAACCTGCATAACAATTACGTTATTATCGGGAAGTGTTTCTGCAAACTGCACCGGAAACGAACTTCCTTCAAAAGCCGCCATCATGATTTTGCGATCGGCAACATCCCCTTTTACCTCTATCAAGGTACCCTCATTCCAATGAAATGTCCCGTCCTTAACCTCACAAGAAAGCGGACAAGGTGTTATATTTAAAGTTTGTCTTTCTCCGGAACAACCCGAAGAAAGACAAACTAACAATATCAGACTTATTACACCAAATATTCTGAACATAACAATTACTTCACAATTATTTCATCAACAAACAAATGTCCGGCCTTTCCTTTAGCCCCATGCCATGAAGGTATAGCATGTTCACTATCCATCTTCACCTTTACGAAACGCGCCTTCACCGGAGAGAAAGTCAATGTATGATTCTTTATACCGTCGGTATCGGTTTCTTTCATTGCCGGATATGTTTCAGAAGCTACCTTTTTATAAGTCTTTCCATCTTCGGAAACAGCTACCGAATAAGCACGTGCATCAAAAATCCAGTCATTCCGGTTCACAAAGGCATCGACTGAAACAGAACTGATTTCTGTCATTTCCTCCAAATCGATAGCTGCTTCAATGTCATTTCCTTGCACAGCCACCCATCCGCCGGAGCTGAAAGTCTGTCCACCTTTACGTCCGTCAACCAATACATTTGGCCCGTTAGGAGTAAATTTCTTCTGGTTTTCCTGCAATAAAGTAAACGGTTTCATAAAAGCCTTATGTGTTTCAACCGTTTCAGTCACAACATCCGAGACTTTACGTGAAGATGAGTTCTGAATGGCAACCGCTTTCAGAACAGCCGATTTATTCAGAAAGAAAGGTTCGGTATACTTCTGAGACTTCTCGCCAGGTTCACTTCCGTCAAGCGTATAATAGATGTCACTGCCCGGAATAGTAACAAGTGTAACTTCCAGCGCTTTTGCTTCGGGTGCTGGCTTCATGGAAACGTTTACATTAAAAATGTGTTTAGCATAATTCCATTTATAGCAATCATAAATCATAGTCAAGCGAGGCATACGCTTCAAGAAGTTTTGATAATCCTTTTTCGAACCATCGCTCCACTGAGTTTCAGCCAAAGCAGCCATTCTCGGAAGAACCATATATTGAGCTTGACTAAATGTTGGGATGTACTCCGTCCACAAGTTTGCCTGTACACCTTTTATATATTGCTGTTCTTCCGCAGTCAACGAAGAAGGCATCGGCTCATAGCTATATACTTTTTCCATAGGAAGATATCCACCAATAGCTAAAGGCTCCTTATCAACATCCGAAGCTTGATAATAGTCAAAATACAGATAAGTATTAGGCGTCATAATTACATCATGATGCTGACGTGCAGCTTCAATTCCACCCGCTTCACCAATCCAAGACATCAAAGTAGCATTAGGCGACAACCCTCCTTCCAAAATTTCAGTCCAACCGATAATCTGCTTGCCTTTTGAATTCAAGAATTTTTCTGCTTCAGTAATTACATAGCTCTGCAAACGCTCTTCTTTGGTGTGACTTGCATCCGACTTTAATCCTAACTTCTTAATGAGAGCCTGACATTTAGGACATTTAGCCCAACGCACCTTCGGACATTCGTCTCCTCCCACATGAATATACTCAGAAGGGAACAACTCAGCAACCTCAGCCAGAACATCCTTCACGAATTCCATGCTCTTTTCATTTCCGATACACAACACATCATCCGAAATTCCCCAAGTAGTACGCACTTCGTACGGACCGCCTGTACATCCCAGTTCCGGATAAGCAGTAATCGCAGCCTGCATGTGTCCGGGAAGATCGATTTCCGGAATCACAACGATATGCCGATCAGCCGCATAAGCAATCACTTCCTTGATCTGTTCTTGAGTATAATATCCCCCATAAGGAGTTCCGTCATATTTACCAGATCCATAACGTCCGACCAATGTTTCTGAGCGCTGAGATGCTACAGACATCAGTTTCGGATATTTCTTGATTTCAATACGCCAACCCTGGTCATCTGTCAAGTGCCAATGGAAGCGGTTCATGTTATGAAGAGCCATCATATCGATGTATTCTTTCACTTCATCCAAAGAATAGAAATGACGAGCCACATCCAAGTGCATACCTCTATAAGCAAAACGAGGAGCATCATTGATTTCTACAGCCGGCAACTGTACATTTACATTTTCAAAAGCCGACAGAGATTTTCTGAAAGTTTGAATACCATAAAAAACACCGGCCTCGGAAGCTCCCGTAATTTGCACACCTTTATCATCAACCTTCATCTGATAGGCTTCAGCATTTTGACTTTCTAAGCCCAAAGCCAAGCAGATTGCTCCTTCTTCAGCTGCTCCCGCCTGCAAGTTCAAAGAAATACCCGTCTGCTGTTTCACATAATCAGCCAAGAACTCAGCATTCCGACGCATCATATCATTTCCTTCCGGATAAATAACTTTCACTCCATCTTTAAGCAAAAATGAAGAAGAGGCAGATACATCTGAAATCTGCAATGGCAGTGGCACAATCTGATAGTCTGCCGTAACAAGTTCTTTTTGAGAACAAGAAGCGATTAACACACCACCTAATAGCAAGCCAAGCGCCTTTGAATATAAACTTCTCATCATATCAATGATAAATTTAAGGTTAAACAATAAATAATTTTTTTCTGAAATGCAAAGGTATAAAATAAAAGCAAAACCACAAAGCGTCGTTTTATTTTTAGTTTTTTTAGAATGCGTTTTTTAGATTGACTCTCTTTGATAAGCCGCTATTTTTTCCGAACTTTGCAATGAATTCTATCTTTTGTATATACTCTATGAAAAAACTGATTGCTATATTATTTATTCTATGGGTTTCTTTATTCTCAACACAAGCACAAATATTTAAATACATCGGCATGGAAGAAGGACTAAGCAGCCGGCGTGTCCTCTCTATACAGCAAGACCAGCAAGGCTATATGTGGATTCTTACCCATAAAGGAATCGAGCGATACAACGGAAAGCAATTTGTACGCTATCCCCTATATAAAAACAATAAAGCCGTCAATTTTTATCCTAACTTAAATATTTTAAAAACCGATGAAGAAAAAACACTATGGGAAATAGGAAAGGACGGGCTGGTATTCCGGTTCAACAAAACAAAAGACCAATTCCAGCTCATGTTTGACCTTGAAGAAGCTTTCCCGGAGACAAAAGCACTACCTGTTACCACCACGTTTATGGACAGGAACAGCAATATCTGGTTTTGCACTGATAATCATCAATATATTTTTAACGGGAAAAATAAAAAATACTACCGGTTGGCTTCTCACATATCAGGGAAAATAATCTGCATCACACAAGGAGCAGGCCACCTATTATATATTGCTACTGAGCATAAACTCTATACCGCCACATTCGAAAACGATAAATTAGATAATGTTACAGCCATTCATCTACCCTCTATCCGGCTCATCAATTATGTATATTATCACCCTGTTACAAGGAAACTGATAATCAACACCCTGCAGGGAAACTTATTTATTTACGACCCCTTTACCTGTGAATTATCAAACATGGGAAATGTTATGGTAGACATTGGCGTAAACACGATTATCCAAAGCCAAAAAGACCCCAATGAAGTATTGATTGCTACGGATGGAGATGGTGTTTACAAGCTGAATATTCCACAAAAGAAATTAACCGAATTTCTCCAAGAAGACAGCAAGCACCCCAACAAAATGAACGGAAGTATTATCAAGGACCTTTGCATTGATAGGAGCGGCCGTATCTGGAGTGTTATCTATCCTACCGGAATTACGGTATATTCTGAAAAATACCCCAGCTACACCTGGATTAAGCATTCACCCAACTCAAACCATTCACTTATCAACAACTCAGTCAACGGAATCATTGAAGATGAAGATGGAGATGTCTGGTATGCCACGAGCAATGGCATCAGCCGCTATGATTTCCGGCAAAAAAAATGGGTGAACTACCTGTCTTCATTTCATGAAAGCACTGGTAATGATGAAAGCACTGGCAATGAAAACCATATATTCATTGCTTTATGCGACATAGGCAACGGGCAGATTTTAGCCGGCGGCTATATGTCGGGTATTTATCTCATAAATAAACGCTCAGGAAAAATTGAATTTTACCAACAAGAAGAACTTGACTACAATAAAACGCCAGACAAATACATCCGGAGTATCTTTAAAGACACAGACGATATTGTTTGGACCGGCGGTTTCTATAGTCTGAAATCGTATAATCACAAAACAGCAAAACACGAAACTTTTAATATCAATTATCCCATCAACCACATCTCACAACGAGACAGTACCTCGTTGTGGATTGGTACAATCAATGGTCTCTACCTGTTCAACAAAAAAAACAATGAACTCCTTCCGTATAAGAGAGATATCAATTTTGGATGTATCAATACCATATATACTCACCCCGAAAACAAACTTACATATGTAGGAACCTATGGCAACGGATTATTCATCATTGACAATAAAACAGGAAATGCCACCAACTTTTATGCTGAAAACAGCGGATTACAAACCAATAACATATACAGCATCCTGCCGAATCAAAACGGGAACTTATTTTTAGGGACCGAGAACGGACTTTCACTTCTCAACACCAAGAACAACCAGTTTACCAACTGGACAAAAGAGCAAGGACTCTTAGCTGCCAACTTCAACCCCAATGCGGCAGCACACAGCCGTGGCAATCTTATTTTCGGGAGCAATGAAGGAGCCATCTTGCTACCCGATACGACAGAACTGACACACGAATTTTCTTCACGGATGGTTTTCACCAACCTGAACATTATGTACCATACGGTTCATCCGGGTGAGAAAGGCTCTCCATTAACCCAACTATTGGATGAGACCAGCGGATTCAAACTGAATTACAACCAAAATACATTTTCAATGAATGTATCTTCCATCAATTATGACAATCCGTCGAATGTGCAATATACTTGGAAGTTAGAAGGGTTTTATGATGAATGGACTCCCCCATCCGACAACGGGCTGATTCGTTATACCAACTTATCACCGGGCAACTATACCCTACGCGTAAGAGCCATTTTATTAGACAACCATCAGGTACTGGAAGAACGCATTATCAACATTGAGATAGGGCGTCCCTTCTGGCTTACCTTTTGGGCTTTCTTGGTATATGCCACACTCATCATAGGAAGCATCTATTTATGGTTCAGGTATCAAAACATCAAGAAAGAAAGACAGATTTCAAAAGAAAAGATCAACTTCTTCACCAATGCAGCACACGATATCCGTACGCCACTTACGCTTATCAAGACTCCACTCAGTGAAATCCTGAAGAATGAAAAACTCTCCGAGCAGGGAAAAACCAATTTAGACCTCGCTATTCAAAATGCAGAAAACCTTTCGGAATTTGCCGACAATCTGCTTAACTTCCAAAAAGAAGAGTTATACAGCTCCCGCATTTTTGTCTCAAAACATGAGCTGAATACCTATCTGCAAAATTATCTTCAACGCTTTGAGGATTATGCTACAAGCTTAGGACTGCATCTGGAGTATAAAAGTAATTTCAAAGAGCTGGACGTATGGATTGACTCGAAAAAAATAGACTCTATTCTGCATAACCTGCTTTCGAACGCACTTAAATATACCCCACAGGGAGGAAGCGTCTCTTTGGAGGCATGGCACAGCAAAAGCCATTGGTGGCTAAAAATATCAGATACCGGCATAGGCATATCTAAAGAAGACCAAAAGAAACTTTTCAAATACATATTCAGAGGATATAACGCAACTAATCAACTTATTACCGGTTGCGGTATCGGCATGCTTCTGACTTATCGGCTGATAAGAAGCCATGAAGGGAAAATCACTTGTACCAGCACTGAAAATGTGGGTACAACATTCCAGCTATGCTTTCCTCTTCAAGGAAAAAAATATCAATACAAGTCGGAAATACCCGAGGAAAACAACCAGCGGAAACTGTCGCAAATCACTCCGAGCCCAACGACTCAAACCGATGTCATCTCTTTGAATAAAAGTCCGGAAAATGCTCCGCTCATCCTCATAGTTGATGACAATAACGCATTACGGTCGTTTATCATGCAAAGCCTCTCTTCCATTTACCAAGTACAAGGGGCAAGCAATGGAAAAGAAGCTCTTGACAAAATTGCCTTGCGGCAGCCTGACTTGATTTTATCGGATGTAATGATGCCTATCATGGACGGGAAAGAACTTTGCCGGCAAGTGAAAGAACATATCGAAACCAGCCATATTCCGGTTATCTTACTAACGGCTTTAGGAGATAAAGAGCATATTTTGGAAGGGCTGGAAATAAAAGCCGACCAATATATTATAAAGCCTTTCGATTTAATGGTACTGGAAGCCAACATACGGACAATTCTCGAAAACCGGAATCTCATTCAGCTGCGCTTTCAGCAGATGATGATTCATCTGCCTAATCTTGCTGCCACCGAAGAGGTTAAACTTCCATCCAGCCTCGATGACGAGTTTATGCAGCGAGTTACCGAACTGGTCAAACAGCATTTAGGAAAAGACCTGACCATAGACATCCTATGCGCTGAAGTAAACATGAGCCGGACAAGCTTTTACAATAAAATAAAAGCACTGACAGGCATAGCCCCCAATGACTTCATCCGAAACATCCGCATGAAAGAAGCTGCCTTTTTATTGCAAAGTCAGCGCTATACGGTTTCGGAAGTAGCCGACCGGATGGGATTTGCCGACCCGAAGTATTTTACCGATACATTTAAGAAGTTTTATGGTGTACCACCCAGCGTATACATGAAACAGAATAAATAAAAAGAATGCAATTATGAACTTTTACCTGAAATCGTTCCTCATTTTCAGCCGAATCGGACTATTCACCATCGGTGGAGGATATGCAATGGTTCCTCTTATAGAAGCAGAACTTGTGGATAAACGGAAATGGATATCGAAAGAAGATTTCCTTGATTTAATGGCGCTGGCACAAACAGTTCCGGGTGTCTTTGCGGTTAATATAGCCATCTTCATCGGCTATAAGTTGCGAAAGTTCTGGGGGGCTTTCTGGATGGCATTGGGAACTGTGCTGCCTTCGTTTATCATCATGCTGATGATAGCTCTGTTTTTCCGCCAATTCCAACATGTAGAAACGGTAGAACGCATTTTTAAAGGAATCCGTCCGGCTGTAGTGGCTCTGATTGCTGCACCCACGTTCAAGATGGCTAAGTCGGCACGCATCAGCCGTTATAACATTTGGATTCCAGCCATCTCAGCTCTTTTCATCTGGCTTTTAGGGTTCTCACCCATCTACGTTATCATTCTCAGCGGAACAGGAGGCTATCTTTACGGACTATATGAAAGAACGCATCACAAAAAATAAGGAGGATTAAACATGCTATTATTCTTACAGCTCTTCTATACTTTTTTCAAAATCGGGCTATTCGGTTTTGGAGGCGGATATGCCATGATTTCCATGATTCAGGGAGAGGTCGTAACCCGCTATCAATGGCTCACCACATCCGAGTTTACAGATATTATAGCCCTCAGTCAAATGACTCCCGGACCTATCGGTATCAACTCGGCAACGTATGTAGGCTATACAGCCATCGTAAATGCCGGATATTCACATGCCATAGGTGTCATCGGGTCTGTTATTGCCACCGTTTCGGTCGTCTTGCCCTCATTCATCTTGATGATTTTCATCAGTCGTTTTTTTCTGAAATATCAAAAACATCCTGCCGTAGAATCCGTATTCCGCGGATTGCGTCCAGGAGTTGTCGGTTTATTGGCTGCCGCAGCTTTAGTACTCATGAATGGTGAAAACTTTGGAAACAATTCCTATCAGGTCATAATCAGTTCCGTGCTATTTGCCGGAACATTTATAGCATCTTATCGATACAAAATAAATCCAATTTTACTGATAATCATTGCCGGGGTTATCGGATACCTGTGCTATTAAAGTACGTCTTCTTTCTCCCATAAAAGAAGTTTTCACGAAATTTACCTGCACCCTACACGTTTTTAGGGTTAAACAACTATAAAATAAGAAATTACAGCGTGTAGGGTGCAGTGTAAGACCGTGTAGGACGCACCAATTACCTACACGCGCCCTACACGGTTGCCCATCATATTCTAAGTTTCACTGACTGGTTTCCAAAGCTGGAAACCAGCAGAAACAATCTCAATATCACCAAGCTAATATCCCCCAAACTATATCGTTTTCACCAGTGAATGTATATAATCCTGCATCGAAGGAGCCGCTTTCACTGTTTCTTGATAAAGTTTATATTGAGCCAACGTACGAACATAATTATGCTCAGCATATCGAGTTTGATAATATAAGTCTCCGTCCAAATAATCAGTCAGGAAACGAACCGCCTGCATGTAAGGGAAAAGCATCACTGCATAAGGCAGCATTTCGATTTCAAGGGGAGTAAGAAATTTCCCTGCCGACTCCAGATATCCCTTCGCAAACGATTGGAATACGGGCATATTAAAATGTATCTTATCCAGATCGGGCTCATCTTCGGCAGCTGTATTCGCCGCCGAGCGAAGAAAATCGCCGAAATCAGAAAATACGAAAGCCGGCATTACCGTATCTAAATCAATCACACAAAGCACCTTGCCGTCGGCATCAAAAAGCATATTGCTCACCTTCGTATCGCAGTGACAAACCCGCTTCGGAAGTTTACCCTCACGGTAAAGACACTCCGCCTTACACATTTCATCAGCATCACGTTCTATTGAGTCAATCAGATGCTGTACTTTTGCCTTCCGTCCGGCTTTATCAGCCGCTACAGCTTCACGTAACTGGCGAATGCGGAACTCCATATTATGAAAATCAGGAATGGTTTCTTCCAGTTGCTCCGGTAAATCAACCAGCATAGATTCAAACTCACCGAACTTCAAGCCAACCAGATAAGCCGATTCCGGAGTTACTTCATCTTGAGTATGCGAATCACGGATAAACACACATACGCGCCAATAATGTTCTCCGTCAAAATAGTATGTCTTTCCCTCTTGAGTGGGAAGGAAACGCAATACTTTCCGGTCCACATCTTCTTCGTGAAGCGCTTCCAGCTTTGCCTTGATATGCTTCGTCACCGATTCAATATTATGCTGAAGCAATTCTACATTTTTAAAGACATGATGATTCACACACTGCAGTACATAATTTTCCGAAGAGTTTGTTATCACCAGGTAAGTCTGATTAATCAGGCCTGATGTTAACGGCTTAACTTCTTGTACATCCGAAATTTCCGCGAAATGAGCGAGAATATCACGTAGATTTTTATTCATAATGGTATCGATTTTTAAGGGTTAATGATATATACTTCACTATGCAAAATTAATAAAGATTTCAGTTTTCTCCTCTATTCCGTCTTAAAAAAACAAAGCATTTTGCTCAGTACCCTTCGCGTAAGGTAAAAAGAATGGCTCAGTACTTCCACGGAAATACTTCAGTACTTCGGTGAGAGTACTGGAGTACTTTCACCGAAGTACTGAAGAAAGAACACCGCGTTTTATTAAAAGGATGCTTTTTATAGAAAATGTTTTGTACTTTTAAGAAATATTTATAGCTTTGCGCCCATTATAAACCTAACCAATGAAAAACACCATGAAAACACTGATAATCTTAATTATGGGTTGCCTTTTTGCTACCTTTTCTGCAAGTGCTGAAGAAAGCATCCGCCCCAATAGCAGCAATTATATCAATGGCGTAACTGCCCTTAACGAAGGAAATCCGGAAAAAGCCTACGAACTTTTAAATGCCGAAATAAACGAAAACCCCGAAAACGGTTATGCACATTGTTATATGGCATTGATATGCAACTATTACGGAAACGTGAAATTAGCCCTGCAAGCCGTTAACAGTGCATTGGATTTATTGCCTCAAAGCGACAGCGAGTACCGTTCTTTTGCCTATTATACCCGCGGAACCATGCTGAGCAACTTCAAAGAATGGAATTTGGCTATTTCCGATTTAAGCGAAGCCATCCGTCTGAATCCCAAAGATGCCGAAAATTATAAAGCACGTGCCGAAGCTTATTTAAACGAAGGAAACTATGAGGCTTCATTTGACGATATTACAGAAGCCTTAAAGATAGACAACAAAGCCGATGTCAATGAATTGGTACTGCAGCTGATGGCTTCTGCCCCTTCACCTGAACTGGTCAACCGGATTACTTCAACTTACAGCATTTTAGAGTAATCACAGTTTCTTTTTAGCCTCATATGTGCGATATATAAGATATTCCCCTTGGCAATGAACCGTAAATTGATTGCCAAGGGATTCATTTAATGTTCCCTGCCACCAAGATGTAAAGTCACGTAAAGGATATACCAGTCCTTCTTCCGACATCCCCGATGTTCCGAAACTGAATACAGAAACCTGCTGTCCCTTAAAGCTGACAAAAGACTGAGTATCGGTAGCCGGAACAAAAAAACCATAGTCGGTCAGCACCATAACCTCTAAACCTTGACGGTGATATTCCATCAGCAAGCTGATATTACCTAAGGTGTGATCTTCACACTTGCCGGTTGCCGCAACTATGACAATACGGTGTATGCCTCTTTCCTGCAAAAAAAGCACAGACTTGGTCAAGTCATTTGTTTCCACTTAAAATAACCCGATACGGCTATCACTTCCACGACCACCATCCATATAAGGAAGCAAGCAGATAATAAATATGGATACCAAAGTCGGCATACAGCCCGGCTTGGTAATAAACCACAATATAAATAGCAGGCATCACCACTCCGGCAATCCATAATAAATACTTGCCCGATACTCTAACCATAAATATAACAAGCCGACAAGTGTACCTATAAATTCAAGATAATTCAAAATCACGATGCAAAAATACATATTTTTTATTACTTTTGCACTTCATAAAACAAAACACCTAACATTTTATCAAAAACACAAGGAATGAATCAAACAAAAGGGCATCCCAAAGGACTTTATTTACTATTTGTTACTGAAATGTGGGAACGTTTCAGTTATTACGGCATGCGTGCCTTGTTTATGCTTTACATGGTGCAGGCATTGCTTTTCGACAAAGAAACAGCTTCGGAAGTATATGGAAGCTATACAGGGCTTGTTTATCTTACTCCTCTCATCGGAGGTTACATTGCCGACCGCTATTGGGGAAACCGGCGTTCAATTGTAGTTGGTGCGCTGACCATGGCCATCGGACAATTCTTTTTATTCTCGAGCGCCTGCTACTTTCATCAGGCAGAGTTAGCCAAATGGCTTATGTTCATGGGACTTGGATTGCTGATTTTAGGAAACGGTTTTTTCAAGCCTAACATCTCAACCATGGTGGGACGTCTCTATGCTCCCGAGGATACCCGGAAGGATGCGGCCTTCACCATCTTTTATATGGGGGTAAATGTGGGCTCAACCATGGCTCCCCTTATCTGTGGGCTGGTAGGAAATACCGGACACCCGGAAGACTTCAAGTGGGGATTCCTTGCTTCATGCATAGGAATGTTATTGGGGGCTACCGTATTCACTCTTTTCAAGAATAAATACATTTGCGACCCTGACGGAAATCCCGTAGGTGTGGCGCCTTCACATCAAGCACAGGCTGCCGAACCTACAGAAGCTAAAGGAACGGGGTCTAACCGCACCTGGCTGATGGCTATCGGTATCGCGGCTCTAACCGTTTTATTCTCTGTCAACTGGAGTGTTACCGATGGGCATTACTTCCAGAATGCCGATTGGATTGGCTCGCTGATTTACGCCACAGCCATCGTCATGCCGCTGATTATTATCACCGACAAATCGCTTAGCCGGGCAGAACAAAGTCGTATCGGAGTAATCTATATCATCGCTTTCTTCGTGATTTTCTTCTGGGCTGCTTACGAACAGGCAGGTGCTTCACTCACCTTCTTTGCCGATGAGCAAACCGACCGCCATATCGGTGGATGGGAAATGCCGGCAGCCTATTTCCAGTCGTTTAACCCCATCATGATTGTTACGCTTGCACCGATTTTTGCTGCCATCTGGTCTTTCCTCGGCAAACGGGGAATCGAACCCAGTTCACCGCGTAAACAAGCCATCGGATTATTCCTGCTTTCATTGGGCTATCTGTTTATCGCCTTCGGAGTCAGAGGCGTAGAACCCGGAGTAAAAGTCAGCATGATTTGGCTGACCGGACTTTACTTAATCCACACCATGGGAGAGCTTTGCCTTGCGCCTATCGGTTTGTCACTGGTATACAAGCTCTCTCCGGTACGTTTTTCATCCTTACTGATGGGCGTATGGTACCTCAGTACTTCGGCTGCCAATAAGTTTGCTGGAGTATTAAGCGGATATTATCCGGAACAGGGAGTCGCAAAGCATTTCTTGGGTTATCCCATTGAAAACCTATTCGACTTTTTCATGCTCTTCGTCTTTATGAGTGGAGCGGCTTCTGTCATTTTATTTATCCTTGCTGGCAAACTGCACACCATGATGAAGGAAGCAGACTGATAATTCCAACCATTGAATCTTATCATATCACAGCGTGTAACGGCAGTTTTCGACAAACCCGTTACACGCTGTGTTGTTTTAAACAAGCAGTAAAGCAATTGAATTTTGAAGCAAAGGGTTCACCCTATTAAAACGCCATAGTAAAAAAGCCCACAGCAGCCCATACATAGAGTCTCTTAATCCGAGCAACTCTACAGTCCATTCCAACATCATACAAAGAAGCAATAACATACCCTACAAATGATATAGGCGGAATGGTAAAAAGAAACCGTCCGGAAGAGAATGATTGAATCTCTTTGTGGCAATATAAAAAGCCGCAAGCTGAACAACTCCAACCTGCGGCTCTATTATCTATTTCAACAAGTTTCGACTTGGAAATTACTTAGCTACACGCTCCAACCATTTCAACATGAACAACATGGTACACATAGAAATGCAGCAAGCTACCACGAATACAGTCCAAGTCATCCAAATAGGAATTGATTCGTACAATACCGCACCGATGAACAGTAACTGGTTACCTACAGCAGTTGCGCCTAACCATCCCCCCTGCATGATACCCTGATACTTCGGAGGAGCTACCTTCGAAACAAATGAAATACCCAGCGGAGAAATGTAAAGTTCAGCAATAGTCAATACCAAATAAGTAGCCATCAGCAGCAGCGGAGTTACTTTAACTGACGAAACACCGGCAGCAACAATATCGGCATGTAAAGGCAAGTTGCTGAAGAAAGAACCTAATGCCATAATCACAAATCCGGTAGCTGCGATACCCATACCGATGGCAATTTTCTTCGGAGTAGAAGGTTCACAACCACGCGCACGCTGACGGGCAAATACTGCCATAATTACCGGAGTAAGGAATACCACAAAGAATGGGTTCAGCGACTGGAACAGCTCAGCTGTAATAGGCATTCCGAACAGATTCAAATCGGTATATTCTTTAGCAAACAAGGTCAGAGTCAAACCGTTCTGATGGAAAGAGAACCAGAAGAAAATAACCACCCCAAATACAGCAAACAGAGCAAGGATACGCTGTTTTACTTCCTGCGGACTCATTTCTACTGCATCTACACTCGCTTTTCCGGCTGTTTCTTTTGAACCCGGATTCGGGAAACGACGCTTATTTGTTACATAAATTATCAGTGAAACAGCCATTGCAATAATAGCTACAGCAAATGCATAGTGGAATCCGGTAGAGAACACATTCAGATAAGCATTAGCAAAAGCTGTAAAATCGGTTACAGTCTGACCGCTTACTTCTGATGCCAATGTGCGGAATGTTTCTTCAGCCTGAGGCTGCAAAGTTCCATCCAGATAACCATGACACAATGCTGGCAGATCGGCATTATAAGCAAAACCGTTATGAGAAAGCCACCAGTTACGCATACCTACTGCAGCAGGAGGAGCAAAGATAGCACCTACATTGATAAACATATAGAACAATGAGAAACCAGAGTCACGCATGCTTGCGTACTGCGGATTGTCATACATCTGACCTACCAATGCCTGCAAGTTTCCTTTAAACAAACCGTTACCGAATGCTATGATAAACAGAGCAGCACAAGTAATGGTCAGCAGCATTCCTTTATTGTCGGCAGTAGCTTCCGAAGGAATAGAAAGTACGGCATATCCCAAAGCCATCAGTACGATACCGGCAAGAATCGTTCCCTTGTAATTACGGGTCTTGTCGGCAATGATACCTCCTACCAACGCCAAGATGTAAATTGAAAAATAAAAAGTAGAATAAATAAAACCAGCCTCTTTTGCACTCAGCGCAAACTTAGCCTGCAAGAAGAGCACCAGTATGGCCATCATGGTATAAAATCCGAAACGCTCGCCTAAGTTAGCCAACGATGCGGCAACCAATCCCTTTGGATGTTTGTTGAACATAAGTTAATGAAGATTTTAAGTTAATATTAGGATATTATCAAAGTGCAAAGATAACCAAAATACACAAATTTCCTATCATCACGCAAAGATTTCCCTCAACAGTAAGAATATTCACACAAAAAAAGCTCCTGTTTTTAGCAAGATGCAAGGAAAATGCCCTTCTTTAATGTTGACTTGCGATTCAATGCAGCAAACCGAACAACCTTTTTCGGGAAGAAATGCTACTCTATTGGGAAAACAGTGGGATTTCCGACGATAAAATATTTTACGCCAAGAACAAAGAACCTATCTACTGGCTGACAAGTCAAGTAAATTCTGTAAACCCAGTTCTCACATGAAGAATCCCAAAATTAGGATATTACCGCAAAATTCTATAACTTCGCACCACTTTTTTACTAAACAAACATGTACGTATTCCGCTCCATAAACGAAATTATCAATACGATTTCGGCAGCCCGTAATCTGCTTACTGAAATGTTTGAGAAAAGAAAAGTTCTCAACTTCAAGTATTCAGACGCGCTTGCCTTACTCAAAGATGACGAAAACCGACTGAAACTTCTGATTGAAAAAGAAGTGCTCCGACAAAACGGGAACGAGGTTTCACTGGATTTACGCTTTCAGGACTTCTTTGAATTGCTGTTGGAAGCCAACGAAGAGATTAATACGGCTGCTATCGATGAAAACATTGAATACTTGCATGAACTGATGGATTATTATTTGAAAGAGAAAATCCAGTCACGCAAGGCTCATTATGTACGTAATATCAAGATCACATTTCAGAAGATAGCACGCACCACTATACGTAACATCATCAATCTGCAAAACAGCATTGACAATGCGTTCAAGCATGAGCCCACCTATCGCATCAAGATAGCCAAACTGGAAAATCTTGACAAGAAGCGGCTAAACATTCAGCGACTAATTGATACAACCGAGCATCTCATCTTGCATGAAGAAAGAACTTTCTTCAATCAGGCTACCGATGAGGAATTATCTCATATCTTACTTGAATTACGTCAGGAACTTCAGCTTTCGGCTCACAGCCTGATTCGGGCGCAGCAAGATATTATCAATTATCTGAATCAAATAAAAAATCAAGTCATTCTGGTTGAAAAGATACGGAAGGTAAAATACTTGCAAGACCAGTTTGAGTTGCGCACCCGAAGTAATTTGGCTGAAGTAATGGAGCGTGAGCATTCACTTCTGATTGAAGGTTCCGCACCCACTTCATTTAAATTATCAATTAACTATCTGAATTCCGACGAAGCCCGTCCTATCATTTTAAAGGTAGTCAAGAACCTGCAATACAGAGAAGCCGTACGGAACAACGAGGCTGGAGCATTCAGCGAAGAAGAAATGGAAACGAAACCGCTGTATCAGGAAAGCATCAATCTGGAAGAAACAGTGGGAGATTACATACAAGCACTGGCGCAAGCACGCTGGAACGACGAAAATGCTCCCGAAGAAGATTTGTTTACTTACTTGATGAGGCACCGGTTTCACAGAGAAGTCAGTGAAGAAGAGCGAACCACTTTGTTCTGCCAGATAGTATCACTCTATGAGGCTCAGTTCCGCATTACCGACGAATTTGCAACTTATAAAAATTACGAATACGCAAAAATATACCCTTTAAGCTTTTAGCTCTTAAAGACTAAAAACAAAACGCAAGAGTTTAAGAACTCAAAAACTCAAAAACTTAAGAACCCAAACATATGGAACTAAACATACAGATTCCGAACACAACAGGCGCCATCTTCGAATACCTGCAAAAAGGACTGTTTATCAGTTCAAACAGCGTAAACGAAACCGTGCGCGACCTCTACGACCAGACGGATGACCATTTTGAATCACTCTCTCTCTTTTTCTCTCAGATAGGCTATACGCTGGAAAGAGGAAATGAATATTTTTATTTTTCACGGACCGAGCCTCGCATCACATTAGAGCAAAAAATCCTGCGCGCATATTATTGGATTGATGTACTTGATCTCTTCAAGACTTACGACGAAACATTCGGTCCGGGCTATCGTTTTCAGCCGGAACAGATTTTGGTGGAAACCAATATCAATGTCATGCTGCAAAACAAATTAGACGGCATACGCAAACACTTCTCCGACAAAGACGTGCGTAAAGACATTCTTGAAAACATGATACGCCAACTCACCAAAGATTCTTTTCTGGAATTGGAAAACGAAAAAACAAATACATATAAGGTCATGAGTTCATGGCATTATCTGGAGAGACTGATAGAAAGTATAAACATTTACGATGAAACCGAAGACGATGAGAAACCTGAATAGAATTATATTTATCAACAGTGCAAATATTCCTTATGCCGATGATATTTACCTGGACGGGAACGTGCATTTCATCGGTACGCAGGGAGTTGGAAAAAGTACGGTTCTGCGCGCCATTTTGTTCTTCTATAATGCTGATACTCAAAAACTGGGCATTCCTGTAGAAAAACAAAGTTATGCGGAATATTATTTCCCCTACTCCAATTCCTATATCATTTATGAAGTAACCACCGAGAATGGAGCATTCTGTATTCTCAGCTACAAATCAATGAACCGCATCTGTTACCGGTTTATTGACTCACCTTATCGCAAGGAGTTTTTCGTTGACGAGAACCGTACGGCTTACAGTGGTACAGACCGCATCCGTGCAGTGCTCGACCAGTACAAAGTAGATTACTCACGTATCATTTATACGTATGATGAGTACCGGAACATTTTATACGGCAACGATGCAGGAGCCGATATGCGCAAATATGCGCTCATGGAAAGCAAACAATTCCAGAACATCCCCCGTACCATCCAAAATGTATTGCTCAACTCTAAGCTCGATGCTGAATTCATCAAGAAAACCATCATTTCATCCATCAATGAAGATGAAACAGCAATCGACTTAAATAACTATAAAGAGCACCTGAAGAACTTCGAAACACGCCTGCACGATATTGAAGAGTTCCAGAAACGCGAAACAAGTAAGCAGTCAACCGAAATCATCAGTCTTTCCACCCAAGTTGCACGCCAGCAAACCGCATTGGTACAGGGATGCCGTGAACTGGTTTCAGCCTTTTTACAGGCACAACACAAGCTGCCCGAATGGACTGAAAAACAGCATAAGGCCGAAGGAGAACGTGGCTTGTTGATTCACCGCAAACAAGAGTTGCAAGACCAGTCACGCGGACGATGTGAAAAACTACAAGATTCACTCGCTGTCTTAAACAATGAACTACAAAAAGCCCGGAAAAAAGAAAAAGAATACGAGCATCACAACATACAGAATCTCATAGAACGGTCGGCTAAACAAGAAGAACTTGCCGGACGCAAGGACAGTTTACAAAAGCAACAAAACACCTTGACTTCGCAATATGAAGAGACTTCTACCAAATATGAACGGCTCATCAATGGACTCAATGAAGAATGGAATAAGATACATGGAGCTAAACTTCGTCAGAAAGAAGAACTGAATGATTCTTTCAGCCACCGTTTGGAAGAAATCAGCCGCCAGCGTGAAGCAGCTACTGAGGCCTTGTTCCGCGAATACGAATTACTCTCTGAACAGCTCCATCCGGAAAAGAGCGAGAAGCAAAATGTACTGACTGAATTGCATTTCCGCATGGAAGCATGCCGGAAGGAGGTTTTCTTTGAGGCAGAGCAGGAGGAACTGAAGCATCGGATCCAGTCGTATACCGGACTCCACATGAGCAAAATCAGCCGCAAGAACAATGCGGAACTTGCTATCAAGGAAATCAATCTGAAATGGGAAGATGAGCGCCAGAAAGCAGAGCGTGAAATAGAAGAAAAGTTACTTAATCTTCAAAATGAGCAACAACAGCTCCGCCCGCGACTGGAAGAGCTGGAGGCTTTCTTACGCAGCAGTAAGCACACGCTGCAAGGATGGCTGAAAGATAACAAAGAAGGATGGGAAGAAACAATTGGAAAATTATGCGATGAATCGGTGTTATGGCAAACCAATCTCTCTCCTCAGCTGATAGATGGTGGAAAGTCTTTTTACGGCATCTCCATCGACCTCGCCCATGTACACCGTCCCATCAAATCAATAAACGACTATCAAAAAGAGAAAGAAGACGGAGAAGCACGTCTTGCTGAGATTACTGCCGGAGTACAGCAACTGCAGCTGGAAAAGGAAAAGACAGTCGAGATATTGAAAAATAAATACTTGCCACAGATAAAAGAACAGCGCAATATCATCCGTACGCAAGAGTATGAATTAGAACAGCTTGAAAAGCAATATCAGAAAGACCAGCTTGAGTTGAACGATTTAAAGAAACGCGCTGAAGAAGAGCGTACCTTGAAATTAAACAAGCTAAAGACAGAAGAGCAGCAACTTGAACAGGAACTGAAACTCATCAATGATAAGCTGAACAACCTGAATCAGGAAAAATCAGCCAAGCTGCAAGTCCTTAAACAGGAATGGACGAAACGGCAGGAAGACGTAAACCAAGAGAAGAAGACACTGGCGGAAAACATTGACGCAGAGGATAAGCAGGAGCGCCAGCGGATTGATGCCGAAAAAGCAGAATACCGCAAACAAATGAAACAAGAACTGCATTCACAAGGTGCTGATACCGAACGTCTTCAAGAGATTGCCAATCAGCTGCAAACTGTTGAGCAAGAACTGCTGTTCATTAAGGACCATGCCACATTACTCATCGAATATCAAAAAGATAAACGGGATTTAATTGACCATATCCCGGAGTGGAGCCGCGAACAGAAAGAACAGGAGCAGTTGCTTAAAACAGAAAAAGAGTCATTGAATAAAGAGTGTGGAATTTTGCAGGAACAAATAGACCGGTTAAGCAAAGCTGTACAAGAGGCAGAAAGCAACGTGCGAAATTTACAAGCCAATGTAGAAGCATACGGCAATATTTCTGCTTATGACTGGTATAAGCCTCATCAGGATTTATTCAATGCAGAACAGGTCTCTACGGGTATCGAAACACAGAAATCGTGTATCGTGCTGATTGATGAGTTAAGCCGGGCAGAAAATAAGTATCTGCAACTGCAAAACGAACTCCGCAAAGCAGTCAACCTGTTCACCGGACACTTCGGGGAGGACAACACATTTAAGTTCAAGACGAAGTTTACCGATGACTGGGAATACCTGCGCTTTGCTGAAGAGCTTCATGATTTCATCGAAGAAAACAAAATCAACGAATTTATACGCCGCATCAACGATGAACATTCGGATGTTTTCAAACGCATCAGTGTAGATACTTCCATGCTTACTTCTTCGGAAGGTGCAATACAGGGGTTAATCAATAAGGTAAACCGAGGCTTTCAGACTTGTAACTTCGTGGGAGTAATACAGCGCATTGAAATGAAAGTGGAAGAAAGCAGTAACCGGGTGGTTACTGTTTTGCGTGCCATTCATAAGTATTACAATGACCATGCTTACGACCTTACTCCGGGAACCAATTTGTTCTCATCAGAAAATGAACAGCTGGTCAAACAGGAAGCCATCAGCCTGTTGCGCGACTTTATCAAGGAGATTCATGCCTACCGGTATGACAGCATCCGGCTCTATGACTCATTCGAACTCCGGTTTCGAATCATAGAAAACGGGAATGATACCGGATTTGTGGAAAAGCTCTCGAACGTAGGATCAGAAGGTACCGACATTCTGGTGAAAGCCATGATTAATATCATGCTGCTCAACGTGTTTAAAGAAGGGGCTTCACGCAAGTTCAAAGACTTTAAACTGCACTGCATGATGGATGAAATCGGTAAGCTGCATCCGAATAATGTAAATGGTATCTTGAAGTTTGCCAATGACCGGAACATCATCTTGATTAACGGCTCGCCTACTGAATTAAACCGAGATGCTTACAAGCATGTTTATCTGCTCACCAAAGGAGCGCAAAGCAAAACCCGTATTGCCCGTCTTATCTCGGACAGCAAATTATAAGGTCATGAATATAACCATAGAACAAGCCAAACTGCTGAAGGAACTTTCTGAAGGAAAGAAGGTTCCTTTAAGCCGGCTTAAAGCACGTATCTTCCAACAGTTGATTCAAGAGCAGGTCTTATTGCGACAAAAAGAGTCACACGGATGGAATATCTATACTGACCACCCACAATCGCTGCTCAATTATCTGTATAACCACTATATCCGTTGTACACTGGATGAATACATTGAGCGCGGACAAGCTGCTCCAAGCCGTTCAAACAACATTCGCATGTCTGGAGACTCCAAACTAAAGGAAACCGAACTATGGCAAGGTTTTTATTTCAAAGTCAGCGAACCGATTCATGCCCAATGGCAAGGCAAACCTCTTACCTTGCTGCCTTATCCGGAAGGAATCCCCGTCTTTATGCCTCAGCCAGAAACGCTGTCATTGCCTGAAGACGTGACTGTTGTAATGATTGAGAACAGTGAAAACTTTCTGAAAATCGAGACACAACTACCGCTATTCCAAGGACTCAAGTGCTTCTTTGTTTCTTTTTATCCCCGCGAGCAGCACAGCTATTTTATCGAATGGCTGCAAAAACAGCCTAATAATTACGTGCATTATGGTGATTTCGATTTTGCCGGCATCCACATTTACCAGTCACAATATAAAAAATACGTCAGCGGCGAATCGCGTTACCTTGTCCCTTCCGGTCTGTTACCTCTATTCCGTCGATACGGCAAACGGGCATTATATAATAACCAGCTTTCTCTGCAAGCTCTCATCAAGGCAGACGAACCGGGAATCAGCGAACTGCTTGAAATCATAAAAAGAGAGCATAAAGGATTGGAACAAGAGATTTTCAACGATTTATTTTCGGAAGAATGAATATCTGTCCATAATGTCCTGTACGCCTGTTTTTCAGACCTCCTTTTCTATCTCCCAAAAGATTTGTACAATCGGGATAAAAAGAAAATTAGTGCAATGATTCGACTTTCTCAATCTTTTCTTCTATCTTTGCCAACGAAGTAAAGACAAAGGGGTGCCCCACCTGACGGGCTGAGATCATACCCTGCGAACCTGATGCGGTTAGTACCGACGAAGGGATTGTTACTTGCTGACATTCATTTCACCCGAAGCCTTCGGTGAGTTTCCTCTTTGTTTACTCCACTAAAATCATTGAATCATGAAAATATTAGTAAACAACAGAGAAACAGAATTGACCACAGGCAATACCATTGCCGACCTCGCACGTCAATTAGAACTTCCCGCCCAAGGAGTAGCCATTGCCTTACATAACCGTATGATACCCCGCACCGAATGGAGTACTACTGTATTACAGGCCAACGACAGTTTGGTAATCATTAAAGCGGCTTGTGGAGGATAACAGGTATGAAACTGCAATTCATTACCCACTATACGGATACATATTCGTACTATGACTCGGCTCGTATGGCACTGGAAGGAGGATGCCGATGGATTCAGCTCCGCATGAAAGATGCCTCATCCGAAGAACTGGAGCAGGAAGCATTACGCATACAAGCCCTGTGTCGCCAATACAATGCCACTTTTATCATCGACGACCATGTAGAACTGGTAAAAAAACTACATGCCCACGGAGTACATCTCGGTAAAAACGACATGCCCATTGCCGAAGCACGCAAGTTTTTAGGTCCCGACTTCATCATTGGCGGCACCGCAAATACCTTTGACGATGTACGCCGTCACTATACCGATGGAGCCAACTACATAGGCTGCGGTCCGTTTCGGTTTACTACAACCAAAAAAAACCTCAGTCCCATTCTCGGCTTAGAAGGCTACCGTAATATCATTTCACAAATGCGCACAGAGCACATTCCTCTTCCCATTGTTGCCATTGGAGGAATTACTTTCGAAGATATTCCCTCCATCATGGAAACCGGTGTAACCGGAATCGCACTCAGCGGAACCATTTTGCGTGCCGAAAATCCGATAGAAGAAACCAAACGAATTCTCGCTTCAGGTTGCCAAGTGCCGGGAGAGCAGATTCTGAATAACTCAGGCATCTAAAACCTAATCAACTAAACTTAAAAACTTAAAACATATGGAAAAACTAATCATTGCCGGAAAAGAGTTCAACTCTCGCCTTTTCTTAGGAACCGGAAAATTCAATTCAAACCAGTTAATGGAAGAAGCCATTCTCGCCTCTGAGACCGAAATGGTAACCGTAGCCATGAAACGTATTGAAATGGAAAATAAAGAAGACGATATGTTACACCACATCGTACATCCACATATTCAGTTACTTCCCAATACTTCGGGTGTACGTACCGCAGAAGAAGCCGTATTTGCTGCACAGATGGCACGTGAAGCTTTCGGAACAAACTGGCTGAAACTTGAAATCCATCCAGACCCACGTTACCTTCTGCCCGATTCAACCGAAACCTTAAAAGCTACAGAAGAATTGGTTAAACTGGGATTTGTGGTACTTCCCTACTGTCAGGCCGACCCTACCCTCTGCAAACGTCTGGAAGAAGCCGGAGCGGCTACCGTCATGCCTCTTGCTGCACCTATCGGTACCAACAAAGGGCTCCAGACACGCGATTTTCTCCGCATCATTATCGAACAGAGCAACGTTCCGGTAGTTGTTGATGCCGGTATCGGTGCCCCAAGTCATGCTGCCGAAGCCATGGAAATGGGAGCAACTGCCTGCCTCGTAAACACAGCCATTGCCGTAGCCGGAAATCCGGTGGAAATGGCTAAAGCCTTTAAAGAAGCTGTCATTGCCGGCCGACGGGCTTATGAAGCCGGACTGGGCTTACAAACGACCAGCCTCATCGCTTCTGCTTCTTCTCCGCTTACTGCTTTTCTTAATGAATAACCCTTCTAACATCTCAACTTGATTATGGAAAAAAAAGACAATAAGGCATACGCTCATGCCGAAAAAGCTTACATGCAAGGAAATTTGTTCCCCTTCATCCAAGTAGGTATGCAAAAAGTAAACCTGACGCCTACCGTAACCATGACCGATGGGGAAAAAGTAATGACTCCGAACGAACCCGTATATATTTATGATACCAGCGGACCATTCAGCGATCCGAATATCGAAATCGACTTAAAGAAAGGGCTTCCCCGTATGCGCGAGTCGTGGATTACATCGCGTGGAGACGTGGAACAACTTACATCGATCACATCTGAATATGGAAAAATGCGCCGAGATGACAAGTCGCTTGACCATTTACGGTTCGAGCACATCGCGCTCCCTTACCGCGCCAAAGAAGGAAAATGCTGTACACAGATGTATTATGCCAAGCAGGGTATCGTTACTCCGGAAATGGAATATGTGGCCATCCGTGAGAACATGAACTGCAAGGAGCTGGGAATCGAAACCTACATCACACCGGAGTTCGTGCGCGATGAGATTGCTGCCGGACGTGCGGTACTGCCTGCGAACATTAACCACCCGGAAAGTGAACCGATGATCATCGGACGTAACTTCCTCGTTAAAATCAATACAAATATCGGGAATTCGGCAACTACTTCCAGCATTGATGAAGAGGTAGATAAGGCGGTGTGGAGCTGTAAATGGGGAGGCGATACGCTTATGGACCTTTCCACCGGTAACAACATTCATGAAACCCGTGAATGGATTGTACGCAACTGTCCGGTTCCGGTAGGTACTGTGCCTATTTATCAGGCCTTAGAAAAGGTAAACGGAAAAGTAGAAGACCTGACTTGGGAAATTTACAAAGACACCTTGATTGAGCAGTGCGAACAGGGAGTGGATTATTTCACCATCCATGCCGGCATCCGTCTGCATAACGTCCACCTCGCCGACAAGCGTCTGTGCGGTATTGTTTCACGAGGAGGAAGTATTATGAGCAAATGGTGTCTCATCCATAATCAGGAATCGTTCTTGTATGAACATTTTGATGATATTTGCGACATTCTTGCCCAATATGATGTAGCTGTATCCTTAGGCGACGGTCTCCGCCCGGGAAGCATTGCCGATGCCAATGATGAGGCCCAGTTTGCCGAACTCGATACCATGGGCGAACTCGTTCTGAGAGCATGGGATAAAAATGTACAGGCATTCATTGAAGGTCCAGGACATGTACCCTTGCATAAGATACAAGAAAACATGCAGCGACAGATAGAACATTGTCATAACGCACCTTTCTATACCCTCGGCCCGCTTGTTACCGACATTGCTCCGGGATACGACCACATAACTTCTGCCATCGGTGCTGCCCAAATCGGATGGTTGGGAACTGCCATGCTTTGCTACGTGACTCCCAAAGAACACCTCGGTTTGCCAAACCGTGAAGATGTGCGTGTAGGAGTTATTACGTATAAGATTGCAGCTCATGCGGCTGACCTTGCCAAGGGACATCCGGGAGCTCAAATCCGCGACAATGCACTGAGCAAAGCCCGTTATGAATTCCGCTGGCGCGACCAGTTCCATTTAAGCCTTGACCCCGACCGTGCACTGGAATATTTCAATGAAGGCCGCCACACCGACGGAGAATACTGCACCATGTGTGGTCCGAACTTCTGCGCCATGAAACTGTCACGCGACCTGAAGGAAGTAAAAAAATAAAAACAAACATCTAAAAATATGTTTTCAGAAGAATTAGAAAAAATAAACTGGGAAGAAACCACCCAAGCCATCTACGCAAAAACTGAAGCCGATGTGCTTCGGGCGCTTGGCAAAGAGCGTTGCACCGTAGATGACTTTATGGCTCTCATCTCTCCGGCTGCCGAAAAATATTTAGAGCCAATGGCTCAGCTCAGCCGTAAATATACAGAGGAACGCTTCGGTAAAACCATGTCCATGTTTATTCCTCTGTATATCACCAATTCATGCACCAACTCATGTGTATATTGCGGCTTCCATATCAGTAACCCTATGGCACGTACCATTCTTACTCCGGAAGAAATCGAGAATGAATATAAAGCCATCAAGAAGCTGGGACCTTTTGAAAACTTGCTTCTTGTAACGGGAGAAAACCCGGCCAAGGCAGGTGTACCTTATCTGGCACGTGCACTCGACTTGGCTAAACCTTATTTCTCCAATCTGAAAATAGAAGTTATGCCACTGAAAGTGGAAGAATATGCCGAACTGGTGAAACACGGACTGAACGGAGTAATCTGTTTTCAGGAAACTTACAATAAAGCCCGATACAACATCTACCACCCGCGCGGCATGAAATCAAAGTTTGAATGGCGTGTCAACGGATTTGACCGTATGGGACAAGCCGGAGTGCACTCCATCGGTATGGGCGTACTTATCGGACTGGAAGACTGGAGAACCGACGTAACCATGATGGCACACCATCTGCGATACCTGCAGAAGCATTACTGGAAGACGAAATACAGTGTAAACTTTCCTCGTATGCGACCGGCTGAAAATGAGGGATTCCAGCCTAACGTTATCATGAGCGACAAAGAACTGGCTCAGGTTACCTTTGCCATGCGTATCTTTGACCATGATGTAGATATCTCCTATTCCACCCGTGAACCGGCTTATATCCGTGACCACATGGCTTCGCTCGGCGTCACTACCATGAGTGCAGAAAGTAAAACCGAACCGGGAGGATACTATACCTATCCGCAAGCACTTGAACAGTTCCATATCAGCGATGACCGCACAGCCGTTGAGGTAGAAAAAGCGCTCAAACAGCTGGGTCGGGAACCGGTATGGAAAGATTGGGATGCCTCATTCGATTTATGTAAAATCTAAGGTATTCAGTTGACGAGGTTTCTGATAACAAGTTGACAAGGTTTTGAAATGCGATGCCATCTGAAACCTTGTCAACCCTCGTCAACTTGTCACCTTATCTACTCTAAAAAAATGGGAAACAGATATAACAGACAAATCATTTTACCCGAAATAGCCGAAGAAGGACAAAGGAAACTGAAAGATGCCCGTGTGCTCATCGTGGGAGTAGGCGGACTGGGCTCGCCGATTGCCCTTTATCTTGCCGGAGCCGGTGTAGGTACCATCGGTCTGGTGGATGATGATGTGGTGAGTGAAAGCAACCTGCAGCGTCAGGTGCTATATACAGAACAAGAGGTTGGATTGCCTAAAGCCTTTCAAGCTCAAAAGCACCTGCAACGTTTGAACGGAACTTTGCAGATTCATGCCTATCCTACCCGTCTTACGGCTGAGAATGCGGAAGCCATCTGTGCTGATTACGACATCATCGTAGATGGATGTGACAACTTTGCCACCCGATATCTCATTAATGATACCTGTGTCCGGTTAAATAAAGTATATGTATACGGAGCCATCCGGGCTTTCGACGGACAGGTTTCGGTTTTCAACTATCAGAACGGAAAAAACTACCGTGACCTTTTCCCCGATGAATCCGAAATGGCTTCCATGCCGCCTCCACCCAAAGGGGTACTCGGACTTACTCCCGGTGTAATAGGGTGTGTAGAAGCAGGCGAAGTAATCAAAATTATATGTGGCTATGGCGAGGTGCTGAGTGGAAAGTTGTGGCATATTGACCTCAAAACAATGAACTCTTACACTATTTTACTCTAATTTTTGGGATATTACAAAGAGGTTTCGTAACTTTGTGAAACATTTTTTGATGTAGCGCATGAAATTAATACTAATAACCTCTCCCAATTATTTTGTGGAGGAAGACCAAATAATAACCGCCCTTTTTGATGAAGGACTTGATGTGCTTCATTTGCGAAAACCTGACACAACTCCGGTGTATGCCGAACGGTTGCTTACTTTAATTCCGGAAAAATACCGGAAACGGATTGTTGTACATGGTCACTTTTACCTGAAAGAAGAATATAAACTGAAGGGAATCCATTTAAGCCACCGCAATCCGCTTGCTCCAGATAACTATAATGGTCACATCAGCGCTTCCTGCCATACGCTGGAAGAAGTACAAGCTGACAAAAAAAGTTGCGATTATGTATTTTTAAGCCCTATTTTCGACAGTATCTCCAAAGAAGGCTATCATTCTGCCTTTACTCCTGAGGAGATTCGTGATGCTGCGCGGAAAGGCATCATCGATAAAAAAGTCATCGCCTTGGGTGGAGTGGATGAAGACAATATTCTCCGCATCAAAGATTACGGATTTGGAGGAGCTGCCATCTTGGGCGGACTATGGAACCGATTTGATCCTACCATCGACAATAATTATCAGGATTTGATTACGTACTTCCGCCGATTGAAAGCATTGGCAGACTAGGGTCAAGCCTAAATACAAAAAACGTCTAAGCGTTTTCATCTAAACGCCTAGACGTTTTTTTTATTTGCCTAATCATTTCATTGGAAACACCTAGGCGTTTCTCACCCTGCGTCTTTACACTGAGTTTTTGACTCTTTAATTTTTTGGAAACAAGCCTCAAGTCAAAAGAAACGAGTCACTCTGAATGAATCTGATTAATCATATCTTCCTTTTTCGTTCAAATGGATATTCTTCTTTCCAAACATTTTCTTTTATGGTGTATATATAAACCCATAAAATATAATGGATATCGTTATTATTTTGAATAGCAGATTGTGCCTGTTTTTCATCATATTTTAAAAGTAATCTTACGACAAAAATACACAAGATAGCGTGATATTAAGAATCAAAAAGTCTCTAATTGTGCGTGTGCATGAAACAATGTATCAGTTTATTCTTCTATCCACCAAAGCCTCATAAATTAAGTTATTAAAACAGGTCAGCCGGATTTCTTTTTTTGAACAGAAGATAGTGTATTCTTTCCAAAAATCGCTAACTTTGTCTGAACTTCATGTTACACTTTAAAACAGGTGGGTTATGATATATCCGATTGGCATACAGACTTTCGACCAGATTATAGAACGTGGTTTTGTTTATGTAGACAAGACCGATATGGTTTACTCCTTGGCTACCGAAGGAAAAATTTATTTTCTGAGTAGGCCCCGACGCTTCGGAAAAAGTCTGCTACTCTCTACGCTTCGTGCTTATTTCGAAGGAAAGAAAAACCTGTTCAAGGGACTGAAGATTGACGCACTGGAAAAAGACTGGCATGTGCATCGGGTGTTTCATTTCGATTTCAACGGAGTTGATTTTACGGTTCCGGGAGCCTTAAACCGAGTTTTGAATAGTTTGCTTTCCGAGTGGGAAAAGGAGTTCGGCATGGTAACCGATGTGCCGTCGGAATACGGATTGCGTTTCAGCCGTATCCTGCAGGCTGCTGCCGAGCAGACAGGACGAGGTGCGGTAGTGCTGGTCGACGAATACGACAAGCCCTTGCTCGATGTGCTGGAGAAAGACCCGGCACTGCTGGAACAGAACCGGGAGATTCTGAAAGCTTTCTATTCGGTGTTTAAACTGGCCGACGCTTCGCTGCGTTTTGTCTTCTTGACGGGTGTCACCAAATTCTCGCAAGTCAGTGTATTCAGCGGTTTCAACCAGCCCAAGGACATTAGCATGTTCGATAAATACGAGGCTCTTTGTGGTATCACGGAAGAAGAGCTGCATACCCGGTTTGCGGAACCTATACGGGAAATGGCAGCATCGGAAGGCGTTACGGAAGAGGAAATGCGTCAGCAGTTAAAGCACCATTACGACGGTTATCACTTCAGCAAGAAGATGACAGACATCTACAATCCGTTCAGTGTGCTGAATGCTTTCGACAGCAAGGACATCCGTGACTTTTGGTTTGCTTCGGGTACACCGACGTATCTCATCCGCCTGATGAATCATTTTCATGAAGGGATTGATCAGTTATCGGGTATGTATTATCCGCTGGATGAGTTTGTGAATTATAAGGCAGATACGGAATATCCGCTGCCGATGATTTACCAGAGCGGCTATCTCACCATAAAGGATTACGACAAACGCCGGAAGACCTTCCTGCTGGACTTCCCAAACAATGAGGTTAAAAACGGTTTTCTCACCATGGTAGCTTCCAATTATCTGAAAATAAAGGAGAATGTAAGCAACTTGGCACAGAACCTGGCCTTTGCTTTGGAAGATGGTAAACTGGACGAGTTCCACAAGATGCTGACTTCTTTCTTAGCCAGTATTCCCTATACCATGCGCCGCAAGGAAAGCGAGCCGGAAAGGGAACGCTATTTCCAATACACCTTCTATCTGTTGCTCCGCCTGATGAGTGTGTATACGGTCTTGGTGGAAAAGGAGCAAAGTGAAGGTCGGGTGGATTGTATCGTGGAAACTCCTCAGTACGTGTATATCTTTGAATTCAAACTGGATGGCACGGCTACCGAGGCCTTGCAGCAGATTGAAGAGAAAGGGTATGCCCGTCCATATAAAGCGGATACCCGTCAGGTAGTGAAAGCGGGTGTGAGCTTTTCTTCCAAGTCGGGGACGATTGAGGAATGGGAGGTTAGGAAGGCCTATTCTATATAATTTCTTTTGGAAAAATCAGAAAATACACGAAATCAAAGCTTTCATTCCCTTCGGATGATGCAGTTAAAAAGACCGTGTATCTTTCACTTATGGAGATTGAGAAGAAATGGACACAGCCGATTCATAACTGGGGCTTGATTATGAATCAATTTATGCTTATTTTTGAAAACAGAATCCAGATATAAGAACAAACTTACAACTGAATCCTGTTTCCATTTACACAAAATTCTGGACAGTGTCACTATTTAATATGCCATCTAAAACGCATAAAAGTGGATGTATCATAATGGTTTGTCATAGCGACTCGAAGTTTTACAGTCATAGCATCAACTTTATCAGCACATTCATCTTCCATATCGAATAACTGACGTTGTTTCTGACGTAATTGCTTTGCTATTTTTGCTTCATTCTCTTGAAGTTCAAGTTTCAGTTTTGCATTTCTTTCTTTACGAATTTGTCTTTTCAATGCTTCATCTTCTTTGCGAAGAGCAATAACCTCATTCTCTAGTGAGTAAACTTGATCTTCTGCCCAAGCTTGATATTTATCAATCTCAAAACTAACGTATTCTTCAGATTTGCTATAAACATCATGCTTCAAGTCATACAACTGTTGCTCATATGATTCAGTCAACTGCTCTTCAACATTGTCGCCAGACCATGTCGATTCGTTAATTGCATTTGCTTCAAACAATTTTTTAAGAAAATCTGGAGAAAGATTCTCTCCATCATCAGTTTTGCTACAGAAAAGAAGATGTTCGTGTGAATCCAATTCATTATAAGCCTTTACCTTATATACGACAGCTACACCTGATTGACCTTTATACTTTTCCAACAGAACTTGTCTAGAGGATAAATTGTCAACTTCAAATTCAATACTAGCATCAGGAACAGGGGTCTCCAATGCTCTGCTTATAATATATTCACCAAGAGGATGCGTTACTCTTAATTGATGAAAATCTCCATGGTCTTTGTTTAATATGTAAGTACCAGAAGGTATATTACTATTTATTGATTCAGGTAAAACAAAAGTAAGATTTTCATTATCAATTTCAGTAATAGAATCTTTCAAAACACTCTTGGCAAGTCGCCAAAAATGACGATTATAAGAATTTACTCTATCACGATCTTCGCTCTGACGAATCTTTAGCTTATCAACAACCTCTTCATCAAAGTTTTCAAGTAAAGACTTTTTAGTATCTTTAATTCGTTGTTGGATAATCTCTTCCAATTCGGACTGAAGTTGATTAAATGCAGCCTCAATTTCTCTTTCTGTACGACAAGTTTGGTAAATATGATTAAGCTTCTTCTCAAAATCTACTCCTGACTCCAGTGAGCCTAAGACTTCATCACTACTACCAAATACGCCTTCAAAAAGATTAAACTTGTCATTCAGCAATTCATAGACTCTACAATCAGCGTAATTCAACTGATTGACAAAGTTCACTACAACCACATCAAATTTTTGTCCATATCTGTGACAACGTCCAATTCTTTGTTCTATTCTTTGGGGATTCCATGGCATGTCATAGTTGACAAGAAGTGAACAGAATTGGAGGTTTATACCTTCAGCACCTGATTCTGTTGCAATCATGATTTCAGCATCTGTTCTAAAATGGTCAACCAATGCTTGTTTTCTATCTATAATTGTTCTTCCTGATATACGCTTGGAACCTGCATATAGAGACAGCCATTTTCGATAGATGGATTTCGAATCATCATCATTATTTGAGCCATTAAAGCAAACGACTTTACCTTGGTATCCGTTATTCTGTAGGAAATATTTTAAATACTCTTGTGTTCTACGGCTTTCAGTGAAAATAAGAGCCTTTTTGGGTGCTCCAAGCATATCGTTTTTATGGAATGTCTTTTCCAGAGCAACGAGTAATTGCTTTGCTTTAGTCTCATTTACAATAGCTTTTGCCTGCTCCTGATACATACGTAGTTCAGCTATCTCCATATCTATCGCTTCGGAGATAGCAGGGTTCAGACCTTCGTTTATTTCTTCTTTCTCATCATCAAGTGTTACTTCATAATCGTTTTCAACCGTAGACATGGCCGATAACAATTCACTAGTAACTTTGTAATGTTCTAGTCGTTCAATAAAACGCTGCAAAGTATAACTTAACGCATATGCAGAAGAAGACATAATCTTTCTGACAATTAATGACAACATAGGCCTTACCTTCTCTGGAATGCCATATGTTCCTGGCCGTTGAAGATATTCGCTTATATTTTCATACAATTGCACTTCTTCTGGAGAAGCTTCATATTCTTGTACAAATGCTGTTCTCTTGGTGTAGTTGACATATTCTTTGACCTGTTGACGCAGTGTTCTGTGTACAATATGGGATAATCTACCTTTGAGTTCTCCAAACTTAGCGGAGTCTCTAGTGGTGATCATATTGTACTGTTCATTGAATGAGTCAACTGTAGAAAAGAAATGTGGATCAATAATGCTTATTAAGCCATAAAGTTCCTTTAGGTTGTTCTGTAATGGCGTTGCAGTTAACAAAACCTTTTTATAATGTTTGAAAGTATTCATCATTGTGTTTCCAATGATATTGGTCCTTTTATAAACATTACGCATTTTGTGAGCTTCGTCAAATACGACCAAATCCCAATCAACCAATTGAAGTTCTTCTGAATGCTTAATTGCGAAATTATATGAGCAGATTATGATATTTCTACCATCTTCAAACGGATTATTGCCCAACTCCTTTATTTCCTTATAGCTTTCATTTTCAAGAATCACTGATGGCAAGTAAAATTTCTCCATCAACTCAAGATTCCACTGATTTCTCAAAGATGCAGGAACGACAATAATAATTCGCCTCTTATGTTCTGCCCATAGTTCTGAAAGAATAATACCAGCTTCAATAGTTTTACCCAAACCTACTTCGTCTGCCAATATTGCCCCTTTACTTAACGGAGATTTAAAAGCAAACAAAGCTGCTTCTACTTGGTGAGGGTTCATATCAACTTTAGCTTCAGACAATACACTAGTAAATCGACTGTCATCGCTGGTCGACTTCTTATGGGATAAGTCCCACGCATAATAAAGCTGTTGAGCTGGAGTTATGCTATTATTCATCTTACTTCTTTTCTATCTTAATAGAATACTCTGGTGACAATGCATCGAACTGTTCTATCTTTGCACCTCTCCAATATTTCTTAGCTATCTTCAAGCAGTCCTCTTTAAGTCTATCATCAACCATAGGATTTGCTTCCTTACCGTATATATCCCTAATTCTTTCATATGACTTCTGCAAATCCAAGTCATTTAGTGAAATTCGAACAATATGGTATTTCTCATTAGGATGCTTCTGCATAAACATGTTCTGTGAACGATGTAAATAGAATGGAGCAGTACCTTCTTTGAGACTATACAATGTTGTTTTAACATCGACATAAGTCCTGTCAGTAATATTATGGAAGTCATAATCACCAACACCCTCTATTGCAGCATACTTATATTCCTTTCCTTGAGCCAAGAGATATTGCTCATAAATAAGTTCACCGATATAACCGATTGTTTGACGTACTTGTGATTCTTGAGTTTCATCTTCAGCGTCTTCCATTTCATGTAGAATTTCAAGGATCTTATCCTTCTTGTCAGCAAGTTCCATCAATTCATCTGCATCGAAGGAGTCAACCAATTCTTTAACAGTTTCAAGTTTATCCTCGTCAACTTTTAAGTTAGCATCATTTCCTGGATTATTATCACTATTGCGTGATGTATCAGAAGTCTGAACAATCGTAGCGATATCAGTACCTTTCTCCTCAGCTATTTGCCCAAGTTTTTCCAATTGGTCCACATATAATCCCTGCAATACGATAAAAGGTTGTTGGAAAAATTCCATGTCTGCAATATGCTTCTCTATCATTTTTATGGCAGAGAGCTTTTCAGGATTAGGATATTGGACAACCACCAATCCATTGGTATCATAGCCAAATTCCTTGTTATCTATTGCCTTTGAGAAAACCTGTTCCCTGTTTTTTAGCATCGTGAAGTTTATGCCAATAGGTTTCTTTGATGTTTTAATCAAGATTCCTCTGGATTCCGGCATAGTCTTCCAAATCATATAAGGTTCAGAGGTAATTTCTTTATAATCACCTTCGTGAGCCTTGACAGACACTTCCAGTTTTGGTGCTTTATGAAGTTTATGCTTAGAAAGTAAATCTAACCCTTCATATGCGTACACTTTCTCACAGACAAAGAAGTTCTGAACTTTCTTGTCGTTCTTCAACATATCCAAGAATATTGGTGTCCAAGAATAGATAGACAAGAAACAAGACTCTTTATCATATTCCTCTAGTGTAAATGTAGGACAGATAAAGTCAAGTGATTTATCTCGACATTCAACATTGCCCGTATATCTTAAGAATACCATGTTGTCTATATATTCTGGTAGTTTATCGATGATACGTTTAATATTCTTGTAGGCATTATCACCATAAACGTATGTAATTTCAGCATTCAACAACCAGTTTAGTGTTGAATCAGTCTTATCTGCGTCCTCAAAATCAGGAATAGCTATAGCCTCTTCGTTATCACGAATGTGTCTTCTTACAGAAATGTATGATTCACTGTCAGTTCTGATATTCTCAAACAAACCGATAGCATCCACATTCTGTTCCAACCATTTTTGCATCTCGTTGGGAAGCTTTTCTTCGTCATTAAGCAAAGACTGCTCTGCAAAAACTTGGGTCTCTGAATCAAAGCCTGAAATCTTGAAATATTCATCAAAGCCTCTATACTGATTAACTTTAATCATAGATAAGACCTCGCTAAGACTCTCTTCATTATTTATTTCAAGGTTGTAATAATCAGAATCTTCATTAAGTGAGTAATCAAGGCAGAAACGAAGTTGCTCTATAGACAAATAAGTACTTTTAATCGCATCATATATCTCTTTGCAAGAAACTATCTCCTTCTTGTCGCCATAGAATACCTCCTTAAACCAGTCTGCATCATTGGCTGAAGGTAGACAACTCAGGAATGAATCGATATGCTCATTCTCTTCTTGATAATCACCATTTAATGCATACAGACTATACTCATGATCATAAGCAATAAAAACACTATCCTTTATAGTTTCAGGAAGTTCTTCATTCTTATGCCTTATACAATCAAAAATTGTTTGTTTAAATTCATTTTCTTCATTGTCACGGGATACAGCAAATTTGATAATCTGCCAACGTATATCTGAATCTGAAATCTTATGGTCTATTGATATTGTAGACAATGAATTTATGTAATGTTCAACAACAGCAGAACTACAATTTCGGATAAGCGGGAAAATTAGATTCTTATCTGAAATCTTATCTACGACTGATTTTGCAAAGTCATCACGAGTAATATTGAAAGCATTTGTCTCTGACGGAATAAGAGTTTGAACCTTTTGAGGTATATAGTAAAAACCAATTTCCAACAAAGCTCTTCTTAAATCCGTACCCAATTCATTTGTATAGTTCTTACCGCCATTTAGTGACTGAACTCTGAAACTGTTTTCATCACCAATAACTCTATATTTTAGCAAGAATCCATCAGAAGATATCTTGGATAATATTGCCAAAGTGTCAAAATCAATGTATTGATTAGGATTAACCAAGTCATTGACATATAAGGTATTCATCATGAATGGTGCGGAACTCAACACCTTCTCGTACTTATATGGCACAAAGTTATAATCAGAATATGAGATTTGAAGTTTTTCATATTCCGCTTCAGATAACTTTTCAAAATTTTCTACATTCTGACATGGTTCATCTGTGGGTTTACCTTCCTCGTCAAGATAAAGTCGAAGCAGAGAACCTGCTACTGATACACCTCCTGCCTTGTATGCATTCTGTATATCTCTCAGATAAGCATCAGTATCATCGCCCCATCCATCTTCTCGCTTAATATCATTAAAATGTTTTACTATCCAATTCCATAGAGCAGTATCATCCCCTTGTTTGTCGATAAGCCAATCTTGTTGCTTGACACATTCAGGTATACTACCCTTAATGCGGAAATTATCGAATAAGATGGTTCCTTCCAAACGGTCTTCAAACAGTTCAGAGAATGGTAAATAATCTCCTCGCCAGTTCTGGAGAACTGCTATATCATTTTTAATCTCATCTTCGTAATCAGACTCATTTTCAGCAAGCATACAGAGAGTTTGACAAGCAGCATCTCTGCCCATCGAAGATTCTCTTAATTCTGCAAGATTAGCTTTTATCTTATCGAAGAGAATAGAATAATCGTCCGAATCATATTCCTCGCACATTGGTTCTACTATATACTCTTGACCAACAAATATAGGTTCTGTATCCTGAGCCATATAGTAAACATTGATGTCAGAAGTCAATTCCTCCCATGAGTATAAGTTGTTCTCATTAGAACGGAACACTGGTATTTCTTCTATTTCTGATAGGCAATCGAGACAATTATTATGGAAAAGCTTATAATCTTCCTTTGACATTCCCTTTATCCAAGCCGACAATTTTTCGTCGTCTGCCATTTGAAGCATTTCTGCAAATCCTAATACGCGAACTTTCTTATCAAAGTGGAATGCATATTTTTTTCTACTATCAGCATCAATCCAGTGGATATTGTCAATTCCTATGTCTTTCAATAAAACATTTGTCTCTTTTTCTTCTTCACAGACTTCTTCAAAAGGCACGTAAGTTCCTTCAGAAGTATAAGCATACTCATTCAAGAACGGACGTATAACATCATAGAACGCTTTACGGATCTTTTGTTCATCTTCAGAGTTATCTTCTGGACGTGACGATATCAAAGATTGATATATATAATCAAACTTTTCTCTGTCTGTTTCTATAAGTGACTTTAGTTCTTCAACCAAATGGGTGTAAGCCAGACGCAATTGGTCACAAGTCTTCTCAAGATCAGTTATACGTTGACGGCTATCGTCCTCCTCAAAAATTTCACTATCTAATATAAAACCAAATCTATATTTCGTTTGTAGAATTGGTAATCCCTTAAAGAAGTTTACAACGTTCTTTTCTGCGAATATAGGATTGAAAGCAAAATGATAATCAAATTTGTTGCCATCTTCCTCGAAATCAATGAACAAAGAACGAACAGAATGCTGTTCCACCTCTTTCCCCATAACATAGATATGCTTCAATGATTTACCTGCATTTCTTTCTTGATCTGCAGTAATTGAAGCAAAACCTCCTAATCTTGCACGAACATTTGCAATATTATTATCTTCTATAATAGCCTCGTACTTTCCCTTACCTAATGGTATAATTAAGGCCGTACCACGAGTTAGGAACGACTTGTTTCGTGGAGGGTCAACCAATTCGTTAAAGGCTTTAATAGCTCTCTGAGCCTCTTCGTTGGAGAATTTATCAAGATCTTGTCCCGGAGCTATAGGATAATAGCTCATGAGAATTTTTGCGAACAAGATGTTGTTCTCTACGTCATCTGCTTGAGCTGGAATCCATTCATTATCATTAATTAGCCAAGCATCTAGTTGTGACATATTATGCCAGCTAACAAGATAAGGACCTTTCTTGTGGTTAATTATAGCATCTTTGAGAAGTTCCGTTGTTTTAACGCTATGATTAATATCTGCTATCAATGTATAAAGCAGTTTAGAACCTTGGCCGTGTTTACCCAATTTCTTAGGATCGTTTAACTTTAAGGAATTTCCCTTTGCTAAAAAGTTATACAACTGTCCATCTCTTGCTTTTTCACCTTCAGGATGTTCAAATATATCAAGGTCTGTATAGAATGGTTCACCATTGTTAAGTACAATAAGGAATTCTTCATTAGCATAGAACAGCAAAGTATCTGCATTTGCATCATACGCATTCTGCACAAACTCATAAAACAACTGCTCTTTTGCATTGTTTGCAAAACTCGCAGCACTTGTGATTAAGGCATCTACTTCCTGTCCTCGTGAACTAATCATGTTCAAAAAGTACTCTTTACTAGAACCTACAAGATCTAATGTTTCGTTACCTTCTGAAATAGTTCTAATATATTGTCTGAGGTCTCTAACTTTCATAATTCCTCTAGATTATTTGATGTATGGAATAATCTGTATAATAAATGTCTTATTCAACTCTTCTTGACCAGGAGTGTTGGGATATCTACCTTGTCCACCGAAGCCTGAACCAGAGATAAATACTTCACCCTTCATGGATTCAATGGAACTAATTATACCGTTCTTCTTCCATAGATTGTATAAACTCAAAGCTCGTTCATAGCTTCTAATCTCCATCGTTTTCCAAACTGCCTGATCAGCAGCCTGATTCTCGGCTTTCGAACCCTTGTTCAGATGTCTTGCAGCACGTCCTTCAATGATAATCTTAAAGGAAATATTAACAGACTCTTTGAACTTGGACAATATCGTATTCACCAATTCTTCTCCGGCCTTAACAAATACCTCTTCTTTATCCGCTGGGATATTAGCAAAATTAGGTTCGAACATAATATCAGATTTACATTCAAATCTCTGATACTGTTCGTTGTAGTGGAAATATTCACTTACTAATGATTTCTGAGCTTCGTTGAACTCACGAATCATTCTTGACTGTTCAATAGTAACTTTGATATTGCCACCATCGCCACCAATAGCACCTGTCACTTTGATATACCCATACCAAGCAACAAGGCTGGTTATAATGAACACAACCAAAAAGCCTGACATCAAGTCTGTATAATTCTGCCAGAAGTTATGTTCTTCACCTTCGTTTTTGAAATTCAACTTACTCATTTGTTCGCAATTCTATTAAGTTGACTCTCTAGTTTCTGAAGCATTTCAATAGTGGTGCTGATTTCATTGATATGAGAAATCAAGTTTTCAATACGCTCTTGTCTTTCTTCCATTACGGCAATGACTTCATCAACCTTTTCATTCGTATGAACAACATGCTTCATGCTATCATTGATAGTAGTAAGCATGTTCTCTTGACTCTCATTCATTCTATGAGCAGTATTAACAGCGTCAATATATGCTTGAGCTGCACTCTCATAGTTACCCTTAATATTGCAAACATGGTCACTGATATAAGCATAGCTCTTTTCCAATGCTTCTACATTTGTGACAATAGCAGTGCTAAGTAGATTAACTTCATCTGTTACAGCCTTCTGTAAGTCTGTTACGAATGTAGAAAGTGAGTTACGTAATTCAGCACTTACTTCACGATTCATAGCTGTACTACTCTGAAGCATTTCCTGATTAACTTCAGTATAAGCATCCTTCAAGTCTACCATCTGCTGTAAACTGTTTGTACTTTGCTCCTGAATCTTTTCATACTCAGCATTCATCTGAGCATTCATCTTTTCTGCAAACTCAGAGTTTTGGCTTGAAAGTCTTTCAGACAAAGCATCATAATTAGATACTATAGCAGTAAGTCGTTCATCCTGACTAGTACGTAAAGTAGACAATGCAGAAGTCATTTGAGTACACAATGCGTTAATCTGTTCTGTTACTGTATTAGAAACAGATTGTAGTTCGGTATTGGTACCATCTATCATTTGCTGAACATTGGTCTTTTGTTCCTCAAGTAGACCTGTAGATAGAGATGACATTTTCTGAGTCAACGCCTCAAGGGTATCAGCACATTTCTTGAACTGTTCTTCACCAAAATCTTTAATGTTCTGTTCAATCTGACCATGCATCTTGGTGAAGATGTCGTCCATACGCTTAACAAAGTCATTAATAAACTGCTCAAGTATCTTACTTTGTTGGCTGATAGTAGTATTCAGCCTGTCGTTATAAGTCTCATTTTTAGCTGCTTGGTCTATCAATTGTTGGGAAATCGTAGAAAGTTTTCCATTTGTCTGTTCAGTCAATAGAGTCAAACTATGAAGACATTCCTCTGGACTTTTCTTATCTACTTTTTCATCAAGTTTTCTATCTTCAAACGAATACCAAATTTTACATACAGCAGTAGCAATAAAAGCCGAAATAAGACCTGCAATGGATGATGTAAAAGCAGGAACCAAACGTGTGATAATAGTATCAATTTCAAGATTGTCTTGATTTATATCACCCAATGAATTACAGATAGCAACAAAGGTTCCTAACAAACCAAGTGAAGTGAAAAGGCCAGGAAGACTATTCAACAATTGTCTTGATCTGTTCTTGTAATACACACCAATGAATATTGCAGCAATTATCGCACTTGCTACAAATACTCCTTTACCTGTAAGTAGACCTGCTAAAGGTCCAGTCAACCATTGAAACTCAATTTCGTTCATGTCTATTGTTTTTGATATAATAGTAAACTTCCAATTTTAGGGTAGCCCCTTTTAGACGGGCGCCAACAGGCACCCGTCTAAAAAAGAGTCCACAAATTTAACGATTATTATTTACACATTGTCATGGGAAGAAGGTTTCCGTAATCCGTTCTTCCCTTTTTTAATTCCTTGAGCAGCCTGCAGAAGTAATCCCTGAAGGAGACTCCTACCTGTTTGCAGGTTTCTATAAAGGTACTAAAGTTTCCCACCCCCAATAAAGAGGGTGGGAAGTAACAATAATTCAAATCTTCTTCGTAAATTAGGGGTGCTGAATCAACTGATTTACAATGAAAATAAGAATACTGTTATAGAAGCAAAAATAGGTAATTTGAACGAACTTACCAAGGTTTTATCCGTTAAAGAACAAGCCCAAGAGCAACTTTTAGTCGTCATGAAGGCATTGGGAATCGGTAAAATCGTTCGGAATCTAAAGTTTGAGAAGACTCAGGGCTATACCTTGACCTCTCTCTTCATCTCGCTCCTCATCATGCGCCTGTG
>Juniper_p1__coassemble_156_pt1 | contig 62738 bp, 61 predicted proteins | sample Juniper_p1__metabat2_low_PE_017 | metagenome-assembled genome bin Juniper_p1
AAGAGGAAAATATTCTTACAGGATTAAAATGCAGGCAGTCCGGAAAGCAAGAAAAGATGCCCACACTGGGAAAAAGGCACATTTTTTCTACAGGATAAGCAGAAAGGAGGGAAATAAAGGAAACAAAAAAACGGAGGGGAAAAGAAGAAAGAAGGCAAGGATGCAGAAAAAACAACGGAGGGAAAAATCATCCGGAGCACTGAAGGATAAATGCAGGAAGACTACAATTTTCTTTCTTATGACATTTTTTTCAATCGCATATTCTTCGAGCAAATAAAACCCACAAAAGCCAAACAAGGAACTAACTACAGAAAAAAGACTTCACTCTTATATTTATATCTATACACAAAAATTTTTATCCCGCTTAGTAAAATCCCCAAAACAAACCCCTCCCTCAAGAATATATCAAAAAAGAAAGAGACGAAAAAAACTTTTTTCTTTCCATACCCACGCTGCAGTAAAGCATTTTCGAGTCTCTATAAAACTCACTATCAAAAACCAAAGACTAATCTTTACCATCCGTCCTATTCAACAAAGGAATGCCCCTCTTCACACCACCGGAACAATCTGTTTTATTACTCTAATTCAAATTCAGTTCATCCACGCCCCATCCCCCCCCCAAAAAAAACGCTTAGACATTTCCCTCAAAACGACAAGGCAAATTCAAAGAAACAACAAGGCATATTTCTACGAATGACAAAGCGAATCAAAACCCAGCAATATATCCAATATTCCCCTCCTTATCTCTTCAACAAAGAAACACCCTAAGACTTTCACCTTAAATATCCACTAAAAAACGAAATTCCATAAACTTACACAAAAACTCACCCACAAAAGCTTTCTGAACTACCCTACACCGAAGAGAATCAGTATCATCCCAAAGAAACTTAAACGACCCTTTGTTTTTCAGCCAAAAAAGAATAACTTTGTTCTTCTTAAAAACGCAACAACCATGAAAGATTTTTTCCGAACAATATTAGCTACCCTAATTGGTATTCTCATCGCAGGATTTGTTTGCTCCATTATTTGTATTGGAATCATAACCAGCATCATCACCTCTTCAAACTCAGAAACAACAGTTAAAGACAACTCCATATTCGTTCTAAATATAGAAGGCAATCTCATGGAGCGCTATACTCCAAACCCAATAGATCAGCTCTTAGGTGAAAACATTACCACCTATGGACTTGATGACATACTCAGCTCCGTAAAAAAGGCAAAAGAAGACTACCGAATCAAAGGAATATACCTTAATCTCAAATCATTCAGTTATCCACCTGCCTCACTAAAAGCTATACACGACGCTTTACAAGACTTCAAGCAAACCGGGAAATTCATTATAGCCTACAGCGGGTACTATACTCAAGGAGGCTATTACTTGGCAAATGCAGCCGATAAAATCATTATAAATCCTTCAGGACATATCATGTGGCACGGGCTGTCAGCACAAACCATGTTTTTTACAGAACTGCTCCAGAAGGCCGGTATAAACATGCAGATTTTCCGTGTAGGTAATTACAAATCAGCTGTAGAGCCTTTCACGCAAACCCAAATGAGCGAAGCTAATCAGCATCAGACGAAAGAATATATCCAGTCAATATGGAATGATTTACTATCCGACATCTCCAGTTCACGCAACCTGACTGTTGAAAAACTGAACTCACTTGCAGACAGGAACATGGATTTCCAACCCGCTTCCAGCTATATAAAGGAAGGATTAGCAGATACCCTCATGTATCAAGATGAAGTACTAAGTTATCTAAAGTCTCTAATAGGATGTAAAGAAACAGATAAGCTGTCCACTTTAAGCCTCAACGAAATGATTCATGTCAAACCCCTACAAATACCCCACAAAAAGAACAACGAAATAGCCATTTACTATGCGTATGGAGAAATTGACAATGGAACAGGATATTACGGAGAAGGAATCAATTCCGAAAAAATGACAAAAGATTTGCGCCGACTACGCGAAGACAAACAAATAAAGGCCGTAGTGCTTCGTATCAACTCACCGGGAGGAAGCGCATACGGTTCGGAACAAATATGGAGAGAAGTTTCTTTACTCAAAGCCCAAAAACCAGTCGTAGTATCAATGGGAGACTATGCCGCCTCAGGCGGATACTATATTTCATGTCCTGCCCACATGATTATAGCTTCTCCTACTACCCTTACCGGTTCCATCGGAATCTTCGGCATGTTTCCAGACGCATCTGAATTGTTGACCAATACGTTAGGATTACACTGGGACGGAGTAAAAACCAACCGACTTTCCGACTTAGGAGCCCTTCATCGACCTCTTAATGAAGAAGAAAAAGCATTGATTCAGCAAACTGTAAACGAAGGATATGACTTATTCACCCGACGCTGTGCAGAAGGTCGTAACATTCCTTTGAACAAATTAGAGGAAATTGCCGGAGGAAGAGTGTGGACCGGAAAAATGGCCAAAGAATTAAACCTGGTAGATGAATTAGGAGGGCTGGACACAGCCATTCTTCATGCAGCCCGCTTAGCTGGACTGGAAGATTATCATACTGCTTCCTATCCCTCAAAAGCAGATGCCCTCTCTATGCTTTTAGAAGAGCCTGTCCATTCCTACATTCATAGTAAAATCACCCAAACTATCGGAAACAGCTATTATGGTTTGTTCTCTACAATAAAAAACTTTCAAAATAACGATCGCCTACAAACACGATTACCATTCAACCTCTATATCCATTAATTCTATGAGTTCAGCTCTAAAGTCTCTATTATCCTTATGCCTATTCCCCTTTGCTCTACTATACGGAACAGGAGTCATCATAAGAAATCTACTTTTTGACTTGCGAATACTGAAGTCAACCTGTTTCCCTATACCCGTAATCAGTGTAGGAAACATCACCGTAGGCGGAACGGGAAAAACGCCTCACACCGAATACCTGATACAGCTACTACAAAAAGAATTTAATACAGCCGTACTGAGCCGAGGATACAAGCGAAAATCAAAAGGATTCGTATTGGCTTCTTCCCTCACCACAATGGAACAAATAGGAGACGAGCCATATCAAATGAAACATAAGTTTCCAGGCATCCACATGGCAGTCGACCGCGACCGTTGCCATGGTATCACCAGACTCACCAACCCGGAAAGCAACTTAGGAGTTGAAGTCATCTTATTAGACGATGCCTTCCAACACCGATATGTCAAACCCGGTTTATCCATACTGCTCATTGACTATAACCGCCCTATCTATTCCGACTTCCTTCTCCCTACCGGAAGACTCCGGGAGCCTGCGGGCGGAAAAAGACGAGCAGACATTTTGCTTGTAACGAAATGTCCGGAAACGATGAGCCCTGATGAACAAAAGTACATACGGGCAAAGCTTAATCCATTGCCCGGGCAGGCTCTTTATTTCACCCGATTCGTGTACGATGACTTATATCTACTAACCTCACCCACCTCCAAAAGAAACCTTCAGTCGCTCACAAACGACTGTGAAATCTTATTGGTCACAGGTATTGCATCTCCGCATAGCCTCATCAAAAAGTTATCGGCATATACCCCTCATGTATATCCGCTGACATTTACAGACCACCATGACTTCACAGAAGATGACATAAAATTAATACAACGGAAATTTGAACAGCTTTCCTCAGGAAAGCGTCTCATTATAACCACGGAGAAAGACGCAGCACGGCTCATCAACCATCCCTTGATGCCTAACGACATCAAGGAAAATACATCTGTGCTCCCCATCAAAGTGGCATTTTTAAACCAAAGCGACCAATTATTTAACAAAAAAATTATTGAGTATGTTAGACAAAATTCAAGAAACAGTGGCCTTCTTAAAAAACAGAATGCACACTAACCCCGAAACTGCCATCATTTTAGGAACCGGATTAGGCAGCTTAGTACATGAAATTACCGAAGCATACGAAATCTGCTATTCCGAAATCCCCAACTTCCCCGTATCAACCGTTGAAGGTCACAGCGGGAAACTGATCTTTGGCAAATTAGGAGAAAAACCTATCATGGCCATGCAGGGACGATTCCACTTCTATGAAGGCTATTCCATGAAAGAAGTAACCTTCCCCATCCGAGTCATGCGTGAATTAGGCATCAAAACCTTGTTCGTCTCAAATGCATCCGGCGGAACAAATCCCGACTTTGAAATTGGAGACCTGATGATTATCACTGACCATATCAACTTCTTCCCAGAACACCCGCTCCGCGGAAAAAACATTCCTTACGGACCGCGTTTCCCGGATATGAGCGAGGCGTATTCAAAAGAACTGATAGCCAAAGCGCTTGAAATTGCCAAGGAAAAACAAATCAAAGTACAGCAAGGAGTATACATCGGCACCCAAGGTCCTACTTTTGAAACTCCGGCAGAATACAAGATGTTCCGTATCTTAGGGGCAGATGCAGTGGGTATGTCTACCGTACCCGAAGTCATCGTTGCCAACCACTGCGGCATCAAAGTATTCGGCATCTCAGTAATCACAGATCTGGGAGTAGAAGGCAAGATCGTGGAAGTATCACACGAAGAAGTTCAGAAAGCAGCCGACCAAGCCCAGCCTTATATGACAACCATCATGCGCGAACTAATCAACAGAGCATAATATAAAATAATATGTACGAAGGAAAGAGAACAGAAATTGCAGCCTTGGGCGAATTCGGACTAATCAAGCATCTCACCCAAGATATAAAATTACAGAATCCGGAAAGTAAATATGGCATAGGCGACGATGCTGCTGTACTAGAGTTCCCGGAGAAACAGATTTTGGTTACAACCGACCTACTGATGGAAGGAGTACACTTTGATTTGGTATATACTCCGCTGAAACATCTGGGCTACAAATCAGCTATGGTAAACTTCTCGGATATCTATGCCATGAACGGAACTCCTAAACAAATAACCGTTTCCCTGGCTATATCCAAACGCTTCTGCATTGAAGACCTTGAGGATTTCTATGACGGCTTGAAATTGGCTTGTCAACTGCATCACGTAGATATTGTAGGAGGAGATACTACTTCTTCGGTAACCGGACTTGCCATCTCCATTACTTGCATCGGAGAAGCAGATAAAAATAAAACCGCGTACCGCAACGGAGCAAAAGATACCGATTTGATTTGTGTCAGCGGAGACTTGGGGGCTGCATACATGGGACTCCAGCTAATGGAACGAGAAAAAGCCGTTTTTCAAGGTGAAAAAGAGGTGCAGCCTGATTTCTCCGGAAAAGAGTATCTCTTAGAACGTTTTCTGAAACCAGAGGCCAGAAAAGATATCATCGAAAAACTGGATAAAGCAGGAATAAAGCCTACTGCCATGATGGATATCTCGGATGGACTTTCTTCTGAGCTTCTTCACATCTGCTCACAGAGCAATACCGGTTGCCGGATTTATGAAGAACGAATCCCCATTGACTATCAAACTGCAGTAATGGCGGAAGAATTCAACATGAATCTTACCACCTGTGCCTTAAACGGAGGGGAAGATTACGAATTACTTTTCACAGTATCTCTGACAGAGCATGAAAAAGTGTCTCAAATAGAAGGAGTCAAAGTGATTGGTCACATAACCAAACCTGAACTAGGACGTGCTTTAATCACCCGCGATGGAAATGAGTTTGAACTGAAAGCCCAGGGATGGAATCCTTTGAAGCAATAAAACTGACCCTAATTAGTGCCAAATATAAATTTTGGCACTAATTATTTACTTTTTTTCATCAAATAATTTGCAAAGTTAAAAAAAACACCTACCTTTGCAACGCAAAACAAAAAAGGTGCCATAGCTCAGTTGGTAGAGCAAAGGACTGAAAATCCTTGTGTCCCCGGTTCGATTCCTGGTGGCACCACCTTTAAGAAAAGCAAAAGACAGTAAAATCCTGATTTCCAAACGGAATCGGGATTTTTTGTTTTCCGGCGGAACGCAAAAAATGGCAAAATATTACCGTTCGAGGTGGAGCAAAAGGTGGAGATAAAAGGTGGAGCAAAAATCTCCACCGAATTAGAGTCTTTCTCGCTGATTTGCAATGTTTTGCGTATAAAGAAAACGTGGTTGGTTTCCTACTTTTGTCCAAACTAAAAACTGTAGGAAAAATGAAAAGAAGTTCATTCAATGTGCTTTTCTTCTTGAAGAAGACCAAGCTGCTGAAAAACGGAGAAGCATCCGTTTGTATGCGTATCACTGTAGATGGTACGCGAGTTGAAAACAACATCCGCAAAAGCATTGACCCGTCTCTCTGGAGTCAGGCTAAGGAATCCGCCAGAGGCAAAAGCCGCAAATCATGTGATCTGAATGCCTATATCGAAAATGCGAGAATCAAGTTACATCAGATTTTTTGTGAGCTGGAAGAACAGAACCAGCCTATAACGGCACGTCTGTTACAGGAAATATTTTTCGGACAGGACAAAGAACCGGAAGCGGTACGCACCCTTATCGGTACCATGCAGGAGCACAATGACCAATGCCGTGCCCTGGTCGGGAAAGACTACGCCCTGATTACCGTTCGCCGTTATGAAAGCTGCAAGCGCTATCTTGCCGAACTTATCAGACAGAAATACGGAAAGGATGATCTGCCGCTGGCGGAAGTCAACGGTGAGCTGGTACGTGCCTTTGAATTTTATCTGAAGACGGAAAAGGAATGTCAGCAGAATACCGTTATCCGTTATATGAAATGTCTGAAGAAAATTACCAATCTGGCACTGGCCAATGAATGGATAGCCAAAGACCCGTTTATCGGTATCAAGTTCCACGAAAAAGAAGTAATCCGTGAGTTTCTTACTATGGATGAACTGCTGAGCATCTACCACAAGGAATTTTCTCTGGAGCGAATCACCGTAGTCCGTGATGTTTTTATTTTCGCCGCCTTTACCGGTCTGGCTTTCATCGACGTGCAACAACTTTCCCCTGAGCATATCGTAAAAGACAACAACGAAAACCTGTGGATCAGGAAGCCACGTCAGGAAACAAAGAACATGTGCAATATTCCGCTACTGGATATTCCTTTGGAAATCCTGAGAAAATATGCAGATTATCCTGCCTGCAAAAAGAAAGGAGTATTGCTGCCTGTCCCCTGCAATCAGAAGATGAACAGCTACCTGAAAGAGATTGCAGACCTATGCCTGATAAAGAAGAACCTGACTACACACACCGCCCGCCACTCGTACGCCACATCTGTCTGTTTGGCCAATGGGGTAAGCATTGAGAATGTAGCCAAAATGCTCGGTCACTCCAATATCAAGATGACGCAGCACTATGCAAGGGTAGTCGACAGTTCCATTCTGAAAGATATGAATAATGTAAGGGATGTACTTTCAAATTGTCTGTAGCTTATGAAAAGAGAAATTATCCATATGGAGGACGGCAGAATTGTTATTCCTGCTGTCCATCCTGATAAGATTCGTATGGACGAAGCCGCACTTGTCAGCTTGTTCAATGTGGTTGCACCGACCTTACGAGCAGCGAAAAAAAGAATATATAAACTTAAGATTTTGCAACCATTCACCGCAGAACAACGTATTCCGTTAAAAGAGGGGTATCAGGTAGTCTATAACCTGGAAATGATATTTGCGCTTGCCTTTCAGATTAATACTTATCCGGCACAACAATTACGTGAGTATATAATAAGCAGACTGTTCCAATCTGAAAAGTCAATGGTTATCTGCATGGTGAATGGAAATCATAAGTCATATCTAAAATGCTGATAAATATTGATTTTACTATTTCATGCGGATAATAAGCCGCAAAATCTGCGGTTAATTATCCGCAAAACCGTATATTTGCAGAAAACAATGATGCCTATGTATATACATGAACATAAAGAATGGCCTTCTTTTTCGTGGAACAAGGAACTTATCGGTGAGAAGCTGAACAAGGTAAACAAAGCTGTCGGTTATCTGATGGGACGCCTTAGTGTAATCGGTTTTAACGACAAGATGTATGCCGTAGTTGAATCCATCTCTCATGACATCATTGCATCATCAGAAATTGAAGGAGTGGAATTGAACAATGAGCAGGTACGTTCATCTGTAGCCCGCAAACTCGGAGTACAACTACCGAATCCGACCGAATCCTCACGATATATAGACGGAGTAGTGGAAATGGCACTTGACGCAACCGTCAATTTCAACAGTCCGCTTACCCATGAAAGACTCTTCGGCTGGCACAACTGCCTGTTTCCTACCGGATGGAGCGGTCCGACGAAAATAGATGTAGCCCGATACCGCAGTGGGGATATGAAAGTTATTTCTGGAATGTTTGGCCGGGAAAAGGTACATTATGTAGCTCCTGCTCCTGAAAGAATAGACGAAGAAATGAATCGGTTTCTGGACTGGTTCAATTCAGATGCACATAACGGCTATGTAAAATCGGCGATAGCCCATTTGTGGTTTGTCTGCATCCATCCTTTCGATGACGGAAACGGACGAATCGGACGAGCCATTGCTGATATGGCACTTTCACAGGCTGAAAACTCAAAGATGCGTTTCTTCAGTATCTCCCATCAGATAAACAAGGATAAAAAACAGTATTACGACATATTGGAGAAAACACAGAAGGGAGATTGCGAGATTACTGAATGGATCATCTGGTATCTTGACTGCCTGCTCCGTTCTGTAGAGCAATCCGACGAAACATTGTCGAAGGTTCTTAACAAAGCCATATTCTGGCAAACCCATGCCGAAACAGTCCTGTCCGAACGACAACGTGAAGTCTTGAATTTATATTTGGACGGTTATCCCGGCAAACTGACGGCTAAGAACTGGGCAAAACGTGTAAAGGTATCACCAGATACAGCAGCACGCGATATAAAAGATCTGGTAGAAAAGGGTATTCTGATACCCCAGCAGGGGCGGGTTCGTGACGTATTCTACGGAATCCAGTGCAATGAGTCTATCCTTGTCATCCCCATGCCTGAAGATTTATAATTGTTCATCATGTAAGCATAAAGGCTGTGTGACATCGGTTCATCCAGACCGACACACAGCCTTTATGCTTATCTTTTATTTACCACTCATATATGCTTCCCGATAATTCTCCTGAAGCATTTTCTCAATATCACTCTCCCGATAAAGTATCTTACCTCCCAACTGGTAATAGGATATTCTCCCTTCATTACGATAATCCTGAAGCGTACGTCTGCTCAGTTTCAATTGTGCCGACACTTCCTTGTCGGTCAGATAGCGTTCACCGCCCAGTACGGGACGGTTTCCGACCGCCAGATTCTCAATCCCGACCAGCATACGGTCAAGACTTCCCATGATACGGTGTACCCATTCTCTGCTGTCTGTTCTCAGTTCACTCATGTTATTATGGATTTAGTGGTTATTGTTTAACTGTTATATGTTACGTCCTCTGTAAAGAGCCTCTTTTCTTCTGTCCTCAACTTTCTTGACGATGCCCTGCACATCTTCCGGCTTATAGAATATCTTGTGATTGATTTGAGAAAAAGGCAGGGTACCGTTATCACGGAGTGTCTGCAGGGTACGGGGCGAGATGTTCAGATACCGGCATACGTCCTGATTATCCATCCACTTGTGCAGCGTCCTGTCGTTCTCCCGGTTGCAAATTTCTATGACCCGATGCTCAAAGTATTCAAACTTACGCACCAATTCCTCAAACAGTTGTTTTTCTATTCCTACAAATTCCATATCGTTTCCTTTTTTGTTGATTGATGTTTATTCTTTTTCCGTTGTTTGCGACAAAGAAAAGCCATATATTCTGAAAGGCAATGGTTTCCGCCTAACTGGCAGCATGTGGCGCTGATTATCCTAATTATGAGGCCACTTTCATATCCTTTTCTTCAAATATCCCTATATTCAGGGACTCCATCCAATAACGATTTACAGAATAAAATATCTATGAACCTGATTCAATAAAGGTCCATAGCAATGGATAAGGAATGGTTTATTTCCATGTAACCTTACTTCATCACTTTTCCAAGCCATTGATTAGATAAAGAAGCAAAGAAGTGTTCCTTCAATAATTCACAAACATGAATGTTTACAACAGTACGACAATACGACATTAAGTCAGTAAATATTCAAGTCAATAGAACAGTAACTGTTTGAATCCCCGGTTCATTGTTTCATCAAACAGGAAAAATACCGCATTCCACACCGATTGCCCTGCATACAAACTGCAATAGGCCACATTGTTGCCACATCCCGACCAATTGTTTGACTATTGGAAAGTTATATTCTTTTTTTGCCAGACAATTCATTCCGAGATATATCGGAACATAGCAAACAAAATGAGAAAATAAATGATGAACAGAAACGGAAAAACAGGTTTGTCCCCTCCATAAGATGATACCGACAACGGTATTATTTCTCCCGGATTTATAAGGAGGATATTCAGAGCTGCTCAAAATAGCGGGACTCTGGTTTTTAGTGGAGCAAGTTTGTGTTTCGGGCAGACCGAAACCGCTTGCTCCCACTACAAGAGGCAGTGAGAGGTTCATCCCGCTGGTCTAATCAGTACATTCATTTTATACAATAGTCAACAGATGGAAAAGAAACAGAATACAGAACGAAACAACAAGGGCGGCCGTCCTCCAAAGAGTACGACCGACAAATTGAAATACCGTATTACCGTGAAACTGGCGACACCGGATTACTATACACTGAAAAGCAGGGCAAGAAGCGCAGGCATATCGGCAAGTGAATACCTGAGGGAATGTTTCAGTAAGGGATATGTCCGGCAAAGACTTACAGCGGAACATTCCGACTATATCCGTAAGCTATGCGGTATGGCGAACAATCTGAACCAGCTGGCTCATAAGGCAAATGCCGGAGGATTCGATACGGCAAAACTGGAATGCCGTGTACAGGTGGCAAGAATCGAAGAACTGCTGAACCATATCCTGCTATGATTGCGAAGATTGTAAAGGGAAGCGGATTCCGTGAGGTTACCGGCTATATCATTGACAGTAAAAAGGATGCCAGGATTATCGCACATGCCGGCTTGTTTATTGAGGATGTTGCCACAATTACAAAGTCTTTCGAAGCACAGGCCGGCATGAATCCGAAAGTATCCAGACCGGTCGGACACATTGCACTGGGATTCTCCAAAGAGGATGAAAACAGGCTGACCAGCCGGATTATGGCAGAAATAGCTTTGGAATACATGGAACGGATGGGCATAAGGAACACACAGTTCTTTATAGCCAGACATTTCGACAAGGAGCATCCCCACATACATATTGCCTATAACCGGATAGACAATGATGGCAGGACCATATCCGACAAAAACGAGCGGTTACGGAGTGCACGCATCTGCAAGGAACTGACCTTGAAATATGGTCTTCACATGGCCAAAGGCAAGGATCATGTCAAGACTGAACGCTTAAGGGAACCGGACAAGACAAAGTATGAACTTTACAGTCTGCTTAAAACGGAAGTCAGAAAGGCCGGAAACTGGAAGGAACTGATTACCGGATTAAACGAAAAGGGAGTGGATGTACGGTTCAAATACAAGGGAAATTCGGATGAAATACAGGGTATCGTATTTATCATGAATGGCTATTCCTTCAGCGGTTCCAAGATTGACAGACAGTTTAGCTATTCCAAGATAGATGCCGCGTTAAAGACACCGTCACATTCGGAAACAAAAAGACAGGTAGCTGTTCAGAGTGAACCGACATGGCAACAGGAATCGCATGGCAGTGAATTATATAGCGGTTCTTTAGGTCTGTTCACACCGAACCCGCAACCGGAACAACCTGAAGGTTATCTGGACGATTATTTGAGAAAGAAGAAAAAGAAAAAACAACGTAAAATAAGATGGTAATTTTTATCCCTTCATTGTTCTCATTTCATATATTATCAGTATATTTGCCTTATACGCCAATAAAAGGATATACAATGAAAGATATAAATAGGATTAAAGTCGTTTTAGTTGAGCAAAAGAAAACAGGTAAATGGCTTGCAGAGCAATTAGGAAAAGATCCATCTACTGTGTCTAAATGGTGTTCAAACAAAATGCAACCGTCTCTGGAGATGTTGATGCAAATTGCAGAGAAACTGGATATTGATGTAAGAAACTTGATTGTAACTACTAAGCAATAATTATGGGAACAAATTTCTTTACTAACGAAAAAGAAAATACCCTCCTTGAAAAGATAGAAGGAGTTTTCAAGTATAAGAAAGTGCATTTCTTTGATGCGCTTGTTGGGTATTTCAGAGCTTCCGGATATTTTAGGATCCGAAAGTTCATTCAACAGACCCCACACATTAGAATCTTAGTAGGCATCAATGTAGACAAACTCACTTTTCAGGCCAATCAGCAGGGACTGCTTTTTAATCCCAACAACGAGCAGTCGCAAGAGGAATTCTTCAATGACATAAAAAAGAATATCCAAGAAGCTAAGTATGACAAGGAAGTGGAAGACGGAATGTATCAGTTTATCGAAGATATTGTTTCCGGCAGAATAGAAATGCGTATCCACCCCAAGCAAAACATTCATGCTAAAATATATATCTTTCGTGAAGAAGTATATCATCCTCATGGCTATGGTTCTGTCATTACTGGCTCCAGCAATCTGACAGAAGCCGGACTTGAGAAAAACTTTGAATTTAACGTAGAACTAAGATATGATGATGATATCCAGTTTGCTACGGATACCTTTGAGAAGCTATGGGCTGAATCTGTCGCGATTGATATCACACATATTGAGAAAATAAAAAAGGAATCTTATCTGAATACAGAATTTACGCCATACGAAGTTTACTTGAAGTTTCTTTTGGAATACTTTGGACGTAGCATAGATTTTGATCCAAATTCTGTATCAGATTTGCCTAAAGGATATAAGAAATTATCTTATCAGGTTGATGCCGTAAATGATGGCTACTCAAAAATGATGAAACATAACGGCTTTTTCCTGTCCGATGTAGTCGGATTGGGAAAGACCATTGTTGCCGCCCTCATTGCCAAGAAATTTTTCTTTGCTAACGGATTCCCGATGCATCGCTCTCATACATTGATTATTGTTCCGCCAGCTCTTAAAGAAGGTTGGGAAAGAACAATGACAGAGTTTAAACTTGACAATTACAAGATTATCACAAATGGAAGCTTGCATAAAATAAAGAATCCGTCACTTTATGATTTGGTTATCGTTGATGAAGCTCATAAATTCAGAAGCGATACAGCATCCATGTACAACGAGTTACAGAAGCTTTGCAAGACTAAAACTCTGCATGCTGATGGTAGCCTGCACGATAAGAAAGTGATACTTGTTTCTGCAACTCCGTTAAACAACAGGCCCGAAGATATAGCCAACTTGGTTTATCTGTTTCAGGATTCCAAAGACAGCACTTTGGAAGAAGGAAATTTACAGCGTTTCTTTCGTGAACAAATCGATAAATACAAGAAGGTTAAAAAGCAAAAAGATATAGAGCAAATATCTAAAGAGATAAAAGCTATTTACGAAAAGATTCGAACAAAGGTAGTTGAACCATTAACCGTTCGTCGTACACGTTCGGATTTAATGGAAAATGAAGCATATCGGAAAGATTTGGAAGAACAGAATGTACATTTTCCAGATGTAAAGCCTCCCCATAAGATTTACTATCAATTGGATGCTGAATTAGAAGCATTGTATGATAAAACAATCCATTATTTAGGAGGTAAAGAAAGTAATGTATTGAAATACTATCGCTATCAGGCAATTAAATATTTGGTTCCAAAGAAAAAAGCCAAGTATAAAAAAGCAGATATGATATCCATTCAATTGGCAGGTATTATGAAAACATTGCTTGTCAAGCGAATAGACAGTAGTTTCTATGCTTTCAAACAATCTTTAAAGAGATACTATCAGGCCAACAAAGTTATGTTAGGCATGTTTGAAAAAGGCGTAATATATATAGCGCCTAATCTGAAAGTCAATGAATTATTAAGCGAAGGGAAGGAAGATGAACTGATACAATTGATAGAAGAGGCGCAATATACCGATCCAACGATTGAAATATGTAGCCCTGAAGACTTTGAGCCTGGGTTTAAGGAAGGCTTGGAAGATGACGGACATATTTTAGAAGAGCTGGTAGAATCATGGGATAAAATAACCTATGACCCGAAATTGGATATTTTTATAAATGAATATCTAAAAAGTAAACTGTTTGACAAGTCCATCAATCAAGAAGGTAAGCTTGTTGTTTTTTCTGAAAGTAAGGAAACTACCAAGTACTTGTCAGATATATTGAAAGCAAACGGGTTTAACCGTGTTTTGACAGTTCAGAGTGATAATCGTAATGACAAGATGCTTGTCCTTGAGGCTAATTTCGACGCCAATTATAAAGGAGAGAAAAAAAATGATTATAATATAGTCATTTCCACTGAGGTGCTGGCTGAAGGTGTAAACCTGCATCGTGCCAATGTTATCGTCAATTACGATACACCTTGGAACTCTACCAGACTGATGCAACGAATTGGGCGTGTAAACCGTATCGGAAGTACAGCCAAAGAGGTGCATATATTCAACTTCTTCCCTACAGCCAAAGTAAATAACGACATAGAGCTGGAGAAAAAAGCCAAAATGAAACTCTTTGCTTTCCATGCCGCGCTGGGGGAAGACAGCCAGATTTATTCCACAGATGAAAATCCGGAAAGTTTCGGGCTATTTGATAAGAATGCAGATGAGGAAAGAGACGAGAAATTGCGGTATCTGATGTGGCTTAGAAAGCTAAAAGAGGATGATCCGGACTTAATAAAACGAATATGCAAAATGCCTTTAAGAGCCCGTGTAGGAAGAAAGAGTAAACTTATTCCTATGAGTACCATTGCGTTTATTCGAAATAAAAGAAGAGATGCCTTTACTTTCATTCGTGAAGACGGAAGCATAGAAGAACTTACCTTTCTGGAAGCTGTAAAAGAATTTGAGGCAAGGCTGGAAGAGAAAGCTATTCCTTTACATAACAAACATCATGAGCAAGTAGCAAAAGCGATAGAAATTTTCTCAGAGAAAGAAGAATATGCAAAAGCTGCTACCAAGAAAGTGATTACTACCCAAGGTCCAAATGAGAAAAAAGCTCTGGCGTATCTTGATGGATTTTTACATGTCCCTAACGTAACAGATGAGGAGTTGACTCTGATAGAAAAGGCCAAACGTGCTATCTCTACAGGAAAATTTCAACAGTTGCAGCGTGACGTAAATAAATTGCAAAGTGCCACAAAAAAGGCTCCAGTTAAAAGAGTAGTCCTTTTAGAACAACTTATGAAAATAATAACTTCTTATCCGCTTGAACATGTTGAGTTAAACACACATGAAATTCAAGGTGTAAACCTTATAAAAGCGACAAAGGAGTTAGTACCGGAAATTATTATCTCCGAAAGTTTTAATCTTTAATTATTACAAGCATGACATCAAAAGAATTACAAAATAAGTTATCTACCAGATTTAATTTCGATGAGTGGAAAGACATATTGACAGAGATGTTTCCAAAGGTCGAGTTCTTCACTCATGTTAATCCTGTTTCTCATGATTTGGTTAAAGACGGAGGGCAAACAGGTATAATTCGTTTGGATGATAAGCGTTCATTAGCTATATATACTTTTGAAGTAAATGACAATGTTCTAATTAATCGTAATCGTAAAGGATTGCGTGAAATAACCGCAAGGACTATTGATCAGTCTGTCATTCATGGTGTTTTAGCTTTTTACTATTCAAAAAATGTATCGGATTATCGTCTGACTTTTATCGCAAAACAAACTTCATTCAATGAAGATGGTGAACTAATAAAAACAGAAACTGCACCTAAAAGATACACTTTTCTTTTAGGTGAAAACGAATCGTGTAGAACTGCCACAGAGCGTTTGTTTGAATTGATTTCAAAAAAGAAAACCACCTCTATTAAATTAGCAGATGTAATTGATGCATTCTCTGTTGAGCGATTAAACAAAGAGTTTTTTGCAGGATACAAGGCTCAGTATAACAAATTCCTGCAACAGCTTTCCGATAACAAACAGAATCGTGACTATGTCAAAAAACTGCTTGGGCGTCTGGTGTTTTTACAGTTTCTTCAGAAAAAAGGCTGGATGGGTGTTCCTGCCTCACGTTCTGATTGGAATGGTGGGGATAAAAACTATCTCTGTCATTTGATTGAAGGTTACAACGGAAATGACCGCCTACTAAGCGATGTACTCGAACCCCTATTTTTTAATACACTAAATGAAAAACGTGAAGGAGATATAGCTGATGCCAGATTGGGAGAAAATATCAAAATTCCATACCTCAATGGAGGCTTATTCGAGAAAGATAACATCGACAAACTGGATATAGATTTTCCATATTCCTATTTCAAGGAACTTATGGATTTCTTCGCCATGTATAATTTTACCATTGATGAAAACGATCCAGACGATAGCGAGGTAGGTATTGATCCCGAAATGTTGGGCCATATCTTTGAGAATCTTTTGGAGGACAACAAGGATAAAGGAGCTTTCTATACCCCAAAGGAGATTGTGCAGTATATGTGTCGCCAGAGCGTTATCCAATATTTGAAGACCCACGAACCTGATGAACAATATGCCGAACCGATAGAACAATTAATAAATAATGGAATAGTTCTGCCTGTACTCCAGACCAAGAATGTGGCATCTCGATTTATGCAACTACTCAAAGACGTAAAAGTATGCGACCCAGCTATTGGTTCCGGTGCATTTCCTATGGGTATTCTTTATGTGTTGTATCATGCTATCCACCATTTGCAATCGCATGCAGAACCGCATGGCAACTTTAATTCTACTCAAACCAAACGAGAGATTATTCAGAACAACATATTTGGAGTTGATATAGAGCAGGGTGCAGTAGATATTGCACGTTTGCGTTTTTGGTTGGCATTAGTTGTTGATGCAGATGAACCTCAACCACTTCCCAATTTGGATTATAAGATTACATGTGGAAACTCTATATTACATAGATTTCCACTTGACGTACCTATTGAGAATGTCTTTACTGAGTATAATAAAAACAAATCTGAAAATGAGAAAATGTCTCTTCCCAAATATAAAGAAAAGGTATATAAATACACTGAGACATCAGATCATAAAGAAAAAGATGAATTCAGAAATATCATTGAACAAGTAAAAACAGCATTCCGTTCAAATTTATCAGATAAGGATTTATTAAAAATCAGAAAAATAAGAAAGCGGATCTCCAATTTAGAGACTCCCTTACTCTTTAGAGAAAGGACAAAAGAGGAAAAGAATGAAGCAAAGAAATTACGGAAGCAATTAGCCCAAATAGAAAAAGAGCATGAGGATATTAAAAACAATAAAATATATGAGCATTCTTTTGAATGGCGTTTTGAATTCCCTGCATTACTAAATGACGAAGGAGATTTTATGGGGTTTGATATTATTATCGGCACCCCCCCATATGGAGCAAAATTATCAAACAAAGAAAAGGAGCTATTTAAGGAGTATTATTATGATGTACATATGCGCACACCTGAAACATATTGCTATTTTATTTCATTAGCTTTCAAATTAGTGAATTCAAATGGCATTGTTTCTTACATTGTACCCAATAATATGTTTTTCCAAAACGAAAATGAAAAGACACGTTCTCTATTATTATTCAGTCACCAACTTTTTCGAGCGATTAATTTAGGAGACAATACATTTGAAAACGCAGATGTACCTACCTGTATCTTTATTGCAAGATCAAAGGGAAGCGAGAATTATGAAGTGGAATATTCCGATTATAGAAAATACAATATCAGCGATATTGAATGGAACAAGGATTATGAATCGATATCAACAGCATTAATAAAAACAGTACCGGCATATGTTCTTGGATTGTCAAATGTAAATATTCGAATTATCAATGAAATTAAGCAACATGGTGTGTTGATAGATTCTATTGCAGAAGAGATGGCTAGCGGAATCTCTACTGGTGGAGATAAAATATTTAGGGTCAGTACAGAAACTGTAAAAGAACTGCATCTGGAAAAAGAAATTTTACATAAAATACTCGTTGGTGCAGAAATTGACAGTTATCAAATTAATGATAAGAATAATCTTATAATATATACAACCAAAGATATTGATATTGATAATTATGATAATATTTATAATTATTTACTTCCTCACCAGATAAAGTTATCAGGAAAACGTGAAACTGTAAAAGGAACACTTCCTTGGTGGTGTTTACATTGGCCGAGATATAAAGGACTATTTGAAGGGCCTAAAATAATAATGCGTCAAACATCAGATAGTATTCGTTGTGTCTATGATGAGAATGGGTATTATGTATTAAATAGTATATTAGTACTTAAACTCAATAATCAAGATTATAACTATAAATATCTGGCTACTGTATTAAATTCTACTTGTATAGATTTTTTATATAAAAACCTAACTCAAGAAGAAGGTCGCACATTTGCCGAAGTAAAACCTGCTAATGTCCGTAAGCTTTATATACCTAAGGCAACAAAGGAAGAACAAAAATTACTATCTACATTGTATGATTATCTGGTATTCTTAAAGAATCCGAAACAAACAGATCCTATCATTTCTATAAACTCAATGTTTGTAGATTTGTTTGAAAAAATTGTAGATGGTTGTGTTTATGAATTATTTTTCAGAGAACACATGAAGGAACGTGAAATTGATATTATGAGCTATCTATATCAGAAAATCAAATCATTAGATGGACTATCTGATAAAGATAAAAACAATACGATCATTTCCGTTCATAGTGATATTTTTATGACAGATAATCCTGTTAGAACAAGATTAAAACTTTTTGTATCACGTAGTCAAGAATTCTTAAAACCTATAATACAACACTGATATGGCAGCAATATCTAAAATAAAAATAGATGGATTTAAGGCTTTTCCAAAAGAAATTGAATTAGTTCTTGATGGGAAGAATTTACTTATGTATGGTGAAAATGGAAGTGGGAAATCTTCTATTTATTACGCGTTACATGCACTTCTACAAAGCCAATATCACGACAAAGGTGCTGCTTATTTTGACAAAAACAGTTCTGAGACTCTTGTAAATAAATATACAACAACGGCGGATCCATATATTGAAATAGAGTTAGAGGGAAGTAACACAAAATATCATTTGTCACAAAATGGATATAAAGAAATCCCCCCTCAGGCCATATCCCCATTAAGGGATATGAATGCAGAATGCGTATTTATTAATCATAAATTTCTTTTTCATGGTTTTAGTTTCCGTAACTCACAATATATTGATCTGTTTCCAGTTTTTTTAAAAGACATACTACCTTTTACATTAACGCGTGATAACTCTGAATATATTGGGAATATTTATGATGATGTGATGAAGGGTATTAGACGTCATGGCAGTAGTAACCAAATTGAAGATTCATATAGAAAAAGAATCGAGAAATTCAATTTGGAAGTAGAGTATGTTATTAATCTAATCAATCAAAACGCATCGAAAATTTATGCAAAATATTTTCAAAATGAAGGTGAGAGGAATTTAAACATAATATTAGAATATGCTGATAATCATGATAAAGTTCCATTCCCCAATAAGTCATATTGGTTAAGATGTTCTTATCGATATCAAAAAGTTAATAAAGCTGGAGTTTGGAAAGAGAAGCAAGTGAGTAGTGGCTTGGAAATATTACAACCATCTATTATGCTTAAAATAGAGGAAGAAGTAAATGGCGTATATAAACAAATAGAAAAGCCACAAACATATTTTAATGAAGCGCGACTTACGGCTATAATTCTTTCTATACGTTTTTCTCTTTTAGATATTATTGCAAAAGAAAACGGTAGATTTATGGCTTTAGATGACATGCTTATAAGCCTTGATATGAGTAATAGAGCTAAAGTTATAGATTTTCTTTTAAGCATATCAGACAAATATAAAATCTACCTGTTTACCCATGATAGAGCTTTCTATAATTTTATTTGCCATAAAATAAAACAGTATAATTTATCTAGCTTATGGGTATATAAAACAATTAGTTATAGTAAAAAAGGACAAGAACCAATTGTAATAGACGAATATAGTGATTATTTGTCTAAAGCTAAATCTTTTTATGAATTAGGTGATTATGAAACGTCTGCAATCAATCTGCGTAAATATATTGAGCAAAGTATAAAAGGATTATTACCATATGAATTAAGTACAGATGCAGATGGCAAGTTCTTGGAACTGGAAAAATTATGGAAGAGATTAATAACATTCTACTCTAATAATGGGAATGCTATTGATCCTCGAATACAGAAATTATTTTCTGATTCTAAGTTGCTGATACTAAATCCTGCTGCTCATTTTCAACGATTATCCACTCCGATATATCGAACTGAGTTAGACAAAGTGTTTGATATTGTTAATTCCATTCAATCATTAAATAGAATAGATAACAAACTTATTATAGAAGGAGGAAAACAAATTACATTCCATCACCCAGCTATAAACTACAAATGCTCTTTCGAATTAGATTCTGATTTAGAAATAATACAAGATGAGCATATTGTTGCAAGAATTCCTAAATGTAAAAATATAAAATGGTCATATAACAACATTGAAAACTGGGATTTTGAGACAAATTCTCAGAATAATGCCCATGTATTATTAAAAGCATCACCAAATCTTAAGAGTTTTTTCGAAAGTTGTTGTCAAAAACTTCCTTTAGGGATAACACATGATATGTTAATGCATAATTGCAAAATCGATAATAAAACACCTCTAATAGAATTTTTCGGGAAAATAGATCTATTGAAAATCGCTGTTAAAGCCAAGAAATAATAAATGACAATTATAAAGGTATCGGAATCATTATGAAACAAAAAAACTAATATCCAATATAGAGCAGAAGAGGAATACAAAAACAACTGTGAAAAATTCTTCCTTTTGTTATGTGAGATTATCTCAAATGCGATTCATACTGTATTAATCTGTAAGAGTAAATAATGAAATATTTGAATCTATTCTTGATTAAATGAATTGATAATATATCATCTTGAACCTAAAAATACTTAAAGTTAATATAATGGAGTGTATATTTTGTCATAAAGAGAGTTCTACATCAAAAAGCATAGAACATATAATGCGCACGGATACGCTCGTCATACATATCTTGTGGCATCACTTTCGTGGTGCTCTCAACTTTGTAATAGGGGCAACCGTGGAATGTATGCGGACGCTCGCCCCATACCCAACCGTCAAAGTGCATGACAATTACGTGGTTGCTAGGTTGCTCAGGAACATCGACATATGCCACCCATACATTTACCGTAGGTTCCAGCCCTACCAAAGCCTGAGCGTTCTCTTGTTGCGTTTTGTCAGTTATCTCTTGGCTTATTATCTTTACATTGTTGGCTTAGCTGGATAGAATCCCGGCCTTCCACTTTCCGAAAATTCAATATAATGAATATTTGACAAAATTTCACGTTCTTCCTCGTTTGGAGATTTGTTGTCAATTATAATGAGTTGATAATTTTTTATATTATCATTACAGTAGCGGAAAAACTTGTTTTGTGTAGTTTCCTCTGGCTTTAGACTTACATCAGAAAAATGAGCCGTAATAGGAGAATCTATGATAAGTGTTCTTGTGAAAGGAATATCGTGCAGGATACAATATTCTACAAGAGTCATTAGTATTGCAGTACAAGTTACTCCTCTAGTCCCTTTTCCGCAGGATAAGCGTGGTTTTCCTCCAAGAATAAAATCAAAGGTTTGCTCATCAAAAACAACAGTTTGAGAATCTCCGACTTCCCAACCTGCCAGTTTCTTCTGTAGCAAATCGCAAAATTCGTCTTTAATATTAGTTTCTCTGATATAGCGCGATGCTACTTGTCCAACTTTTTTTAATTCATCTGCTAAACGTTTATAGTCTGCGCGAAGTCTTTGCGTTTCTTCCTGTAAATCTGTCAAACGAGTCTTTGACTCAATATTGGCCTGATAGCGTTCTAAAATGGAACGTATATTGCCAATCTGAATCTCAATAGTTTTAATTTCCTCAAAAAGAGACAGTTTTTCGCTATGTATCTTATCAATCTCCAACTTTAAATTTGACAGTTCCTCCTCTTTAACCGTGATTAACTGCTCTGATTCAGCCTTTCTCTGTAATATCGCCTCGTATTCTGCTTTTAGCGACTCTGCGAATCCTGCTTCAGTAAAGTGCTTAGGGTCAAGGTGGGATTTACACAATGGGCAAATTGCATTATCTCCAAGTGCCTCAAAAATTTGGTGTCCTTGATAGAGAAAGTCATATCGTTCAATATCCAAAGTATAGTGTTGATTTAAGAGCTTTATGCGAGATAAAAAAGCCTCAACAAACATTTGCTTTGACATCAACTTACTTCGCCTTTTTTCAAGCTCATTCCGTTTCTGATATAGATCATTCAATGTGCTGTCTGTTTTAGCTAATTCTGTCTTGTACTGTTTTACAAAAGCCTCGTCCGTAAAATCTGCATAATTGACATCACCTATTTTGAAAATCAACTCTTCTTTCTGTTTAATAACATCATTAAGAAGTTCCATTTTTCCATGAATCTTCGCCCTTTGAATATCTTTTTTGTCTTCGGGCTCAAAATTCGAATCATCCTCCCCTGATGTTAATAAATAAATAAGGCTTTTTTCTCTTGTTGCCTCAGCAAATTGGCTAGTGGGATTAAAAATAGGCGTCTCTGCAATTACTCTATTTTCGCTGGCTAAAATAAGATGTCTAATAGTACTAAATGATAATTGGGCTTTATCGGTTGCACTCTTCTTTACCTCAACTTTATTATCGTAGCCAATTAAGCGAAGAAGAAAATCGGAATAGGCATTCTTCTTGCTCACAGTACTATATTCATCGCTTCTAATTTTAGAGTCAGAAAAAGACGTGTATTTTACTGGCTTGACATATACCGATTTGCTATTCAATTTTCGTTGAATAGTATATGGTTCGTCATTTTCATATTTGGCTATTTCCAAATAGAAGCAATCATATCCTTTTCCCTCGGGAACCATTTGGGGATTTGTTCTATCCTTAGATCGATTCTTTTTCCCAAGCAAAAATTCTATAAGATGAAGGACATGAGTCTTGCCTGTTTCTGATTTTCCAAAAATTAGATTACATCTTTTCTCGAAATCGATTCGTGAATCGGGAACTCCTTTACCGGTTGCAATAAGGGCTGTTATGTAAAATCCATTATTCTTCATCGTCATAACTGTTTAGCAAATACTCATTTTCAAACTCACTTCCCCATAAATCTACGGCAGGAGAGAGCTTAGATAAAATATATAAGTCATCTTCATCATGGAAGATTGAATCAACTTCTTTAATCGCTTGAGATAATTTTTCTTTATATGATCCAGTAAGTAGATTAAAACAATTCTTGCCCAATTCATTAACAGAGAAACGGAAACCTGTTGGAGTATTATGGCATTCCAATAGACCCTTACTTAACAAAAGGTGAATAGCAGGATGCATGACCATTTTGATCCCAATATAATTATTGAATCGATATGGCAAATCTGGATGGGTACTAATTTTTGAGCTATCTAAATCTGAGATATGTATTGATAAATAAGAATAGGCTCGCAATCTCTCTTCTGAGAATTGGAGTGAACAATTCGACATGATTGCAAGGAATCTCATTGCAATATCGAAAGTGCTATTTAGAATCTTTACTGCTTCCATATTAATTTATTATCGTTTGATAAATGGTAGCAAACGCCTATCTTTTCTCCAGAGCTAATTTCTCCGCTAATTACTCTGTCTGCTTTTGGAGAGAAAGTTGTTGCCTCTTTTATTACAGCTTTATTTCTCGCTAGAGCATTGGGAAAGAAATCCTCATAGGTATCAGCAACATGATATTCCATATCTTTTTTAAATTCGCCAAATTCGTCAGTATCTCCGGGAGCATTTTCTTCGCTCATTTTTCGCAATGATTCCGATATCCAAAAACAATTACGTGCTCTATCAAAATGATGAGCATAAGAAGAATGTGAAACATTCTCAATCGTTATTGACTTTGCCTCCTCTGAATCATTATAAGCATCAACCAAATGATTTATATAATTAGATTCTTGAACTTGCACCGTATCTGGTGGAGTTATTGGCATTCTGGAAATTAACTCTTTCCTAATTCCGAAGTATTGTGCATACAGATGCTTATTCTCACGCAACTTAGTTAAGAAATCATCTGAAGAAATATACTTAAAGATAGAAAAGTCTAAAGAATCAATGAAGGCTGATAGTTCCGAATTCATAGGGATTGTTTTTCCTTTTATTATATTCTTAGAATAGCTACCCCAATTTGATTTAATGGCCTCTTTAAGGTTGTTACTATTTGTATATGATCTTATTAAGCCCGAGGTAAGATTCTTTGGAGCTAAAATAAAATACGACTTAGGAAGAGGTATTACTCCATTGAATATATGATATAGAATTTTACAAACTTCGGGATATACCACTGATGGAGTTAAACTGTTTTCGTAATGTTTACATTGATAAATGTCATATTCATTATTCGACTTAGATATGACAGCTAAAATGTCAATGCCATTATCTCCGGCACCTCCAATTCGATAAGTTTGCTCATATTTGCCACTTAGACACGAAAATGCCCATGAAGCTACCAATTCCTCATAGGTATCTTCATCCATAGCGTATAGAATCTCTTTATCTGTTCGATTCTGATTAAACATTTGTTGTTCTGTTAGATAATGTTTACGTTCAACATCCTGTAGTGGCGCAAATGTTACATCCGTGTCAAGCCTCAAATTAGTTCTACTTTTCATGAAATTTCTTTCTTTGAGATTTTGGAACATTTGTGATGAAATTATTCGTATTACGGACAACTTCATTTAACAAATTGTAATCGCGTAATTTAGTCATCATTCAAGTTGCAGGATTTATAAGTTGTGACTAAACAGGCATATCTTCTGTTGGATTTAACAGCCTACGAACGTCGGTATTCAAAAGTCCAGCAATCTTCACGAGCATATCAAGAGAGGGTTGCATCTTGTTGGAACACCATCGCGAAACAGTAGCTTCGTTCTTACCGACTTGCTCTGCCAACCATTTCCCAGTTTTACCATTCTCAACTAACACAACTTTCAACCTATTTATTTTTTGCGATTCCATACGTCTTGATTTTGCCTGTTAATTACAATACTTTGATTTTTATTGCAAATTTAGCGATATTATCTGAAAATGATGCATTGAGTTTCAGAAAAGTAGTATAAACGCCCTTAAAACCAAGTATATTGAGTATATTTGCATTCAAAGAGAAGAGAAACAAGCCAATGAACAAAGAAAACCAAATAATACTCTATCAGGACGATAACGATATAACTCGTGTGTCTGTGCGTTTTGCTGATGAAGATTTGTGGCTAACTCAGGGGCAATTAGTTGAGATATACCAAACAAGCAAATCGAATGTAAGTGAGCATATTAAGCATATATTTGAGGATGAAGAGTTAGCAAAGGAGACAACTGTTCGGAAATTCCGAACAGTTCAAATAGAAGGTTCTCGTAAGGTTGAACGGGAAGTGGAACACTACAACCTTGATATGGTTATCGCCTTGGGTTACCGCGTGCAGTCTCAGGTTGCAACCCGTTTCCGACGTTGGGCAACACAACGGCTTCACGAATATATTCAAAAGGGGTTTGCAATGGATGATGAACGATTGAAACAAGGAGGCAATCGCTATTTTCGTGAACTCTTACAGCGCATCAGGGATATTCGTAGTAGTGAGCGCAACTTTTACCAACAAGTCACAGATATTTATGCTACGGCCACGGATTATGACCCACGCGATGAGATGACGAAATTGTTTTTCGCAACCGTACAGAACAAGTTGCATTACGCTGTCCACGAGAATACGGCAGCTGAGGTTATTTACAATCGTGTGGACAACGAGAAGCCGTTTGTGGGCATGACGAACTTCAAGGGAAACTATGTGACCAAGGATGATGTAAAGATAGCCAAGAACTATTTGTCTGAGATTGAACTCCAACGTTTGAACCTGCTTGTTTCCAGTTTCTTGGACTTTGCCGAGTTCCAAGCATTGGAAATGAATCCTATGACAATGAAAGATTGGATAGAAGCACTGGACAACCAAATTATAGCACACAAACGAAAGATTTTGATCGGTAAGGGAAACATTTCGCATAAACAAGCGATTGAAAAGGCAGAAAAAGAGTTCGCTATCTACCGCAAACGCGAAATGGAACTGCTTGAAAGTGATTTTGATAGGGAAATCAAGAAGTTGAAAGATAAATAATTTCAGCACACACATGATTACCATATATTTTGACAAACAACTTTTTAGTCATCTGTTCAAATCGCAAGAAGAAAAATATCTTGTTTTGCGTGAGAAAATACTGTCACATCGTGACGAGTTTATTTTCCTGTATTCAAATGCTCATTTATTCGATCTTCAGCAGGATACGACTGATATTAAGTATGACGAGATGGATTTCATGCAATCGATTGTGGACGGTAATCATATCTTTTATGAATCTCCTAATATTGGCGTAGCAAAAGAGTCACCACGTTCCGCATTTAATAACGTAGCAAAAGCGGATGATTTTTCTTGGCTTTACGATCTTGATTTGTCACAGATTACAGAAGAACAATGTGATGCCATTAATAATACAATAGACATAGCCATCAAAGATTTAAGAGGAGAATTGGAGTTTGATTGGTTAAAGAAAAGGACTCCAATACACTCAAAAGAACTAACAATAGATAAAGGAAATCTTATCTCATTCGTGAAGTTTGTAAAAGATAATTTTTACAAGGACAAAAATTCATATAAAAACATCAGGGATAATGCTGTCAAAAATTACAACCCAACATCAATAACTTCAGACAATGAGAATGTTTTCAACGATCAATTGGAAGCGGCCCCATTAGGATTATCTTTTATAGAAACGATTAAAGCTGTCATAAACCAATTTGGGCTTAAATCATCTGATGCGACTATTGTATATTATGTATCCTATATGCTCCTTGATTTACTTGGAGTTAGTAAGGAAACTCGAAGAAAAGCTAAGTTCCGTAATATGCAAACTGACAGCATGCATAGCTTCTTTGGTGGATATTGTGATTGCTTTGTAAGTGACGATGCGGGTATACTCAAAAAAAGTAAAACATTATATAAGCTCTTTAATATTGAAACTCAAATATATTCAATAGACGAATTTATAAAAGTATTTGATGAAGCTATAAAGAATAATCAAAAATCTGCTTCTGAATACTTTGATGAAATTTGTGGTGATTACCAACGAAGAATTGTTACAAAGACAGAAACGATTCCTCCATATGCCTTGACATATTTGGGCACATCTCACATGTATTTTGGATATTTCAATTATATGCTGGAACGAACATCAAAAGATGAAACTGTAATAATGCTCGTGAAAAATAAAAAAGCAAACCAACTTTTACTTATTCAAGAAATAGAGATTATTGTTAATAGGCTCGTATATGTTTTTAATAATTTGGGAGCAACATTCGCTTTATTCAATAGAGAATTGGAAATTCCTCAAATACAGACAGGTAATTGGAATAAAATTCTAATATTAAATGATGTAGATATATGTCTAACAAAAGTCAAAGAACCCTCTATGCTTTGTTTATGGATAAAACTTAAGCAGCCTATATCTACTCAATCGTAAAAAGCATTATCTAAAATTGGACATCCTTTACACGACCTACATTTTCCCTTTTATTTCCATATTCATCAATAAATCACCCCAAGCATACTAATTTATCAAACTTATTCACTACCTTTGTATTCGGAAACTTTCACGCAACCTTGCGCAGAACAACGCAAGTCATTGGTGGAGCAAACGGAGGAGATTACAGTTGAGTAGTTTTTAGAAAAGAATGATATTCAACCACTTGGAAATAAATTACGATTTCTGGTGGCACCACCTGCAAAACTCCGAAATGCTTCATTATAAAGCGTTTCGGAGTTTTTCGTTTTAGCAGATTGCGCTGAGTTACCATAAAGTTACCTATAAGATAATCGTCTGAAGCTGTTTAAATGTCTGCTCAGTTCCAAAGCTACCAACATAACTGCAACAACAAAAAAATCCGCCATGAGCCAGTTTCAAGCAACTAACTCATAGCGGATTTTCTTTTAGTATATTACCACCTGACAATAGGCATCCGGTTACTTCCTGATTCTCTTTTCATACTCGCACTTACGTTTCGGGTTCATCGGGAACCACCCTTTCAGCACACGCTCACGCTGTTCAAACAATTCCTTAATTGTCCAAAACGAAGAAAAAGAAAAAACGCCCAACAGTGAAGAGAACAGCAGGTTTTCCACAAAAAGAGAACCTAAAACACCTGCCACACCTAAAATTAGAAAAATCCACCAGCACCTCGTTCCCCAGTAGTATTCGGCTTTTACCACTACCGGATGAAAGAAACCAATAATCAGAAACGTGCAGATGCCGATAATCAACCCATCCAGGTGACAAGCTGTGAGAAACTCCATCTTAGATTTCTTTACGGATAGGTATTTCTTTCTTTATGCTTTGTTCCAAAGAAATCAAGGTTTCGGTTGCAACAACTCCCGGAATTTCCTGAATACGTGAATTCAATAACTCCATCAAATGCTCATTATCTGTAGAATACAGCTTTGTAAGCATCGTATAAGGGCCGGTTGTGAAATGACACTCTACGATTTCCGGAATTTTCTTCAACTCCGCAACCACGCTCTTATACATAGAACCCTTTTCGAGTTTAATTCCCACATACGTACAAGTGCTATATCCTAAGCTCTTAGGATTCACATGGTATCCAGAGCCGACAATTACACCTAAGTCTATCAAGCGCTGTACACGCTGGTGAATTGCTGCACGAGATACACCACACTCTGCCGCTACATCCTTAAACGGAATACGGGCATTCTGAGAAATAATTTCCAGAATCTGTTTGTCAAGTTTATCAATCTTCTCCATAAATTAATCAGTATTTATCATATTGTAAGCAAATGTAGAAAAACTTTTTTATTCCTGTTCTATTTAAGCAAAAAAAAACATGTTTTTTTATGGAAAAACAGCAATCTACAGGTTTATTGTTTTAGTAAATCTTTGATTTTTGAGATTTTTCCTCTTCTTTCAAAAGAAAAAGTATCACTATACGTATCTATATACTCAAATAAGGATAAAGATTTTCCCCATAGGTTTCGCTTTTCCTCGACTGACGTTTTCATACTTCCATCATAGAAATATAACTCAGCCAACATCTCAGCTCGATATAGAAGTTCAAACGACGGATAACTTTTTAATTGAGACAGAATCTCTTCCGAACTTGCCTGGCGGAAAAAGGCTTCAGAGGAACCTATATAAGTCTGATACATTTGTTGCAGTTCCTCCTGCACTTCAAAAGCATCGGTTTCTTTCTTTTCCCTCAGTTTCTCCAATGCTTCTAAAAACTGCCGCACCAAACACATTACATAGTCTCGTTCTAACATAGTATTCTTTTTTTTATTAACAAAGATACTGATTCTACAAAAGAATACAGTTCCACATCGATTATTTTTCTTTTTTTACCTACCATCTGAACCATTTGTATTTTAATTCAGTTAACTTTGTAATAGATAAGAATATAAAGGAATATGCATCCATTAGAATTATTTAAGTATTGCCCGAAGTGCGGCTCATCTCACTTCGAAATTCATAATGAGAAATCGAAACATTGCAACGACTGCGGATTTACCTATTACTTTAACTCCAGTGCTGCAACTGTAGCATTTATTCTAAACAAAAAAAACGAGTTATTGGTATGCCGCCGGGGGAAAAACCCTGCCAAAGGGACACTCGACCTTTCCGGAGGGTTTATCGACATGAATGAAACAGGAGAAGAAGGGGTTTCTCGCGAGGTTAAAGAAGAAACCGGCTTGATTGTGACCGAAGCGAAATATCTTTTTTCACTTCCAAACACTTACCTCTACTCAGGCTTTTTAGTCCATACACTCGACTTGTTTTTTTCATGCAAGGTAGAAGATGACACCCAACTGAAAGCCATGGATGATGTGGCAGAATCATTTTGGGTTCCATTAAGCCAAATCAATCCCGAAGAGTTTGGACTCGACTCTGTACGCAAGGGAGTTAAATACTTCCTAAAAAATATCAACTTAAAAAACGGAAACGAATGAAAAATAAAAAATACTTATGGCTTGCCGGATGGCTCTGCGCTATCCCTCTTTCGCTTGCTGCACAGCAAACCGAACCGCTCACCGGAAAAAAGCGGCTGTTTAATGAAGGAAAAACCTTGTTTTTGCGACAAGACTATGCTTCCGCAAGGCAAGCATTGACACACTATGTCAAATTAGAGAAGCAATCAGACTTGCTGGACGAAGCAAACTATATGCTTGCCTGTACAACCTATGAACTTCAGATGCCTAACCGCATCCAGACGCTCAGCGATTACCTGGAAGCTCATCCCGAATCAAGATATGCTAACCGTATCCAGTCGTTTATCGCTTCTTCCTATTTCTTTGAAGGCAAGTATATGGAAGCCATTGCCAACTTTAAAGGATGCGACCTTGAACAGCTTGCCGACCAGGAACGAGACGATTGTACGCTGCGGCTTGCTACTTCTTATCTGAAAATAAACAACTTGAGCGAAGCTGCCTTCTGGTTTGCCATCTTAAAAGAGGTCAGCGCTACCTATCAGGCCGATGCTACTTATCACTTAGCTTATATTGCTTATGTCCAGAAAAAATACGACGAAGCTCTGCAGGGCTTCCGTGTTGTGCAAGAGCACTCTACTTATAAGCAGCTTGCGCCTTATTATATAGCCGACATTTACTTAATTAAGCAGAAATATTCCGAAGCTCTTCATATAGCCAACTTATATTTAGAGGCTTATCCACAAGGGAAGCATAAAGAACAAATGTGGAGAATAGCCGGTGAAGCTGCTTATGGCATGAACGACTATGCTACTGCCATCAGTTCACTCAGCAAGTACCAGCAGGTTGCCGAACATCCGGAAAGAAACGCCATGTATAAATTAGGTATGAGTTATTTTCATACAAAAGTATATTCGAAAGCTGCTTCCTGCCTCGGAATGGCAACCGGACCGAAAGATGCTTTAACCCAAAATGCTTACTTACACATGGGGTTGGCTTACCTCCAACTCAAAGAGCGCAATCAGGCACGTATGGCTTTTGAACAAGCCTCAACCAGCAATTCTGATTATGCCATCCGTGAACAAGCTTTATACAATTATGCACTCTGCATCCATGAAACATCTTACTCTCCTTTTGCCGAGTCGGTTACTGTCTTTGAACGTTTCTTAAACGAATATCCACAGTCGGCTTATACCAATAAGGTGAACGATTATCTGATTGAGGTCTATATGAACACCCGGAGTTACCTGGCTGCTTTGCGCTCTATTGAGAAAATCAGTCATCCCGGAACGCGTATCCTTGAAGCTAAGCAAAAACTATTGTTCCGCCTCGGTACGCAAGCTTTTGCACAGGCTTCATTTGAACATGCCATGGAATACTTCACCCAGTCACTGCAATTGGGACAGTATAATCGTCAGACTAAAGCTGATGCCTATTACTGGCGTGGAGAATCGGCTTACCGCTTAGAGCAATATGCGGCTGCCGGAAATGACTTACGCTTATATCTGGAATTTTCAACTGACAAAAACAGTCAAGAGTATGGCCTTGCATTATATAACTTAGGCTACACGGAATTTAAACAAAAACAATACAACAAAGCATTAACCTGGTTTTCACGCTGCATTGAGTCCGGTAAAACACAAGACCCGTCTGTAACCGCCGACGCACATAACCGCATGGGAGACTGCTATTTTTATAACCGCCGATTTGATGAAGCACGTGCACAATACGCACAAGCCTCCATCATCAATCCGGCTTTAGGCGATTACTCACTGTTCCAGGAAGCATTTGTAAAAGGCTTACAGCGTGACTATGCCGGAAAAATTGAAACACTGAACCGCTTGCTCTCCACTTATCCCTCGTCACAATACATCGATGATGCCTTATACGAGCAAGGACGTGCGTTCGTTCTTTTGGAAGACAATGTACATGCCATTGCGCGCTATACACTCTTAACCGAACGCTACCCCGACAGTCCGCTTTCACGCAAGGCTGCCAACGAAATCGGTCTGCTGTATTATCAGAACGACCGCTATGCTGAAGCAATAGCTGCCTACAAAAAAGTTATCCAGACTTATCCGGGAAGTGAAGAAGCACGTCTGGCACAAAGAGACTTGAAGTCAATCTACATTGACTTAAATAAAGTAGATGAATATATGGCCTTTGTTTCAGCCTTGCCCGGCGGAGCCAACTTTGATATAAGCGAACGTGACTCACTGACCTATGTAGCGGCTGAACGCGTGTACATGCGCGGTAATATGGAAGAAGCCAAAAACAGCTTTACACATTATTTGCAGTCGTTCCCGCAAGGAGCCTTCAGTGTTAATGCGTCCTACTATCTGGGGCTGATAGCCTATAACCAGAAAGATTATGCCAACGCAAGCGTTTATTTGGATAAAGTCATAGAATATCCTGACAGCAAATTCTCTACAGAAGCAATGAGCATGTGTGCCTCCATGGCTTACCAAGACAAAGCATACGAGAAAGCACTCAGCCTCTACAAACGGATGGCCGACCGATCAACCTCACAGGAAGAACGCCTACAGGCTGAAACCGGAGCATTACGCAGTGCAGCCATGCTCAATCAGCCGGAAGAAATCATTGCATCGGCATCTGTACTGCTGGCTCACAGCAAACTGTCACCGGAACTTGAAAGTGAAGCGCGTTATTACCGTGCTAAAGCCTTATTAAACCAGAATCCGAACGAAGCTATTCAAGACCTGACGATATTGGCTAAAGACACACGCAATGTCTATGGAGCCGAAGCAAAATATCTGGTCGCACAAATTTACTTCAACGAAGGGCAAACCGAAAAAGCAGAAAAAGAAGTGCTCGACTATATTGAAGTGAGCACTCCGCATGCTTACTGGCTGGCAAGAAGTTTTGTCCTGCTCTCTGACGTATACGTCAAGCTGGGACGTAGCCTCGATGCAAAACAATACCTTTTGTCTTTGCAACAAAACTATCAGGAAGCTGATGATATTAAACAAATGATTGAAACCCGATTGAAAAAACTGGAACAATGATAAAAAACGCTATGATACTATGTGCCGGACTGCTCACCACATTTGAAGCAGCCGCACAAGAACAACAAAAGAAGGATTCTACCTTAAACCGCACGGTGGTGGTAGAAAATCAGTATAATCCGGAGGTTATGGATGCGTTTAAAGTAAACGTACTCCCCAAAATAGAGGAACCTCAAGTGGCTAAAAAAGACATTGACTATGCCATGAAAACGATACCCATGCTCCAATGGGAAGCAGAGCCGATGGCTGCCTTCACCGACAACCAAAAGCAAAGCAAAGCCTACCGGGGCTACGTACGTGCCGCCTACGGGAACCGCAACAACACCGATGTGAAGGGAAGTTATTTATGGAATATATCTTCAAAAGATCTTCTCGGTGTTAGTGCTTCTTTATATGGAATGTATGGCAATCTTCCCATGCCGGAAAGCACCAGCGACTGGAAATCACGCTTCTACCGAACCGATGCTGCTCTTCATTACAAGCATCAGTTCCGTAACATTACCTTTCATATAGGAGGAGACTTTGCCTCACAAACCTTTAACTATATGCCTTCGGGAGCAGAAAGCCTCAGCGAACAAACGTCTGCCAGTCACCAACGCTACACAATAGGAGAAGGTCATATCGGCATAGCTACTCATAACAAGGAACAGGCAATACAATTTGGATTACAGACGGGATACCGAAGCTTTAACCGGAAGTATAATGCGTACGGTCTGGAAAGCGGTGCAGAGAATATCGTCCACACCACTGGATTCATCGGCACCAACATAGATGAACATCAGTCAGTAACTATCGGAATGACCATGGACAATGTATTCTATGACAACACATTGAAAGACTATACTCTGGTACAGCTGAACCCGTATTATAAATTACAAAACGAAAATTTGAGCCTGCGTGCCGGTGTACATGTGGATATACAGACAGCAAATGGAAGCGGATTTAAAGTTGCTCCCGATGTAAAACTCAATTATTCCTTTGCTGATACCTATGTTATCTATTTGCATGCTTTAGGGGGAAGCAACTTAAATGATTTCCGCCAGCTGAACGGACTGACTCCCTACTGGGCACAAACCAACCAGCTTGTCACCTCGCATACGCAGCTTGATGCCAGAATCGGACTGAAAGGTTCACCCGTCAACGGCTTGGGATTTCACTTATATGGCGGTTACCGTGTCACGAAAAATGACTTGTTTGCCCTCCCCGGAACACTGGAAACGGGAAGCAATCTGATTTATACATTCTTATTGCAAGACAAGGCTAAAGTGGGATATGGAGGGGCTTCGCTCAGCTATGCTTATCGCGACTGGATTGATTTCACTTTAGAAGGCACCTATTATAACTGGAATACTGACAGTAAAAATGAATATCTGTTAGGTCTCAAACCGCAATTTGCCATCGGCTTCACCGCACGTGGTAAAGTGTTCAATGACTTACATCTCACATTAAATTACAACTACGAAGGCCGGAAAGACATTACCGAGTTTGGAAAGGCTGAAGCAATAAACAAGTTATCAGTAGGAGCAGAATACAGTCTGTTTAACCGGATGACCGTATTTGCCCACTTGAATAACCTGCTAAACAAAGAATACATTGCTACAAACGGCTATCCGGAACAAGGCTTCTATGCCTTAGGCGGACTCAGTTTCCGATTCTAACTTTATATAAACGAGGGAGGAGGTTCCAGAATAAATCAGAAACCTCCTCCCTCGTTTATTAATCCTTACCGCCTCATCTTATCCTCATACCAGCTTCCCTGATATCCGGCTACTGATACAGCCTCTTCTAAAGCGGAACAATATCCATAATCTTCTCCAAAGCTCCGGCATTATCACGGACATAGTTTCCGGCACGCTTCCCCGATTTGTCCAAATAAGCATAATCGGAAAGGAATTTATCCATCAGTCCGTTGAAATCTTCCTTCCCACGGATTTCAAAACCGCCCTGACATGCTTTCAGTCCTTGCGCTTCACGGAATTTCTTATTATTCGGTCCGAACACAACCGGTATACCATAAACAGCTGCCTCAAGGGTATTGTGAATGCTTACTCCAAATCCGCCACCGATATAAGCTATCTCACCATATCGGTAAATAGAAGAAAGCAGTCCGAAACAGTCAATAATCAGACAATCAGCCTGACGAATCGTTTCTTCCGTAGCCTGCGTATATCGCACCACCGTCCGGTTCAACTTTCCTATAATCTCGGTGAGATGTCCCTCATCGATTACATGAGGAGCAATAATCAGCTTCATTTCCGGATGAGCATTAAAATAAGGTATAAAAATATCCTCATCAGGTGCCCATGAACTTCCAGCCACCAATGTCTTCTCATTTCCTCCCTTAAAGTGTTCCACTAAGGGAAGCTCTTTAGCCTGCCGGCAGATTTCCAGCACACGGTCAAAACGGGTATCCCCCACGATGGTAGTAGCAGTCACTCCTATTTCTTTTAACAAGCGAACCGACTCCTCATTCTGAACAAACAGATGGGTGAAAGTGCGTAACACTTTACGGTAGCTTCCCCCATACCAACGGAAGAATATCTGCCCCGGGCGAAAGATAGATGAAACACTATATACCGGAATATTCCGTGCATGAAGTTCATTCAGATAGTTCTGCCAAAATTCATACTTGATAAAGAAAGCCATGTGCGGACGAGCTAAATCAAGAAAGCGCCTCACATTACCCGGAGTATCTAACGGCAGATAGCAAACCACATCTGCTCCTTTATAATCTTTACGCACCTCATAACCAGATGGTGAAAAAAAGGTCTGCAAAATGCGATAGTGAGGATAGCGTTTCCTTATTTCTTCGATGATGGGTCTTCCCTGCTCAAATTCCCCTAACGAAGCGGCATGGAACCACAAGTATTTCTCTCCCGGAACAATATTGCGTTTCAAAACAGAGAAAGCTTCCTGTTCACCTTTCACCATATGTGAAACTTTCTTATTGAAAAGTGCTGCCACACGGACAGCACTTACATAAAGATATATTATCAGATTATAAATCATTTGCTTAAGGTTTTGAAAAGCTAAAACTTATTTCAATACCTCTACGGCACGACGCATTCGGCTTACCGTTTCCTCTTTGCCCAATACAGCCGAGATGTCAAACATATGAGGACCTTTTCCCTCACCAACCAGCGTCAGACGGAAGGCATTCATGATGTTACCCAAATGATAACCTTTATCTTCAATCCACTTCATCACCACTTCTTCCTGATGAGCCAGTGAAAAATCTTCGAGCGATTCAAGCAAATCAGCCAGCTCTGTCATGCGCTCAGCCGAATCTTCTTTCCAGCGTTTCTTTACGGTCTTTTCATCATAAGTTTCAGGAGCAACAAAGAAGAACTTGCAAGTTTCCCATAGTTCTTTCACAAAGCTTACACGCCCTTTCATCAGTCCTACCACGGTTACCACTTTCTCCATCGGAGCCTCAATACCATGTTCCTTCAAGATAGGCATAAACAAGCTGGCAATTTCTTCATCGCTCTTCAGCAGAATGTATTCATGGTTAAACCATTTTCCCTTTTCGTAGTCGAACTTCGCTCCGGCTTTGCTGCAACGATGCAAATCAAAGAGCTTAACCAGTTCGTCCATCGACATGATTTCCTGATCATTACCCGGATTCCATCCCAATAGTGCAAGGAAGTTAATAACCGCTTCCGGCAAATAACCTGACTCACGATAGCCTGAAGAGACTTCACCAGTCTTAGGATCATGCCATTCCAAGGGGAATACCGGGAAACCGAGACGGTCGCCGTCACGCTTGCTCAATTTTCCGTTACCGTCAGGTTTCAGCAGCAAAGGCAAGTGGGCGAATTCAGGCATGGTATCTTCCCATCCGAAAGCACGGTAAAGCAATACATGAAGCGGAGCTGAAGGCAGCCATTCTTCACCACGGATTACGTGAGAAACCTCCATCAAATGGTCATCTACAATATTTGCCAAGTGATAAGTGGGAAGTTCATCAGCCGACTTATACAGCACCTTATCGTCCAAGATAGAAGAGTTGATAACCACTTCACCACGAATCAAGTCGTGTACATGCACGTCTTCATTCGGTTCAATCTTGAAACGGACCACATACTGCTTTCCTTCTGCAATCAAACCATCCACTTCCTCCTTACTCAAAGTCAAAGAGTTTCTCATTGACAAACGGGTAGAAGCATCATATTGGAAATTGGGAATTTCTTTACGCTTAGCATCCAGTTCTTCCGGAGTATCAAAGGCAATATAGGCTTTTCCGTTTTCCAGCAATACCTTCACATACTTCTTATAAATATCACGACGCTCCGACTGGCGGTACGGGCCATACTGTCCGCCGAAACTTACGCCTTCATCAAACGTGATGCCTAACCATTTGAAAGATTCAATGATATATTCCTCTGCACCCGGAACAAAGCGGTTTGAGTCAGTGTCTTCGATACGGAAAATCAACTCTCCCCCGTGCTGACGGGCAAACAGATAGTTATACAAGGCGGTACGTACACCACCAATATGCAATGCCCCAGTCGGACTCGGAGCAAAACGAACTCTTACTTTTCTTTCTGACATAATGGTTTTTATCTAAAAATAATATTGCAAAGATAGAGATTCTTTTCCGAATTTGAGGTTTATCCCGAAGGAAATCACTTTCCATAAGACAAAGTTCCACTCTTTCCTGCTTTATTTCTGCTGATTCCAAGGATAAATTCTACAGCCCACAGTTATGAGTCGTACGACCCACTATTATGGGTTATATAACCCACTATTATGAGTTGTATAACCCATAATAGTGGGCAGTAGAATTTATGGGCAAAAAACAACATTCCTAACCAGCCTTCTGCCCAAACCCGATTGCTTTATTCTTGATTTTCTTTTAGAAAAAAGCAAGAGATTCATCGGTTTTCTCCTATTTTTTTCTTACTTTGCAGCATTAAACATGCTACCTATATGAAAAATTTTCAGACAGAAGGAAAGTTCTCACTCAAAGAACTCTGCTATAAATGTATGATTTTCGTCTTAACTACGATTGTCATTGTCTATTTCCTCCCTCATGAAGGCAAATTCAACTATCAGTTTGACATCAATAAGCCGTGGAAATATGGACTGCTGCAAGCTTCCTTTGACTTCCCGATCTATAAAGATGATGCTGCCATGAAGAAAGAGCAAGACAGTATCATGCAGTTATATACCCCTTATTACAAACTGGACAAGGATGTATCAAGGCAGATGATCGACAAATTCAAAAAAGACTATGCACAGAGCTTAAGTCATATCATTCCTGCACCTGCCTATAAGCATCATATCGAACGCCTGTTAAACCTGATTTATTCCACAGGAGTTATTGCCCCAAACGACTTCTCACAGCTGGAACAAGACAGTATGCAGCATATTCAGGCTGTAGATGGAAATCTGTCGAACTTGATTGAAATAAATGAACTGTATTCTTTCAAAAAAGCATACGAGAAGTTGATTAATACTGATACAATTCATTACAACAAAAGTCTGCTTCAACGCTGTAACCTGAACAATTACATCATTCCGAACCTCAGCTATGACGCAAACAAATCGGAAACAGCCAAGCGGGATTTACTGAGCGGGCTGTCATGGGCAGACGGATTTGTCATGAACGGACAAAAAATCATTGACCGGGGAGAAATTATTAATCCGCAGACATACAATATCTTGAAATCGCTGGAAAAGGAATGGAACAAACGCAGTGAAACAGTTACCGAAAAACGGCTGACCCTCTTGGGACAGTCACTCTTTGTGGCTATTCTCATCGCCTGCTTCATGATTTATCTGGAGTTATTCCGACGTGATTATTACGATAAGCGGGGAAGCTTAGCTTTATTGTTCATTATCATCATCTTTTTCCCGGTGTTGTCGTCGGTCATGGTCGAAAATGCCTTTTTCAGTGTATATATTGTTCCCTTTGCCATGATTCCCATGACCATCCGCATTTTCCTTGACTCGCGTACTGCATTTATGGCTCATATCACCACGATTTTATTATGCTCCATTGCCTTACGCGCCCCACATGAATTTATTCTTCTGCAAAGCATTGCCGGAATGGCGGGCATTTACAGCTTACGCGAATTATCGCAACGCTCGCAGCTGCTGCAAAGCGCACTGGTGGTTACCATAGCTTACTCGGTGCTTTATTTTGCCCTTGACCTTATCCATGTACACGAATTGGCTCAATTAAGCACTCACATGTATGTAAACTTTATCTTAAACGGAATCTTCCTATTGTTTACTTACCCGCTTCTCTTCATTCTTGAGAAGATATTCGGCTTTACTTCCAACGTAACTTTAGTAGAGCTTTCCAATATCAACAACAAACTGATGAGGGAAATGTCGGAAGTTGCACCGGGTACCTTCCAGCACTCTTTGCAGCTGGCCAACTTAACAGCTGCTGCAGCCAACCGCATCGGAGCCAACAGCCAGTTGGTTCGTACAGGAGCCATGTATCATGACATCGGAAAAATGCTGAACCCTGCTTTCTTCACTGAAAACCAGTCGGGAGTAAATCCGCACAACCAACTTGATTATAAACAAAGTGCTCAAATCGTAATCAGCCACATTACCGACGGTATGAAACTGGCCGACAAGTATAATTTACCACAGGTAATCAAAGATTTTATCTGCACGCATCATGGTTACGGACTGACCAAATATTTCTATATATCTTATCAGAACGAGCACCCCGATGAGGAAGTAGACAAAGAAGCATTCCGCTATCCCGGTCCGAACCCTTTCACGAAAGAACAAGCCATCTTGATGATGGCAGACTCCGTGGAAGCTGCATCCCGAAGCCTGCCGGAATATACAGAAGAAAGTATCTCTGCTCTGGTGGAAAAAATTATAGACAGTCAGGTGCAAGACGGGTATTTCAAAGAATGTCCCATTACTTTCAAAGACATCTCTACCGTAAAATCTGTGTTCAAGGAAAAGCTGAAAACCATGCACCACACGCGTATCAGCTACCCGGAGCTGAAGAAATAGCTTAAAGCTCGCCCCGGCGGATAGCTTCCATAATATTTGCGGGAGCACGCTCAGCAAGTAGTTCCTTTTTCATATAATCCATATAGGGAGCTACATGCTTGAAGAAGCGATGGTATCCTTTGCAGAGATAGTTCAGGCCCGGTTCACCGGAAGCGGTAGTTGCAAACCTGTTTTTCGGACACTCTCCGTTGCAGGCAAAAAGAAACTCACACGCACGACACTGCGCAGGAAGCGACTTCTGTTTCATCTGCCCGAACTCCATTTGCCGCTCGCTATACATCATCTCTACCAAGGTTTGCTGATAGATATTACCCAACTTGAACTCAGGGAATACATAATGGTCGCAAGCATAGACATCGCCGTTAAACTCCATCACGCCAGCGTGGCCGCATGTCTTTGCCATGGAGCAAACGCCCGGCTGCTCACCTACCCAGTTGGCTAAAGTGGAATCAAAAAGCTGAATGAAAATCTGCCCCACATCGTTGCGCACCCATTCATCAAAAAGTGTACAAAGAAAGTTTCCCCATTGTTCGGGAGAAACCGAAAAGTCGGCAAGCTGCTCTCCGGGCTGCAGCGGAGTAGCCAAGTAGCGTCCGTCTTCATGTTTACTCAACCGCTCTACGATAGGGGCAAACTGAATGTAACGGCAACCTATTTCTTTAAAGAAGTGATAAAACTCAAGCGGATAGTCGGCATTATAGTCATTCACCACCGCCATAGCATTCCATTCCACTCCATGCTTGTTCAGTAAGCGTATTCCTTGCATCACCTTCGCAAACGAAGGACGCCCCGACCGGTTTTTCCGATACTCGTCATGAAACTCCTGAGGTCCGTCTATCGAAATGCCCACCAACCAATTATTCTCCTTGAAGAACTCACACCATTCATCGGTCAGCAACGTACCGTTCGTTTGGATACAGTTATCAATCGCATGTCCGCCTGCATACTGACGTTGCAGTTCAACTACCTTCCGATAAAAGCTTAACGGACGCATCAGGGTCTCACCCCCGTGCCAGGTGAACAAGACTTCATGCATGGTCTGCGAACCGATATACTCACGAATGAACTTCTCAAGCAATTCATCGCTCATTACATGCTTCGAGGTATCTTTATAAAGATTGGCTTTTTCCAAGTAATAGCAATAAGCACACGCTAAATTACATACAGCTCCCACCGGCTTTGTCATCACATAGAGAGGGCGGGCAAAAGGATATAAGGTCTGATTCATTCTTTTATACGTTTACATTATTATCATCTGATGAAAGAGATTCCAGCAAACCGCTGCAAGCATCTTCCAGTATATCGAGTACATTCTCAAAGCCTTGAGCTCCTCCGTAATACGGATCGGGTACATAATCCGCAACCTTCACCCGGCAATAATCCGTCATCCGGCGAATCTTTTGCTCGGCTTCTATACTTGGAGCCCGCTCTTTCAGAGCATCAATGTTGCGGTCGTCCATTCCGAGAATCAAATCGAACGCATAAAAGTCGTCGGTACATACGGGACGTGAACGATGCGTAATGTGATACCCTCTCCTACTTGCATGCGCACGCATCCGTTCATCCGCCAACTCCCCCTGATGATAATTGCTGATTCCTGCCGAATCAACTTCTATTTCCTTTTCCATACCTGCTTTACGAAGATAGGTACGCATAATCTCTTCGGCAGATGAAGAGCGGCAGATATTCCCGAGGCAGACAAATAATATTTTCTTCATAGGGTTGTAAATTATTGAGTTTGTAAGTTTTTAGTTCTTAAGTTCTACGTTACTTTATATGTAAATACGCTTTAAGCCGTTCCACACTGGTGTTCATTACCAAGTCTTCCGGGAAATCAGTTTCTGCCAACAAAGGCAAGACATACTCATACGTAGCTATATCGAAAGAAATATGTGCATCGCTCCCCAAAATCACTGGCACCTCATAACGCTTGCAAAGGCGAAGAATCTCCAGATTGTTGTCTTTCGCTTCCAGTTTCTTACGGCAGGGCTTTAATGAGCTGTTGTTTATCTCCAGCAACGTATGATGCGCTTTAGCAGCAAGCACTATCGGTTCAAAATCCAGCTGGGCAGTTCCGTCGCCCGGATGACTGATGATATGCGTATACGGATTAGAGATTGCTTGCATCATTCCATAGGTATTCTCTTCTACCGTTCCCGGTTGATAACACAGCGAATGGATACCGGCGATACGCAAATCGAGCATTCCCATCATATGCTCATCCATATCCAGCTTACCCTTAGTATCCAGAATATTAATCTCTGCCCCCAAAAGCAAGTCAATGCCATACATGCGCCGCGGCACCACATGGAGGTTACGGAAATAAATCAAATCGCATGTACCCGGAATACCCGGTGAATGTTCGGTTATACCCAGCAGTTTCAGTCCCCGTGAGGAGGCCTCCTGCGCCATTTCCTGTAAAGTACTAAACGCATGACCGCTCATGATGGTATGCGTATGTACATCAAGTTCTATCTTCATTTCTATTTTTATTTACATCGGATCTACATCATAATAAACCAGCAGCGAGCGGAAACGTTCATCTTCGATAACCGAACGCTGCACCTGAAGCAAGTAAGCCCTGACCTTTGCCATTGAAGCCGACCGTTCCACCTTAATGACAATTTTCTTGATATACAGCGTCTGGATACGCGAAACCGGAGGACGGTCGGGTCCCAAAACGCGTTCGCCCAAACCACTGCGTAGGTATGCAGCCATCACAGAAGAGGCTTGCTCAAGCACCTCCTCCTTGCGATGTTTCAAATAAACATATACCAAGCGGTAAAAAGGAGGATATTTAAAAAGATTCCGCTCTTCCAACTGTTCTTGATACAGTTGAAGATAAGCATTATTCATAACCTGATGAATCAGAGGAAGCTCAGGCGATTTCGTCTGTAATACCACCAGTCCTTGCTTATTTCTCCGCCCTGCACGCCCTGCCACCTGCGCCATAAGCTGGAATGCCCGTTCATACGACCGGAAGTCCGGATAATTAAGCATCGAATCGGCATTCAGTATTCCCACCACACTTACACGATCAAAGTCCAATCCCTTTGAAACCATCTGCGTTCCAATCAGAATATCGGTCTTTCCCTCTTCAAAGTCAGCAATAATCCGTTCGTAAGCTGTACGCGTACGCGTAGTATCCAGATCCATTCTGGCGACCTTCGCCTCCGGAAAAATCAAGCGGATATCATCTTCTATCTTTTCTGTGCCGAATCCCCGGTTCAGCAGCTCTACACCTCCGCAAGCCGGACAAGATTTCGGAACCGGATAAGTATAGCCACAATAATGGCAAGTCAGCTGATTTAACCCTTTATGGTAAGTAAGACTCACATCACAATTCTTACACCGAGGTACCCAGCCACATGTACGGCATTCAATCATCGGAGCAAATCCACGCCGGTTCTGGAATAAGATTACCTGCTCTTTCTTCTCCAGAGCCTCACGGACTTTCTGCAAGAGCAACGGAGAGAACTGAGCCGTCATTCGCTTCTTGCGCGCCAATTCTTTAATATCCACCAGTTCAATATGAGGAAGTTGAATCTGCTGATGCCGTTCTTTCAATTCTACTAGTCCGTATTTCCCGTGAGTGGCATTATAATAAGTCTCCATACTCGGAGTAGCAGTACCCAGCAGTGTCTTCGCTCCAAACATCGAAGCAAGCATAATGGCTGCACTCCGGGCATGATAACGCGGAGCCGGATCCTGCTGCTTATAAGTAGTTTCATGCTCTTCATCTATTATCACAAGTCCAAGCCGGCGAAAAGGCAAGAACACAGACGAACGCACCCCCAATATCACATCATACTCGTTGGCTGAAAGTTGCTTGCGCCATATTTCTACCCGCTCCGCATCGGGAAACTTTGAATGATAAATACCCAAACGATTCCCGAATACCCGGCGCAAACGCTCGGTTATCTGAGTGGTCAATGCTATTTCTGGCAATAAATACAGCACCTGCTTGCCAGCCTTTAAGGCTTCTGATATAAGGTGAATATAAATTTCGGTCTTTCCACTTGCCGTAACTCCATGAAGCAAACAGACATTTTTTTGATGAAAACAAGTCAATATGGATTTGAATGCCTGCAACTGTGCTTCACTCAACGGATTTAAAGCAAAGGTTTTAACGTCTCTTTCAGAAAGCCGCCCTATTTCACTGGTATATAATTCAAATATTCTCTTTTCAACCAAGCCATTCAGCACAGCCGATGACCCCCCTGAGGCTTCAAGAAGCTGTTTTTTTGACACCTCCTTCAGTTTCCCTCCTTCTGCCTTCCAGCCAGAGAGTTCGATATATTTCATCAACAGCGCCAACTGCTTAGGAGCACGTGATAATCTGTCAAACAGAATATGAAGATTTCGTTCGCTACGCATTCCCTCCGGCAAAACAACACGCATCTCTGTACGAGGTTTATAACTACGCTTTAGCTCCTCCTTTACACAAATTGCTCCCTTGTCAAGTAAAGACTTTACCAAAGAAAGCAGGTTCTTAAAACCTGTCACTTTTTCCAGTTGAGTAATACACTGCTCCTGATCGGAAGACAATAAATCGAGTATACGCTGTTCCCGCTCCGGAAGAGGTTCAAGTGTCTCAAAGTCCGGATTATAAACCACCATCGTTTCGCTCTCCAACTTCATACCTGAAGGCAGAGCTGCTTTATAAACATCGCCTAATGTGCAGAGATAATAGTCGGCCATCCATTTCCAGAACTCATATTGCCGGGGTAAAATAACCGGTTCCGAATCAAGTACTTCAACTATTTCTTTTATTTCATAAGCCTCCGGAGGAGCAGTATGAATACGGGTTACAATAGCCGTATAAAACTTCTTCCTTCCGAATGGCACCACTACCCTACATCCTTCCCGCAGCTGAAATTCCGCACCGGAAGGAACAGCATAAGTATATTGTCCGGCAATGGGCAAAGGCACTATGACATCTACATATCTCTTCATATTTGCAAACTTACAGAAAATTCAGCGGAAAACCTGCATCCCATCCTTAAAACTACCAAATCGACTATTGCTAAACGGGCAACCTTTCCTTCCAGCCTCCTTCTTTCCTTTCTATTACACCCATGTTAGATTATTCTCAAATCACCATACTTCGGTAAAAAAACAACCAAAGCATGGTGTAATTCCTTCATTATCACTTAGTTTTGCTGTAACTAAATCTCAAGCAATTATGAAGACTTACAAAATAGGAATTCTCGGCACAGGAGGGATCGCCGAGAAAATGGCTATTACCTTAGGTGGAATGACAGGGATTAAACGCTATGCAGTGGCATCGCGTACCCAAGACAAAGCTGAAGCCTTTGCCCGCACATGGCATTTTGAAAAAGCATACAGCTCATACGAAGCACTGGCTGATGACCCGGATGTGGACTTGATTTATATTGCAACTCCTCACTCTCATCATTATGAACAAGCATGCATATAACACCACAGCCGTTTATTACGCTCCACAACAGATTACTGGCTATGAGTATCAAGTAGCGGCTTCTATTGAAGCACTTGAAAAGGGCTGGCTTGAATCACCTTATATGCCTCATAAGGAAACGCTTCGCATCATGAAACAAATGGATGGACTACGCCGTGAATGGGGAGTTGTTTATCCGTGCGACCAAGAAAAATAATTCAATAGCAAAGAGGGCTGCAATCACCGGAAACGGATATTGCAGCCCTCTTTTTTCTAAAAGCCCATAAATATAAATTAGAACATGTAAGCTACCGAAACCTGCCAGGTATTATTGTCAAAATTTACATGAGTCTTATTGGTCCCTTCTTCTTTCCACATCATTCCGGTATCTTTCAGACCAATGTTATAATTTGCTCCTACATGTACATGACCTAATATCTTTAAGCCGGCACCTACGTTTAAGCTGGTCGACTTCTTATTAAACTCACACACATCGTGGAAGAAACGACTACCTACATTAAATCCGAACTGAGGTCCTACCGCAAGATAAGCTCCCACTACACTGCTGAATCCAATAGTCCATTTCAGATTAATAGGAATTTCAATACTCTTTTTGGTTGTTGAACCTTCATCCGTATCTATTCCATACTGATTATAAAGCGCTGATACATCTACCCCCATCCCAAGCAAAGGCAAAGTAAATTCGGCTGTAGGACCGAAAAAGAATCCACTTTTATTATCCGGGCGAAAGACTTCTTTCGATACTGAAATCTTTGAAACGTTTAAACCTCCCTTGATACCAAACTGAAATTGGGCATGAGCCGGTACAGCCATAAACAGGCAGCAAACAACTGCCATAATCGATAAAATTTTCTTCATAACTATCTTTCTATTAAATTTATCAAAGACAAATATAGTATAATTTCTATGATTCCAAAGAAGACAATTTCAAATTTTCCACCACGCCTTCGAGTTTACCCCCGAAAAAGCCTTGTTGTTCCCATTCAAACACTTAAACATTGGGAATAAGATTCTTTACCGTTCCAAATTATACGGTTTGCTATCTTCAAGTAGCCTGTTCAACGAAACAATAGTAAAACAAATGACTTAAAAGGACCCAAAAACGAGTCTGAACAGCAAGCTTCAACCGAAAGCACATATGAAAAAGAGGCTGCAACTTATTCAGTTACAACCTCTTTTAAGTGGGCCAGCTTGGGCTTGAACCAAGGACCTCCAGATTATGAGTCTGTTGCTCTAACCAACTGAGCTACAAGCCCGGAGTTTCTTCCTTTTTCAGAAACTTGTGCAAAAGTAATAGTTTACAAGGAGACTTGCAACATTTAGGCAGAAAATTTTATTAAAAAAAACGAATCAGATGGCTTCTTCCAATATATATTGTATTTTTGCGTCACTTAATATTTTAATAATTAGACTTATGTCACAGAAAGCAAACGAATCTTATCAGACTGGACTTACCGACCAGGAAGTTCTCATGAGTCGCCAAAAACATGGAGCTAACTTGCTGACTCCTCCTAAACGTCCCTCTATGTGGAAACTTTATCTGGAAAAATTCCAGGATCCGGTCATCCGTGTATTGCTCATCGCAGCAGTCTTTTCATTGATTATCTCAATAATTGAAAATGAATATGCTGAAACCATCGGTATATTCTTTGCCATATTTCTTGCAACAGGTATCGGTTTTTATTTTGAATACGACGCCAATAAAAAATTCGACTTGCTGAATGCGGTAGGTGAAGAAACTCCGGTTACGGTTTTACGCAACGGAAAAATCCGTGAAATTCCGCGAAAGGATGTAGTAGTAGGCGATGTAGTCATACTTAATACCGGTGAAGAGGTTCCGGCAGACGGAACCTTAACTGAGGCTGTTTCTCTGCAAGTGAATGAATCAAGCCTTACCGGAGAATTAATGGTGAACAAAACAACCGATGAAGCCCACTTTGACGAAGAAGCTACTTATCCTTCGAACACCGTGATGCGCGGTACAACTGTTACCGACGGGCATGGTATAATGGTTGTAGAACGGGTGGGAGACGCTACCGAAATCGGGAAAGTGGCTCGGCAAGCTACGGAACAAAGCATGGAACAGACTCCGCTGAACCTACAGCTTACCAAACTGGCTAATCTCATTGGAAAAGCAGGATTCACGATTGCCGGACTTACATTTATCATCTTCACCAGCAAAGATTTATACGCTTACCTCAGTGTAACTCAAATAACCGACTGGCATCAGTGGCTCGACATTGCCCGTATCGTATTAAAATACTTCATGATGGCAGTTACACTGATTGTAGTTGCCGTACCCGAAGGATTGCCGATGAGTGTTACGCTCAGCCTTGCACTAAACATGCGCCGTATGCTGAAAACCAACAATCTGGTACGCAAAATGCATGCCTGCGAAACCATGGGAGCAATTACGGTTATCTGTACAGATAAAACAGGAACACTTACCCAAAACCTGATGCAAGTGTATGAGGCACAAGTGGATGAAACCCAGCCGGATCTGATAGCTGAAAACATCGCAACCAACTCTACCGCTTTCCTTGAAGAAAAAGCAGAAGGAGAAAAACCCTCCGGAGTGGGTAATCCTACCGAAATTGCGCTGCTGCTCTGGCTTAACGGTAAAGGGAAAAACTACATGGAGTTACGCGAACAGGCTTCTGTCATTAACCAGCTTACTTTCTCTACCGAACGTAAATATATGGCTACTTTAGTCAACTCACCGATTCAGAAGAAACGCGTGCTGTATATTAAAGGAGCTCCCGAAATCGTTATGCAGAAATGTACCCTTTCCGAAGAGCAAATCAAACAATATAACGAACAGTTGCTGGCTTATCAAAACAAAGCAATGCGTACTCTCGGACTGGCTTACCGCTATATTCCGGAAGAAGCCTCAGAAGATTGTGCCGAACTAGTTAATGAAGGAGGTATGACATTCCTGGGTATCTTTGCCATCAGTGACCCTATCCGTACCGATGTTCCCGATGCAGTTAAGAAATGCCAGTCGGCTGGTATCGGTGTGAAGATTGTTACTGGTGATACCCCGGGAACAGCAACTGAAATTGCACGGCAGATTGGCTTGTGGAAGCCGGAAGATACAGAACGCAATCGCATCACAGGAGTAGACTTTGCTGCATTAAGCGACGAAGAAGCACTCGACCGTGTGCTTGACCTGAAAGTAATGAGCCGCGCACGTCCGATGGACAAACAACGTCTGGTGCAGCTGCTTCAGCAGAAAGGTGCGGTGGTAGCAGTTACCGGAGACGGAACCAACGATGCTCCGGCACTCAACCATGCACAAGTAGGATTGTCAATGGGAACAGGTACTTCTGTTGCCAAAGAAGCCAGCGATATTACGTTGCTCGACGACTCCTTCCATAGCATTGCCACGGCAGTGATGTGGGGACGCTCACTTTATAAGAATATTCAGCGATTTATCGTATTCCAGCTTACCATCAATGTGGTAGCTCTGCTAAGCGTATTGTTAGGTGCATTCTTTGGTACAGCCCTTCCACTTACGGTAACTCAAATGCTTTGGGTAAACTTAATTATGGACACCTTTGCTGCTATGGCACTGGCCTCCATCTCACCCAGCATGGATGTAATGAATGAAAAACCGCGTAAACAAAGTGATTTTATTATCACTCCAGCCATGCGGAATAATATATTCGGAGTTGGTATCAGCTTCCTTATCATCTTGATGGGCATATTGTCTTATTTCAATTCGCTCCCGGAAGGCATGACCACACACCATCTGACCATTTTCTTTACGATATTCGTCATGCTGCAATTCTGGAATCTGTTTAATGCCAGTGTCTTCGGTACGAGCCACTCTATCTTCAAAGATGCCCGACATGCAATGGGTATGCTCAGTGTAGCTGTCATCATTCTGGCAGGACAGTTTATCATTGTCACCTTTGGAGGAAAGGTATTCCGCACCGAGCCTCTTCCGCTTACCGAATGGCTCTATATCATCGGAGGAACATCCTTCGTATTATGGATTGGAGAAATTTGGAGAGGTATCAAACGATTAAAAAAGTAAAACCATGAATCAATCAATCCGAAATATTATTTTTGACTGGGGAGGAGTGCTGATTGACCTTGACATGAAAGGATGTTTACAGGCTTTTGAAGAAGCCGGTATCAATGACATTCAGCAGCTGCTTACCGGAACAAACGAAGCCGGCTTCTTCCATACCTATGAATGCGGTGAAATGACAACAGCGGAGTTCCGGGAGGAAATCCGCCGCCGTAGCGGACAGGCATTAACCGATGAAGTTATCGACCATGCATGGAACAGCGAGCTGGTGCGCATTCCCGAAGAGAAACTTCGCCTACTCAGCGAATTAAGCAAACAGTATAATCTGTACCTGCTAAGCAATACCAATGAACTGCATTGGAACTATGGCTCTGCATATGCTTTCCGCTACAAAGGTCAAGATTTAAAAGATTGCTTCAAACAAATCTTCCTTTCTTATCGCATGCATCTGGCAAAACCGAATCCGGAGATTTTCCGCACCGCATTGCGCGAAGCAGCATTGCTTCCCGAAGAAACATTGTTTATTGACGATAATGAAGCCAATTGCCAGGCGGCTGCCTCTACGGGCATGCATGCAGCTTATTACATTCCCGGAACCGACTTGGCACAACTGTTTAAATAAATCAGAAACCGAATGCAATTTATTACAGATGACATAAAAACTGCGCTTCCCCCCTGTGTAGCTACTATCGGATGTTTCGATGGAGTACACCGGGGACATCGCTATCTTATCCGCCAAGTAACCCAAATAGGACAGGAAAAAGGTCTGCATACGACGTTGATTACATTTCCTGTTCATCCACGTCAAGTAATGCAAAGCGACTATCAGCCTCAGCTTCTCTCCTGCCTTCCGCAAAAAGAAGCACTGATACAAACTCTTCAAGTAGATTATTGTCTCATGATGGCGTTTACCCGTGAGTTGTCTGAGCTTTCGGCCTATGAATTCATGAAATTACTGCATGAGCGCTTTAATGTCTGTGCACTTGTCATCGGCTATGACCACCGGTTCGGACATAACCGCACGGAAACGTTCAAAGATTACTGCCGCTACGGAGCAGAGTTAGGTATAGAAGTGACTCAAGCACGTGCCTTAGTTGAAGATGGAGTATCGGTCAGTTCCTCTGTTATACGTAATTTATTAAACAACGGAGAAATTGCAGAAGCCAACCATTATTTAAGCTACCGCTACTTCTTAGATGGAACCGTCATCGACGGATATAAAATGGGGCGTAAGTTGGGATTCCCTACCGCAAATCTGCAACCTTCCTGCCCCAATAAATTGATTCCGGCAGAAGGTGTCTATGCAGTTTATGTCTATATTGACGAGGTCCGCTATATGGGAATGCTTAACATCGGTTACCGCCCCACGGTTCATAACGGAGAAAACCGAAGCATTGAAGTATATATCATCGATTTCTCCGGAGACATTTATCACAAGCAAATACGCATCGAGTTTATGGAGCGTATCCGCAGAGAGCAGAAGTTTGAATCAATCAATGCACTGATTTCTCAGCTGAATCAAGATAAAGACACCGTTATCCGGATACTCGGTAACCGGACCTGAAACAGTTCAAAGCAGATAGGATAAGGCATAAAAGAACAAAGGCACAAAACGACAGGAAAGCAGATAACTCCGCACACTGTTCTTTTGTGCCTTTCTTATTTCATGCAGCTGATTAACGTTCCTGATAATCACCGTTTGCCTTAATCAGTTCAATCAGTTTTTCTACAGCCTGGTCTTCAGGAATATTCTTTTCGATACACTCCTTCTGCTTGTAAAGACTGATTTTCCCTCTTCCGGCTCCTACATAGCCGTAATCAGCATCAGCCATTTCTCCCGGACCGTTTACGATACAGCCCATAATACCAATCTTCAAGCCTTTCAGGTGAGAAGTCGCCTCCTTTATACGGGCAATCGTCGATTCCAAATCATACAGCGTACGGCCACATCCCGGACAAGAAATATACTCTGTCTTTGAGATGCGTACACGTCCTGCCTGCAGAATGCCGAATGCCGTTTCATCCACTTTTACATCGGCTATCGCACCTCCATGATTATACAGCAAGATTCCGTCGCAGAAACCGTCGAACAGCAAAGCCCCCATATCGGCAGCCGATTTGATTTGTAAGTCCTCCAATACCGCTTCTTGATACAACTGGAAGAAAACAACAGGATTTCCCAATCCCTGCACCATCAGCTGATGCACAATTCCACGGAACTCACCCAAACGGTTCGGGTGATTACTTTGAGCTACAATAACTACTTCCGGATGAAAATGCAAGCAAGCCATCGCTTCCTCATTGAGGCCCATATAAGGTGCAAAAAGGAATTTCAGTGAAGCCTGACAATGATGCAGCTCAACCAACTGCTGATAGTTAAACGCCGGATAAGTATTGGCTGTTCCATCCCATACGTTCGCATCCACGATATAAGCCACATCCTCTCTGCGCACTTCAGGTAAGTTCTGCCCGCAGTAAATATAATCAGGCTTGAACTGTTCATTTATCTCCATGTTCTTATCCAGACGAGCCGAAATTACTACCGGCTGGTGAGAACCGCCTATATTATGCACAGCTACAGTGGTTCGTCGAACCGGATTCGTATAGCAAAACTCTGCAGCCTCTGCCCCCGGAATATATGGATGATTCTGCCGTTCCAGCACATAATCCACCAGCTTACGGGCAACGGGAATTTCCGCCTCCGGCGCTTCGCTTAAGGAAACCCGGATTGTATCACCTAAACCATCCGACAACAAAGCCCCGATACCCAATGCCGATTTGATACGTCCGTCTTCCCCGTCACCGGCTTCTGTCACGCCCAAATGCAAAGGAAAAGCCATTCCCTCTTTTTCCATCTGTTCAGCCAGCAGACGTACAGTCTTCACCATGACCACAGTATTAGAAGCTTTGATAGAAATCACGACATCCGTAAAATGCTCTTCCACACAGATACGCAGAAACTCCATACACGATTCCACCATTCCAGCCGGAGTATCGCCATAACGAGACATGATACGATCAGAAAGCGAACCATGATTCACCCCGATACGGATAGCCGTATGATTCTGCTTACAAATATTCAGAAAAGGAACCAAACGTTCCCTTATTTTCTGGATTTCCTGCGCATACTCCTCATCGGTATATTCCAGTTTCTTGAACGTACGGGCAGCATCCACATAATTACCCGGATTAATCCGCACTTTCTCAGCATAAAGCGCAGCCACCTCTGCCACTTTCGGGTTAAAATGCACATCTGCCACTAACGGCGTATTGTAACCTTGCGAGCGGAGACCTATATTAATATTTTTCATATTTTCAGCCTCACGCACACCCTGTGTAGTCAGGCGCACATATTCACCCCCTGCATCAATAATGCGTTTGGCCTGCTCGATGCAAGCCTCCGTATCCATTGTGACCGTATTGGTCATACTTTGTATACGTATAGGATTAGCGCCACCCATAGGAGTGGCGCCAACGTATACTTCGTCCGCTTGTCGGCGGGAATAGTTGAAGTAATCCATTAATTTGTCTTGTAAGTGTATTTAACTTCTTTCAATTCTTCGTTCGCTTTTACAATCTTATTTTTCAATCCTTCTTTATAAGCAGCGAATTTCTGTGCAAGTTCAGCATCAGCAAGCGCCAACATCTGCACGGCCAGAATAGCCGCATTCATCGCTCCATTGATTGCAACCGTAGCAACCGGTATTCCGGGAGGCATCTGTATGATAGAATAAAGCGCATCCACGCCGTCGAGTACAGAACCTTTTACCGGTACTCCAATCACAGGAAGTGTGGTGTTTGCAGCAATCACTCCCGGCAAAGCAGCAGCCATACCGGCAGCAGCAATAATAACCTTTATGCCTCGTTCGGCAGCTCCTTTTGCAAAAGTCTCCACTTCAGCAGGAGTACGATGAGCTGAAAGTGCATTCATTTCAAAAGGGACTTGCATTTCGTCAAGCAGCTTGGCCGCCTTTTCCATTACAGGAAGGTCGGAGGTACTGCCCATGATGATACTTACAATAGGTTTCATGTTCAAGTTTTTAAGTTTGTCAGTTTTTGAGTTTTCAAGTTCTTGCGTTTTTAAGCCTGTCAGTGATTCTATCCTAAAAACCAACTAACCCTAAAACTCAAATTCACTCGTTAATAATTTGTTTATATGCTTCCGCATCCATCAGTCCGTCCAGCTGGCTCAAATCAGTAGGGCGAATACGGATAAGCCATCCATCGCCATACGGATCTTTATTAACCAATTCCGGATTTTCCTCTAATGCCGGATTAATCTCCAATACTTCTCCCCCCACAGGCAAGAAAAGATCGGATACTGTTTTTACTACTTCAATTGTTCCAAAGACTTCACCCTGTTCCAAGGTTTCACCTTCAGCAGTTACATCAACAAAAACGATATCGCCTAATTGGTCTTGTGCATAATCAGTAATACCTACATAAGCCTCTTCGCCTTCTACACGAATCCATTCGTGTTCGCTGGTGTACTTTACATTGGTTGGGAAATTCATAAGTTTTTAATTTATAAGGTTAATATTTTAATTAAAAAAGTCTGATCTGGGTACAAGTCCATTTCAAGACAAGACCACAGTTAACCATCACTTCATAATAAAATTCAAATAAACAAAATTCCAATGATACCACAAAACAAACCCACAAAAAAACCTCCGCCAACTTCATTTAACGTGTGCTGGCGTACAATAATCCGGGCTGAACCTAACATTCCTGAAAGCAAGATGAAACAACAAAGCCATCCCACCGGATTAAACTGAAAGATAAAGCTGTAAGAAAGAAGTCCTCCTACCATCATTCCACTGCTCGCCATGTGCGTGCTGATTTTCCACTTTGTATTAATCAGGGTACAAAGCAACATACAAATCAGTGCCGCCACAATGATACCACTCATATATCGCGGCAAGTGAATGCGATACATAGTCAGCAGGCAAGCCATATAGCTCAGTATGGTCATTCCGTAAGGGATAAAACGCTTTTCACGATGTCCCAATTCACGGATACCCCACCCGTTCACCTTCTGGAATAAATAAATACCAAGCATCGGCATTAAGATAGTAAAACAATAAACCAGTGCCAATACCGTCATTTTATAGGCAAAAGGCATGATGCGCAAATAGGTAAAGAAAAACAGTAAACAAAAAGCCACGAACGGCACCATAAACGGGGTAAACACAGCCGAAACAATCCGGGAAGCCATAAACAGCTTATCCTCAGAGCTGTCATTACCCGAATTATGTTCAGGCTCATGATAAGTCAGCTGGTCAGGAATATTCGTTTCTTCCATCATCTTCTTAAACGTGCTACAGGGATATTCAGCTGCTGACGATATTTTGCAACCGTACGCCGGGCAATCGGATAGCCCTTTGTTTTCAGCATTTCAGCCAACTCATCATCCGTATAAGGTTTATCTTTATTTTCGTTGTCGACACACTCTTTGAGAATGCGCTTGATTTCACGTACAGAAAGCTCCTCCCCACTCTCTGTGGTATAACCGTCACTGAAAAAGAATTTCAGTGAATAAATACCATAATTAGTCTGCACATACTTGCTGTTGCTCACACGTGAAACTGTAGAAATATCCAATCCTGCACGTTCAGCCACATCTTTCAATATCATAGGACGCAACAAAGACTCATCCCCCTCCTGGAAAAACGGATGCTGCAGGTCAATGATAGCCTGCATCGTACTGAGCAAGGTGTGCTGACGCTGCTTTACAGCATTAATAAATCCTTGCGCCGCATCCACTTTCTGTTTCAAGAACATCAAAGCATCCTTCGATTCTTTACTCTGATTACTCCGGTTATGCGTATGCTCATCAAGCATTTCGGTAAACTCACGACTCAAGCGCAATTCAGGCACGTTCCGGTTATTCAAGTTTAGGGTAATGGTGCCATCGTCTTCGGTCTCCACAATAAAATCAGGAATAATCTGCTGTAAGTTCTTTCCCATAGCCTCACCCAACGAGCTTCCCGGACGAGGATTCAGTTTGGTCAGTTCAGCCGTAGCCGCATTATACAGTTCTTCTGAGATACCCAGTTTCTGGATTATCTTTTCCTTATTCTTTTTGGTAAATTCATCACAGCACCGGCTGATAATATCATATTCTATCTGCTTCAGCGGTGAATTTTCTTTCCGCTGAATCTGCAGCAACAGACATTCCTGCAAGCTGCGTGCTCCAATTCCTGCCGGGTCAAAGTCCTGAATTACCGACAAGACATGCTCCACCTCCTCCTGAGTAGTATAGATGCCTTGATAAATGGCCAGCTCATCAATCAGCGTATCAATTGATTTACGAAGCAGCCCGTCGTCATCCAGCGAACCAATCAAGTATTCTCCTAATTGCTTTTCTTCCGGAGTAAGTTCCTGCATATCCAGTTGTTCTTTTAGAGTCTCATAAAAAGAAACGCTGTCCGAAAAAGGAATCTCCTCCGGCTTTTCATTCATCGAACGGTTGTTTTCCTGCAGCTTATAGTCCGGTATATCGTCTTCCGTCCGATAATCACCTAACGATAAATCTTCCTCAAAATCAGCCCCCGATGTTTCCTCATCCCCTGAGCCAAAAGAATCATCTGCCTCATCCACATTTTCACCGGTTTCTTTTCCTTCTTCTAAAGCCGGATTATCTAACAACTCGGCATGGATACGCTCTTCCAACTCAAGAGTAGGAAGTTCCAGCAACTTGACAACCAGTATTTGTTGAGGAGACAAGGTCTGAACCTGCTGCTGTGCCTGTGTTTGTACCTGGCGTGAACTCTGTGACATAAACGTTGATTATTCTTGTTAATGGGACAAAAATACGAATTTGTATTGAAAGCACGCACTTGAACCCGAAAATTCTATTATTTTCACATCTATATCCGCAAGTAAATACGCAGCCGATACATACGCAAAAGGATGAAATAAATAATCAGACTGCACGAAGCTGCCATCAGCACCTGATACCAAGAAGGTCCTACATATTGTTCCAAGCCGCGGAACAGAGAATGAGGAAGGCAGCGGAAGTTGACACACTGAGCCAGCATATAAGCCACAATAGAATTCATACCATAGACGCGCAGCCAGTCCATACCTCTGGTAAACTTACACACATCCACAACATAGTAGAAGAAAGCCATCAGCAGAAAACAGTATCCGCTGCTGACCACAACCATGGAGCTCGTCCAAAGTTTCTTGATTACCGGATGCTCTATATTCCACAGCCATCCCAAAGCCACCATTGCTGCACCGATACCAGCCAGCAGTATCACCCTGCGCCGGGCAGAAAATGAAGCGTTCTTAAGCAACTGTCCGGCAAAAGCCCCACTCATGACCGTCACGATAAAGTTCAGACTGCTGAGTATCCATGTATAACGATACCAAGGAGCAAACCGGACAACTCCCTCATCCACGGAAGCCGCATCCCGGAAACGACCCAATACCATACGGTCTATCCATTCAGCCAAGTTGCCGTCGGGAGTATAGTTGCCTCCTCCGAATCCATCTACCACAATCCATTTCATCGAAGCCCAGAATACCAGCAGCAAGCTGACGGCAATACCCATCTGAGTTTTCCAAGAAGTAAAGACAAAAAAGAGTGCCGTAAAAAGATAACCTACGGCTATAGATTGCAGTGTATTCGAATAAAGATAAACCCGCGAAGGGTCAAGTCCCAAAAGATTTCCCTGACACATCATCCCGAAAATCCACAGCAAGACAAACCGTTTAAGCAGCCGGCGGAACAACCTGCTGTAATTGGCCTCATTCTTAAAACGAGCCATAGAAAAAGGAATAGAAACCCCCGACATAAAAAGGAACAACGGCATAACCAAATCCCACGGTGAAAATCCCTGCCAGTCCACATGAGTAAAGTTCCACATAAAAGTCTGGAAGCCTTCCGTGTCAACCGCTTTTGCCAAGGGATGTAAAACACCTTCCAAACCGACCAAGAAAAACAAGTCCAATCCTCGAAGAATATCCAGTGAAGCCAGTCGTTCACTCTTTTTTATTGTTGTTTCCATATTATTAGATTTAGTTTCATCGGCGCAAAGATAGTGAAAGGAGAAAGCAGTACCAAGCCCAAAGCTTGCTTTTGAACGAAGGTTCTTCATCCGAAAAAAAGTTTTCACGAAATTTGCCTGCACCCTACACGTTTTGGGGATTAACCCACTTATAAGCAGCAAGTTAAAGCGTGCAGGACGCAGTGTAGGACGGTGTAGGACGCACCCATTGCCTACACGCACCCTACACTGCCACCAGCATCAGTCCGACACTCCTTATCGTCTTTATCTCCACATCCGGATTTCCGGCGAAGAGTTTACGGAGCTTGGTGAGAAATACATCCAAGCTACGGGAAGCAAAGAAATCATCTTCTGTATTCCAGAAACGGCTTAGGATGGCTTCGCGGCGAATGACCCCATTTTTGTTCTCGGCAAGAAGCTGCAGTATTTTAGATTCTGTTACGGTCAGAATACGAGTCTCCCCTGTGTTCTCATTGTGAAGGGTAGAATGTACCGTATCAAGCATATAATAGCTGAACTTACAGCACCCTTCTTCCGAGCGGCTTCTTATGCCTTCCTTCATTTTCAGGAGAGCATGGATATGAGCATCTATTTCGTCAGGAACAAAAGGTTTCTTCACATAATTATTTACACCGAGTTCATACCCCTGCCTTACATCTTTGGGCGATGTCAGAGCAGAAGCAAACAATATCGGAGTCTCACCGTCAGTCTCTCTTATTCTTTTTACCATCTCAAACCCATTCATCACCGGCATATCAACATCTGAAATGATGATATCAGGTTTCCAGTTTTTCCATATCTCAAGCCCCTCTTTCCCATTTCCGGCTACAGTAACTTCATAGCCACCTATAATTTCCTGAAGTCCAGCTTGTACTATATAGCTTAAGTTCACATCATCTTCAACTAACAATAATTTTATCATAATTCTTTTAATATTAGAGGTAAGTAAATAATAAATTCAGTAAATTCTCCTTCTACACTATTGACTATAATTTTCCCTTTGTGCGCTTCAATCACTTGTTGAACAAAGTTTAAGCCTAACCCAAATCCTGAAGCATAAGTTTTTTTCTTACGACCGGCATAAGCTCGTTCATACTTATTGAATATCTTAAGTTGATCATCCTCATTCATTCCAAGTCCATTATCGTAAATTTTGATAATACTATATTTACTATTCTCTGAAGAAGATATTTTAATATCAACCCTATCCTTGGAATATTTTATGGAATTATCAATCATATTACAAAATACTTCTTCTATATATTCAGCATCAGCATAAATGCACTCAGCTTCCAAGTCAAATTTAAAAGTAACTGGTTTGGGAGATTTAGCCTTAAACTTTTCGGATATTTTTAAGAGTAAAGGCTTCAGCGTTACCATTTCACAGTTCATTTCCAGCTTATTATTCTCTAACTTCGATATAGTAAGAATCTTATTAGTCAATGTCAATAAATGATCAGCTTCATCTTTGGCAATATTAAAGAATTTCTCTTTCATCTCTGGCTTATTGTCAAGTCTTCCACCCTGTAGAAAGTTCAAGGCTGATAATATTGAACTCAAAGGTGTTTTCATGTCATGCACCATTGCGTATGAGAAATCTTCCCGTATTTGGGAAATCTTATTTATATTGTCGATGATTCTTATTTGATATGCTATGCAAGATATAACAAATATAACAAGTATGATTGTTGATATAAGAAGTAGGCCCATTCTTTTTATAATATACATATATGGGCTTTCTAATATCATTTGTATGCCACATGAAAAATCTATTCTTGTTGGGATAATGTTTGATTTTATAACACCAAGTTGGGATATGTTATGATTATTGCTCTTTTTATAAATAGTTTGAGTTTGAGGATTAATAGATAATATGACATTTTGAGAATATATATTTTTCTCTTTTAATTGTACTTCAACAATTGAATCTATTTCATAGATAGAGTAATGAATTCCAAGTTTATATAATCCATCATAGAGATATGTCATTGATGATATGGAATCATTTTGAGGTCCTCCTGTGATTTCTTTTCCTTCTGGAATATATTCTGAAGCAAGGTTTATTTCTGTATATAAAGCATTATCTAATATGTTATTGCACTCTTTTTGGATATCTTGTTGAATTAATTTATATGTATTGTAAAGCCATATGCTTTGTAATGTAATTATAGCTAATAAGCTAATTAATGTAAACCACCGAATATATGAGAAATGTTTCATCTTTTTTGTGCAAAGATATGTAATTTATTCTTTAAAACATCATTTTTATGTCAATTTCTTAATATGTAAATTCTTGTATAAGCAGATTGAGATAAAATTTGAAAATCAAATAACATAATGTTAACCTTGTAATAACAATGCTACGCATATATTCTTAATACATTTGCACCATAACAATAAAAAATAAACAGCAATGAAAGTAATAATAGAAAAAATGAGTAAGAAAGAATTGATAGAGACCTTTAGAGGTGAGACTGTATGGCGTTTTGTAAATGGTGTATGGATAGAAGTAAAATCATCAAATTAGTAAGAAATACTTAAACTGTTATTAGAGGATATTTAACCTAACGATAACATAAAGGTAACATAATTCCAAGTAATGTCAGCTTACCTTTGCATCAGTAAAACGAACAAAAATATAATAACAATTAAATAAAAAAAGCGTATGAAAAAGAAAGAATTGAAAACATTGGGAGTTGAAGAATTGAAAAACGTAAGTGGTGGAGTGGCACCTGGACCTAACGGTGAAGGTTGTACAGAACATTGGTTACCGGACTTCTTGAAAGACAAGACTCTCTTGGATATTCTTAAACACCAATAGTAGAAGAATGATGTTTGAAAGAATCATATAGAAGAATAGTATTAACAAAAAACAATGCGTATGAAAGAATTGAACAAAGTTGAGAACCTATCAACTATAGGCTGGTACTTCTCTCCATCATAGGAACAGTTGAAAAATTTGAATCCTATTGAGAAAATTATTATTTGTTGGTAAAAATTAAAATCATGAAGTATGGAAAAGAATGAATTGATGTGTAGCATGAGTATGAAAGAACAACAAGAAACAACCGGAGGTGTTGTAATTTGTACAATATTAGGAGTTGCTATAACTGGCAAAGCCTTGGCATGGGCAACAGCGACAGGTATATTCGCAGCAGGAGTTTATGTAGGTTATAATCAAAAATAGCTGTATGAGAGAGTATTTATTTACAGATATGACGCTTGACGAACAAGAAAGTGTCAATGGAGGTTTTATAGAAACCTTTTTGCTGATAGGCGGAATAGCTGCCGCAGGTGTTGCTATTTATGAGGCTGGTAAAGCAACCGGTGAATTTATTGCAGAATGTATTAAATAATAGACATATGTGTAATTTCTTTTCAAAAATTCAAAATCATATAACCGGAAATGAATTTGCAAATACTTTTATAAGTATTGGAATTCTTGCTGTTATATTTTGTATTCTTTTTTATCTTGGGAAAGAAGTAGGAGCATTCATCGCTCTTATGACAAAGTAAAAATCCGAAAGAAACAAACGTAGAAAAAAGTTTATTTCCGGACATTGCCGTTTGCAATTCTTTAGAAGACAGATTATCAGGAGTGGATGCTTGTTGGGAACAAGCACTTGAGCTTTGACACATTAACCTAACGATAACATAAAGGTAACATAGTCTCCCACAACATCAGCTTACCTTTACAAACGTAAAATCCAATAAATTGAAAATGAAGTTTTATCAGACATTTCAAGATTTAAATAGAGTGGTAAATATCAAAATGTAAAACCAAAAAATCAGAACGTATGAAAGAACTAACCAAAAATGAAGTCCTGTCAATTACAGGCGGGTATTATCCTCCGACTGAAAAACAGCTGGAGAATTTGAATCCTTTTGAAAGAATTATTATTTGCTGGTAAAATCTAAATCGGGAATTTATGGAAAACAAAGAAATGATGCGTACCATGAGTATGCAAGAACAATTGGAAACTAATGGAGGTGCACTTTGGGCATGGTTATTGGGCGGATTAGCCTATGATATTGTATCAAATTGGAGTGAGAGTGTAGAAAGTTTTAAAAAAGGGTATTTGGAAGGATTCTGACTATGAGAAGTGATAATTGTTTTTATGGTGAAATTTCACCGGAAGACTCCGCATTGATATACGGGGGATCCGAACTGAGCAACTGGGTCTGCAAGATGCTTGGCAGACTTTACCATGGACTTGCAGTCGGTAATGGGGCTGATGTCTGCGGACGTGTCTTTTAATGATTTATTAAACAAGATTCTAGATCATTGATTATCAAGTTCTATTTCTTATTTTATATAAACTCCAATGGATAAAAAGAAATATAATATGCCTTATATCTTAGGTTCGCTGTTTTTCTTTATTATAGGAGCAGTGTTGTCTAATACATACCGACAATATATTTATGCCAATCATATATATGACTATCATTTTGCCGACACTATAGGGAATTGGGTGGCTGTGCCGTCATTAACTCTTCTGTTGGTAGGAATCAATAAGTATAAGCCATACAAAGCGACTCTATACAGTGTAACAGTATGGTTCTTTTATGAAATAATTCCTTTTGGAACTTTTGATTATCATGATTTGTCAACAACTTTGGCCAGTGGATTTCTGACTTGTTTGGCATTTTATATTTCTACAATACTTCGGTAAATTTTTACCGAAAAATTAAAAGTTAAACCATAGAACCGGCAAAAGTCGGTTCGAAAACACTAAAGAGGTCATTGAAATGTTGTCAAAACGAATGGTTAAGCATGAAGAAATGTGCTGAAAAAATGTGCTAATCTGCTGATAACAAAGATAAAAAGCATTGCATAATTCGTTGGTTTTTAGTAAATTAGAAGTCTCTGAACTCTTCTGATTATGACTAAAGAAACACTCCTTATGCAATACCAATCCGAGTGCCTGTCGGCTCTCAAATCAGTTGCGAATATACACAAACCTTTTGAAAAAGCGTTCATGGACACCATGAAATTATTCATGGCCATCCCAGATCGTATAAACTTCCTTCAATTGGGCAGATATGGCTGTTTCTCAGAACAGACTTATCGTAACCTTTTTGAGCATGAAACTTTCGACTGGTTTGCGTTCAACGGCTCTATCATCAGCAAGCATCTCACAGGCAAAAGAAAAGCCATCGCCATCGATCCT
>Juniper_p1__coassemble_203_pt1 | contig 47524 bp, 33 predicted proteins | sample Juniper_p1__metabat2_low_PE_017 | metagenome-assembled genome bin Juniper_p1
GCAAGTGGGAGAGTAGGTAGTCGCCGTTTTACCAGGTCCCCGGTCTTACTCAAGGCCGGGGACTTTTTTTGTACCTGCCTGTTCGGAGTGTGGTGCAGCCGTTACGCTTCCGCTTATGTTTCTGCAGGTGTTTAAAAGACAAAATAAAGGGTCATATCATTACTCAATATCGAGCTTGATATGACCCTTTTAAATACAATAGTTACAAACTGTAACGTTGGAGAGTTGTCATTTTAGTTTTGACATACTCTCATGATATATGGAAATGTAATAAGTATTCTTTATTGTTTGTTTTCTTTTGAGTGTGGATAGTCAATGGTATAATGTAATCCCCTGCTTTCTTTTCGTTCCATTGCTTGTCGTGTAATTAAGTAACCTACGTTAATCATATTACGCAACTCACAAATCTCACGTGATGCTTTTACTCGTTTAAATAAGCGTTCTGTCTCTTCATAAAGGATATCTAGCCGATTCCAAGCACGTACTAAGCGGATGTTACTTCTTACAATACCCACATACGATTCCATAATCTGATTAACTTCTTTCATGCTCTGTGTAATCAGAATACGTTCTTCTGTACTGATTGTACCATCATCGTTCCATTCAGGAATATCTTCATTGAAATCATATCTGTCGAAAACGCTGATTGCATGACGTGCAGCAGCATCGGCATAAACAATGGCTTCAATTAATGAATTTGAGGCTAAACGGTTTCCTCCATGTAAGCCAGTACATGAGCATTCTCCCAAAGCATAAAGCCTTTTGATGCTAGATTGTCCGTCTAAGTCAACTTTAATACCTCCACAGAGGTAATGGGCTGCAGGTGCTACAGGAATGTAGTCTTTTGTAATATCGATACCTAAACTCAGACACTTTTTATAAATGTTGGGGAAATGTTTTTTTGTTTCTTCCGGGTCCTTGTGAGTTACATCTAGATAAACATGATCCTCACCACGCTGTTTCATCTCGTTATCAATGGCACGTGCAACGATATCACGAGGAGCTAATGAAAGGCGCGGGTCATATTTTTGCATAAACTCTTCTCCATCCAGATTTTTTAGTACGGCGCCGTATCCGCGCATTGCTTCCGTAATAAGAAAACTGGGTCGGTCTCCCGGATGATAAAGAGCTGTTGGGTGGAACTGGATAAATTCCATGTCTTTTACAGCACCTTTTGCACGGTAAACCATTGCAATTCCATCTCCTGTTGCCACTAACGGATTGGTGGTATGAGTATATACAGCTTCACATCCCCCTGTAGCCATCACAGTAACCTTGGAAAGGAAAGTATCTACTTCGCCAGTCTTTTCATTTAATACATAGGCTCCGAAGCATTTTATTCCGGGTGTATGACGGGTAACAATAATTCCTAAGTGATGCTGTGTAATAATCTCAACAGCATAGAAATTACTGAACACTGTAATATTAGGATGTTTTTTTACAGCTTCTATCAGGCTGGTTTGTATTTCAGCTCCCGTATTATCTTTATGATGGAGAATGCGAAACTCAGAGTGCCCTCCTTCTTTATGTAAATCAAACTCCCCTTGTTCGTTCTTATCAAAATCTACTCCCCATTTTATCAGCTCTTCAATTTGAGCAGGAGCATTTCTGACTACTTTTTCAACAGCTGCTGGATCACTGATCCAGTCTCCTGCTACCATTGTGTCGTGGATATGCTTTTCAAAGTTATCCACCTTTAAATTAGTAACTGAAGCTATTCCTCCTTGTGCATAAAACGTGTTTGCTTCTTCTAGTCCGGCTTTGCAGATAAGTGCAACCGAACCTTTTTGCGCTACTTTTAGCGCAAAACTCATTCCGGCTATTCCTGAACCGATAACGAGAAAATCGAATTTCCTTATCATGGTGATGTATATGTATGTGGCACAAAGCTACAAAAAAACTACTTTGGAAGCATACTGTAATGTCTTTTTTTCGCTTCATGTCTTGTTTTCAGATAGAATTTATTATCTTCACGAGGTAATTTACGTAAATTTAAATCGATGAGAACTTTTCATTCAAAAGTAGGGTGGTGGTATTGGTCTGTTCTTCTTTTATGTTCCTGTTTCCTTTTCTGGGGATTTTGGGTTCATGAAACATTGCTAACTCTTATGTTTGCTTTTCTCGTTATTTTTGAGATTGAGATGCTGATTCATACCGAATACATCCTAATAGGTAAGGAAACCTTTGCTGTTCGTACCGGACGCTTTCTTAAAAGTGTTTCTATCCCGTTAGAGCAGATTGTCAGTATAGAGAAGAGTCATTCTTTCGAATCGGCTCCAGCTCTGTCTTTGTCTCGCCTTAAGATTACTTACAAAACAGAAACATCAAAAACTTATATATTGATATCCCCTAAAAATCCGGATGATTTTGTAAAAGTGTTGCTGAAGGCAAATCCTTCGATTATTCTAAACATGTAAATCTTAAAAATCTATTTGATATGGTACGTGAATTTAAAATTCGTAGAACTCCTTTTAAAGTTTGGCTGGGAGTTACGATTGTGATTCTTGCAATTATTCTTTTTGCTTTAAAAACAGAGAACTATTGGAATCTGTTGCCGATAGTGATTCCTATATTGTTATTGATAGATGAGTTGATGACCCGTGTTCAAGTACAGGAAAATGGAGATATTTGGTTGAAGCGTGGATTTAGCGGCAGCATCAAGGCATATGGGGTGATGCGTATTGTTCGCCGAAAAAACTCATGGCTTAAAGGCAGAGTGACCATTCACTATGCAAGAGGTTTTATAAATTTTGATCCAGACGATTTAGACGATTTCATTCGTTGTGCCCGAGAAAGAAATCCTCATGCTGATTATCGGGACGAGTAACTATGCTGTAATTAACCAAATCTTAATATACAATGAAATATCAAGTAGCAATTATTGGTGGAGGTCCTGCCGGATATACAGCAGCCGAGGCTGCCGGAAAAGCAGGATTAAGTGTGGTTTTATTTGAGAAAAACAGCTTGGGTGGAGTCTGTTTGAATGAGGGATGTATTCCGACTAAGACACTGCTTTACTCTGCTAAGGTATATGATTATACACGTCATGCTTCCAAGTATGCAGTAAGCGTTTCAGATTCTTCTTATGATTTAAGTAAGATTATCAGTCGTAAATCGAAAGTGATACGTAAGCTGGTTTTAGGAATAAAGGCTAAGTTAACAGCTCAGCAAGTCACTATTGTTTCAGGCGAAGCATATATAGCCAATCAGCATACCGTAATTTGTGGAGATAAAAGTTATGAATGCGACTATATGATTGTTTGTACGGGTAGTGAGACATTTATTCCACCTATTCAAGGAGTTGATCAAATTAATTATTGGACGCACCGTGATGCTTTATCAAATAAAGAGACTCCTTCTTCATTGGCTATTGTGGGAGGAGGAGTAATCGGTATGGAGTTTGCTTCATTTTTCAACAGTTTAGGCGTAAAGGTTACGGTTCTTGAAATGCTTGATGAAATTTTGGGAGGCATTGATTGTGAAATGGCTGCTCTTTTGCGTTCCGAATACGCCAAGCGCGGTGTGACTTTCTTGCTGGGTACGCGTGTTACTGCTTTCGAAAAAGGAGATAATGGCACTCTCATTCATTATGAAAATGCGGAGGGAGCAGGCAAAGTAGAAGCCGAAAAACTGCTGTTGAGTGTAGGACGGCGACCAGTAATGAAGGGCTTTGGATTAGAAAATCTAAACTTAGAACTGACAGAGCGTAAATCAGTTAAGATAGATGAGCATATGCAAACCTCGGTAAAAGGAGTTTATGTATGCGGAGATTTAAATGGCGTTTCACTTTTAGCACATACTGCTGTTCGTGAAGCAGAAGTTGCTGTTCACCATATTATAAATGAATCAGATAAAATGAGTTATCAAGCGATTCCGGGGGTTGTGTATACGAATCCGGAAATCGCATCCGTAGGTTTGACGGAAGAGGCTTTGAAAGCAGCAGACCGTTCGTATAAAGTAATCAAGCTTCCGATGGCTTATTCCGGGCGATTTGTTGCCGAAAATGAAGGGGTAAACGGATTGTGCAAAGTGCTGGTAGATGCCGATGACAAAATTTTAGGTGTTCATATACTGGGGAATCCGGCTTCTGAGCTGATTGTTATGGCAGGCATGATGATAGAAGACGGGCGGAAACTTTCAGACTGGAAGCGTTATGTATTTCCCCATCCCACAGTGGGAGAGATATTCAGAGAACTATAATGCAAGTAGGAATTTTGTAATAAAGGGACGTTGAACCTATCACGAAAAGGGATTAAAGCCGAATAACGAATAAAACTCATATTGGTTTTAGTCCCTTCTTTTTTGAGAACAATTAGAAAACTGAATAATGAAACAAATTGCGTGGCTCTTTATTTGTTGGGCTTGTTTAACAGAAGTAGCAAGAGCACAAACTTTAGTAGAAAAAATTGATGCTTTACTTGCTTCTGAATCCATTTTAAAGACATCCGAAGCAGGTATTGCTATTTATGATTTAACTGCTGATAAGCCGGTTTATACTTATCAGGCAGAGAAACTATACCGTCCGGCTTCGATAGAAAAAGTAATTACTTCGGTTACAGCTCTGGCTCAATTAGGGAAAGACTATCGCTATAAAACTCGTTTATCATATACAGGAACCATTATAGACGGAGTTCTGGAGGGTGATTTATATGTAGTTGGAGGATTTGATCCTGAATTTATGGAAAGCGATATGCAACTGCTTGCCGATACCATACAGTTTTCAGGCATTCGTCAGATAAAGGGAAAGTTGATAGGGGATGTATCATTGATGGATTCTGTTTATTGGGGAAACGGGTGGTCGTGGGATGATACACCTGAAGCTTTTCAGCCCTACCTTTCTCCCTTGATGCTTAATCGGGGTTGTGTAGATGTTATGGTTTCTCCCGGAGCCGTAGGAGAACCTGGAAATGTTGTTGCTTCTCCTGAATCGGATTATTATGAAATAAAGAATCATTCACTTACTAAAGTCAGCCATGCTGGCAAACTGAAAGTAACGCGCAACTGGCTGGAGAATGGAAATACGCTGCTCGTTTCCGGCAATGTGGTTGCTTCTCGTAAGCGAACCTTAAATCTTTATAATCCGCAACGCTATTTTATGCAAACATTCCGGTATGTTTTACAGAAAAATGGAATTGAAATACCTTCCGACAGTTTAGTATTTGGCAAGGTTCCGGAAAAGGCTGCTCCACTTTGCTTATGTATCCGTCCGCTGGAAACCGTATTAAATCGTGCACTGAAAGAAAGCGATAATCTGGCAGCAGAATCGATGTTCTATCATTTGGGAGGGCACTATGCAAGGAAATCAGAAGGAATAAGCAGCGAAGACGGGCAGAAAGCGATTTATGAATTTATGGATAATTACATAGGATATCCGTCTCGTTCTTATAAAATAGTGGATGGTAGCGGAGTTTCACTTTATAATTATGTATCTCCTGACTTGGTCCTAGCTTATTTGAAGTACGCTTACCGGCATCCAGATATATATGATTCTTTTTACAATGGTCTTCCTGTAGCAGGAATAGATGGAACATTAGAGCATCGCATGAAGAAAAGTCAGGCATGTAGAAAAGTACGGGCGAAGACAGGAACAGTGACAGGAATCAGTTCGCTGGCAGGGTATGCGGAATCCCAATCCGGTCATATTTACGCTTTTGTTATCATTAACCAGAATGTGTTGAGGGCAGGTCAGGCACGTAATTTTCAAGATAAAATCTGTGAGATTTTAGTGACTGATGATGCGTATGATAGGATAAATGAAAAGCGATATGAGTTTGAGTAATAAAGCATAACTGAATGTTTTAAACAAGTTTTTTTTGGTTGCATGATTTATGTACCCTTTTTGCACGATTTATAACAACATGATTATATTGAATTTTATAGTTTTGCATAACATTACTTAATTTAATACAATCATTATGAATAAACGTTTCTTAAATTTAGCACTATGGATGCTCTTTTCAGCAGTTCTTTGTGGAACGGGTTGTAGTGACGATGTTACTTATCCTGATGTAGATGGACAAGAACCTGTTGCAACTCTAAAAACTACCCATATTCAAAGTGGAGCTGGTCATGACTTCACCATTGAAGGAACTCTAACCGATGCAGATGGCATTAGTTCTATTAAGTTAGAATGTGCTGATCTTAATTTAAACAAAACAATTGATTTAATTACCATTTATGGTGAACCTCAAAAATCGTATGAATTAAGCTATAAGTTTAATATTTTAGCTGATGAGATTGGGGAACAATTTACTGTTAAAGTAACAGTAACTGATGTAGGTGGACGTTCTACTTCACAAGATGTGTTAGTTACCATGGATGGGGATTTTGAAGCTCCGAAATTTGCAGTTGTTCCCGGTGAAATGGCTACCGTTCTTTTGGCAGAAGGTACAACTCCTAAATATACATTAAATATTACGGCAACTGACGACCGTGCTATTGATTATATATTAGTGGATATTGCAGAAATCGCTGAAAATTTAAAATTTTCAGCAGCAGAGGGAAATGAACTTGAACTGAAGATTTCTGAAGAATTTACTCTTCCTGACCAAAAGAAAGACTATGCTATGGCATTTACTGTAGTTGACAAGGCAGGTAAGTCAACTGTTGCTGAGAGTTTACTTTCTGTTACAGATGTGAAGGATTTTGAAAAAATGTATTTGGCTGATGTCGAAACTGTAGAGGCTTTGAACAGTGATGTTTTTGGAGTACCTATGCGCATAGACCACGTTGGTGAATTTAAATACGAGGCTTACTATTATAACATGGCTGTCGGCACTAAAATTTATTTCTTACCGCAGAAGACAGACTTTACCCCAGTATGTTTCGGACTTGATCCGACCGATGAAACCAAACTTATCAATAAGGCAAGCAAGGAAGGAGTGAATCCTATTGTTCTTGATCAAGCTAATGTATATTATAAAATTACATTGGATATACTGAATAAGACTTACGAAATGAAAACTTATTCGACAGCAGATGCACAAGACCCTTGGGCTTCTAATTTGAAGTATGATGAACCTACCTTTGACTTATGGGGAGATGGAGGAGAGTTTATAAACTTTACCTTTGGTTTGACCAGTTCAAATCCGACAGAAGTAGAATCGTTTACTCAGGATGCAACCAATCCGCATCTTTTCTATTCTGATTTGGATGTTGCAGCCGGAGCGATGAATTTCATCATCCATAATTATCATAAATCCCAATGGTGGAATGCTGTTAGATGGTGTAGCGATACAGAGAAAGAGCCGGAAGTATTCGGTTATTATGAGCAGAGTGCATCTAAGAATCCGAATTATACCGGACCGAAAACAGGAGCAGATGTTTGGTCAAAACCAGAAGTTCAGACAGCTGGAAAGTATCGTTTCTATTTTGACTCTCATTTGGGAAGAGCTAAGTTAGTAAAGAAATAATAAACCAATAATCATAATAATATGAAGAAGCAATTTTTAATAGTGTGTCTGCTGCTGCTTTCACTATGTGGCTACGCACAGACTCTTACTGTAAAAGGTATCGTGACTTCAGCGTCTGATAAAGAACCGATGATTGGTGCTACAGTACAAATCAAAGGTACTGGTAATGGTACAATTACTGGATTAGACGGTGACTATATGTTAACAAATGTATCCTCGGATGCAGTATTAGTATTTTCAACCATCGGATATGATACACAAGAAATTCCGGTAAACGGTAAAGAAGTTATCAACGTGGTATTGAAAGAGTCATCAGAGTTGTTGGAAGAGGTTGTAGTGATTGGTTACGGTACAGTAAAGAAGAGCGACTTGACTAGTTCTATTTCTACCGTGAAAGGAAAAGAAATTACACAAACCGTAACAGGTAATGCGATGGATGCATTGCAAGGTAAAGTAAACGGTGTGCAAGTTTCAAGCGGAGGTGGTCCGGGTACTGCCCCGAAGGTATTAATCCGTGGTGTTACAACAGTAAACGGAAGTAACCCTTTGTATGTTGTAGACGGTATGCCGGTTGGTGATAATATCAACTTTCTGAATAGTAATGATATTGAATCAATGGAAGTGCTGAAAGATGCTTCGGCTGCTGCTATTTATGGTACACGTGCATCGAATGGTGTTATTTTGATTACTACCAAAAAAGGAAAAGCAGGAAGAACCAGTATAAACTTTACTACGTCTATTGGTTTTCAAACGATAGCAAAACCCGATGTAGCCGGTCTTGATGAATATAAAGAGGTATATAATAAGCGTTATACCAACGATGGATCTGTTTCAAACTGGAACGATACAGGAGCCACAACAAACCCTGGTGGAACAGACTGGTGGGATGCTGTAATAAATAAGACTGCCTTAGTTCAGAACTATGCACTGAGTGTTGCTGGAGGTACAGACAAACTGGTTTATAATTTCAGTGTGGGCTATTATCGTAACAAATCACAGCTTGATGTTGGTTACTGGGATAAGATTAATGTACGTTTAAATACAGAATATACTTTTAATAAGTATGTAAAGATGGGTGTTGATATCGCTCCGCGTGTAGAATCATGGGAAGATACTCCTAATCAGTTTGCTGCTGCTATGCATATGGACCCAAGTACTCCGATATTCCGCCCTCAGGAAGAATGGGTTGATAATGAATTCGATAATTACCAGCGTTCATATAATAATGAAACTTGGAATCCGGCTGGAGCTATAGCGCGTTCAAATGCTTATTCACGCGATATGGGTGCTATCATGAATACTTATTTGCAAGTGAACCCAATTGAAAAGTTAACTTTACGTACACAGTTTGGTGCAAACGCTCATTACCGTCGTACTGATAAATTTACTCCTAAGTTTACGATGGATGCTTTGGAAAAAGCAGATCAAAGTGAAATTTCACGTCAGTCACAAGAATGGCTGGATTGGAACTGGACAAATACCATTACTTATATTGATACATTTGCTGAAAAGCATAACTTGAATGTGATGGGTGGTTTTACGGCAGAACGTTATGCATGGTATAATACGAAAGCTCTACGTAAGGATGTTCCCAATAATATGGATCAGATGCAGGAAGTAAATGCTGGTGACCCTTCTACAGATGTGGCAAACGGAGAAACTACGTACAACTCTATGGTGTCTTTCCTTGGACGTTTGATGTATAACTACGATAACCGTTATTATATTTCAGCATCTGTGCGTGCCGATGGTTCTTCTCGTTTCCCTAAAGGAAGTCGCTATGCTGTATTTCCTTCTGTTTCTGCTTCATGGCGCGTAACAGGTGAGGAATTTATGGAAAATCAGAATATCTTCAGCGATTTGAAACTTCGCGGAGGATGGGGACGTGTAGGTAATCAGAACATTGATAATAATGCCACTTTAACTTTATTGGATCAGACTCAATATATTTTTGGTAATACATTGACTAACGGTTACTTTGTAAGTAAAATAGGTAACAATAATTTGAAATGGGAGACTGTAGAAGACTGGAATGTTGGGTTGGATATGTCATTCTTGGATGATCGCTTGGGAGTTACTTTTGAATATTTCCAAAAGAAGTCAAAAGATATGCTTTATAAGAAACAGAATATCTTTGCCATTGGTTATCCTGATTGGAACAGTACGGTATGGATGAATGTGGGTAGTATGAAAGCTTACGGATGGGAGCTTGGATTGAACTGGCATGATCAGGCAGGAAAAGATTTCTCTTATAATGTAGGGTTGAATCTTTCTTCAGTTCGTAATAAAGCTATTAAATTCTCGGGTGACGGACCTATTTATACCGGTGGATTTAACAGTGACCAGATTATCAGTAATGAAGACGGTGGATTGATTTCACGTTTTTATGGTTATGTAGCTGATGGATTGTTCCAAAACTGGAGTGAGGTGTATGCACATACAGACGAACACGGAACATTGGTTCAGCCAAATGCACAGCCCGGTGATATTCGTTTTAAGGACTTAAATCATGATGGCAAGTTGGATGCGAGCGATAAAGCCTTTATTGGTAACCCATATCCAGATTTGATGATTGGCCTTAACTTAGGCTTTACTTATAAAAATGTAGATTTTGCTGCTAACTTCTATGGTACGATAGGAAATGATATTTTCAACACTACGAAAGGAATGTATTCTGGTGCAGGTGGACAGAATGTATGGAGGGGTACACTAGGAAAAGCATGGGATGGTGAAGGAACAAGTAATGATATTCCACGCTTGTCATACAATGACAAAAACCTGAACTATAATCGTGTTTCAAGCTTCTATGTGGAAGATGGTTCTTATATGCGTTGTAAGTTGCTTCAGGTTGGTTATACTTTGCCTAAGCAATGGGTTGGAGGAGCTAATTTGCGTATCTCATTCTCAGCACAAAATCCGTTTACCATTACCGGTTATTCAGGTATGGACCCGGAACGCCCAATGCTGAATGCTGAAGGTAGTGTAATTGAGACAGGTATCGATAACATTGCTTATCCGAATCCACGTACATTCTTATTTGGTATTGACTTTAAATTTTAATCATTGAAAACCATGAAAAGATTCTTTGCAATATTTACAATGGCTGCTGCATTGGCAGGATTTACTTCTTGTGAAGACTTCCTTGATGAGGAGGTACGCGGACAGCAGAACCTTGATACTTATTTTCAGTCTGAAGACGACTGTAAAGCGTACATAACCGGATGCTATCAGGATATAACCTGCGGCGGATGGTGGAATATTAATACCGTATGGTTGCTTTCTGAAATGTGCAGCGATGATGCGTGGATGGGAAACACGGTGCAAAGTCAAAGTGATTATATCTCTTTAGCACATTATCAAGGTAATGGAGCAAGTAACGGACCGATTTCAAACTTCTGGCAGTACCGTTATAAAGCTATTTTGCGCTGTAACATCGGTATAGAGCGTATTGAAAAAACAGAGATGGAAGATAAAGGGTTACAAGCACGGCTTGTGGCTGAGGCTCGCTTCTTGCGTGGTTACTTCTATTTTGAGCTGGTTCGTAATTTTGGAGGAGTTCCATTGATTACCGGATTCCTGTTACCGGAACAGATACAGGGAATAAAGCGTGCTTCTGCAACAGAAGTGTATGCTTTTATCGAAGAAGATCTGAAGGCTGCTGCTGATATACTACCTAAGCGTAGTGAATATCCGGAAACTGATATGGGGCGTGCCACTAGTGGTGCTGCACTCGGCTTGTTAGGAAAAGTATATCTTTATCAGGAAAAATGGACTGAAGCACGTGATGTGTTGAAGAAACTGATTCCGGAATCAGGGTATACAGGCGATGATTCCCAGACTACTGAGTATGCTTTGCTTGAAGATTTCGGACAAGTATGGGACAAGGATTATGACAATAGTGAGGAAAGCCTTTTTGAAGTACAGTATGAATATGATGAGTCACTTTTGGTTGGGGGCTCACTTTCTACTGTAACAGGAGCACGTGCCTGTGGTACAGCAATGGGAGACGGATGGGCATGGTGTCAGCCAACTGCAAATCTTGAAGCTGCCTATTCAGAGGATGATGTACGCCGTGATTGGACTATTCTTAAATCAGGTGCAACAGAGATTAAAGGGGAAACTACTGATAATTTTACTAAGATAGTAAAAGATAATCAAGATGCTTTAGGTAAGGAAAAGTATAAAGGATATACAGATGAATATGGCTGGGATGCAAATTGCTTGATAATAGATCCTTCTGTACATAAATCCGGACGTATTATTCGTAAATACTTCTTGCCGTTAAATGACCGTCCTGTGGTATATAATACCGACAAGAGTCCTCTGAATCACCGTATTCTTCGTTATGCCGATGTCTTGTTGATGTATGCGGAGGCTTGTAATGAACTGAATGACGATGCACAGGCACGCATTGCGCTAAATAAAGTGCGTAACCGTGCAAAATTGGCAGATGTTAACTTAAGTGGCAATGACTTGCGTCAGGCAATCCGTAACGAGCGCCGTTTGGAATTAGCATTCGAACAAAACCGCTTATACGATATCCGTCGTTGGAAAGACGACAACGGAAAATCAGTTATCTCGAATTTGATGGGCGCAAATGGAACATTTGTAAAATGGAATACAGACCCTGCTACCCGTGACCAAATGGAATGGAAAAATCAGGGTGAAGCCAGTGATAAAGGTAAATCATTCCGTGAAGACCGTGACCTTGTCTTCCCGATACCTTTGTATGAAATTACCATGTCTAATGGTTCTATTGAGCAGAATCCGAACTGGAATTAATTTGAATTGAATTTTTTACCCTCGTTTTATCAACAGATATTTTATCGGGCTGATAGGCGAGGGTATATTTTTTAGAATAATTGAACTATGAATTTTTTAGGAAAGTCTTTATACACAGTTGGTCTCATTGCATTAATGGCATGTAGTGATGATAATGCACCTGAAACACCGAAACCTGAAACTCCGGATACTCCTGAGGTAAGCGTAGAAAAATCAGTGACTATTAATTTAGGGGAGAAATATCAGATAATGGAAGGATTCGGAGCTTCTGACTGTTGGACTCCTGCTTATGTAGGAAAATATTGGACTTCAGGTCGTGATAAGATTTCGGAGTTACTTTTTTCTTCAGAGATACAAAACGGACAACCTAAGGGAATCGGCTTGTCAATGTGGCGTGTTAACTTGGGAGGTGGTACGATGGAAAAGGGTGATGCAAGTGGTTTGGTCGATGCGTCACGGCGTGCCGAGTCCTATTTGAGTGACAATGGAACAATGGATTGGACGCGTTGCGAAGGACAGCGTTATTTTATGAAGCGGGCAAAAGAGTTGGGATGTAACCGTTTTGTTTTATTCAGCAATACTCCTCCAGTACAATATACGTTAAACGGTAGAGGATATTCAGCAAATGGGGGAAATGCCAACCTGAAAGCTGATTGTTATGATGATTTTGCCCGTTATATGGCAGAGGTTGCCCGTCATTATGTAGATGAAGGCTATGCTATTTCACACATTTCTCCGGTAAATGAACCTCAGTATAATTGGGATGGTACAAATCAGGAAGGAAGTGGATGGACAAATAATGAGGTTGCTTCTTTGGCAAGAGAACTGAATGCTCAGTTGACTATGAAAGGTCTCGATACTGACATCTTATTAGGAGAGGCTGGTGATTGGGAATACCTTTATCAGGTAAAAAATGATGCAGCTCGCAGTAATGTACTTTCTGAATTCTTTACTCCTGGTTCTTCTGCCTATGTGGGCGATTTGGAACATGTGAAGAAATTGATTTGTGGACATAGTTATTGGACTGATGGTACTTGGGACGGCATGCGCAATGTGCGTAAAAAGGTGGCTCAGGCAGCTCAACAATATGGTGTCAGTGTTTGGCAGAGTGAGTGGAGTATGTTAGGTGACGGATATAACTCTTCTGAATTTGTCGGTTATGATGCAGCTTCACATATGGATATTGCGCTTTATATGTCGAAAGTCATCCATAATGACTTGACTGTGGCCGGTGTAACGTCATGGAGTTACTGGGTGTCAATGGATATTTCACGTTGGAATCAGAAGAACAGATTTTTGTTGATTTCTCTCGTTCCTGACGGATGGAGCGGTGACAAGGAAAATATTGATAATTTAGATAAGGAAGGCACTTTCCAAGATACTCCTACACTTTGGACTCTTGGTAACTATAGCCTTTTTGTTCGTCCGGGTTACCGTCGCGTTTCAATGCAGATGGCAGAGTCTCGCAGCTTTTTCGGGTCAGCATGGATTTCTCCAGAAGGGGATAAAGTGGTGGCTGTGTATAGTAACCTTTCCGGAAAAGGTGTCCGCTTAAATGAAAGTCATCAAAACTGGGGACGTGAAGTTGCTACTATTACTACTTATACCACTTCTGGCGACAAGAAGTTAAATGAGTTAAAACTCTCAGCCGATGATACAGTTATTTTAGATGCAAAGAGTGTAACTACGGTGGTATATTCTTTAAAATAAGGAGTTGGTTATGAGAAACAGATTTATTTCATTTTTTATTCTTTTGATAGTCTTTGGAACTGTTTCTCCGCTTGAGGCTCAGGTATCATTTGGAGAAGCACAAAAGATGAATAAAGACTGGTTATTCAGTCTTTCCGATGATACGGTAAGTTACCGTAATCCATCATTCGATGATAGTAAATGGCGTAAGCTTGATTTACCTCATGACTGGTCGGTCGAGGGGCAGTTATCTCCTTCCTTGGCAAGTTGTACTGGTTATCTACCTGGAGGAATCGGATGGTATCGTAAGCATTTTAAGATACAAGATAGTGCATCAAGACACTATATTTATTTTGAAGGAGCTTATAACCGCAGTGAAGTGTATTTGAACGGACATTTATTGGGAAAACGTCCGAATGGATATATTTCATTTTTATATGATATGACTCCCTATTTAAAGGAGGGTGATAATGTGTTGGCTGTCCGAATAGACCATAGCCGGTATGCTGACTCTCGCTGGTATACTGGTTCGGGTATTTATCGGGATGTATGGATGGTTGCTGCTCCAGAGATACATTTTTCTCAATGGGGAGTGGGTTGGTATGCATCTTCACTGACCGATAAGCAGGCAAGTGTAATTGTTGATATGGAAGTAGAGAAGCATATTGCTGCCTCTTGTAAGCTGGAAGTGCGGGCAGCATTATATGACCATACCGGCAAGTTAGTATCTCAGCGTCGGAATCCTGTATCTAACCGTGAGAAGGGGATAACCCAAATATCTGTCAATTTAAAGGTTAACAAGCCGCACCGTTGGAGCTTGGATGACCCTTATCTTTATACATTAAAGACAGAATTGTTTGGAGGAGGTAAACGGATTGACGGGTGTGAAACAAAGGTTGGACTTCGTACGCTCCAGTTTGATGCCAATAAAGGTTTTGCATTGAATGGTGAATGGATGAAAGTAAAAGGGGTATGCTTACATCATGATGCCGGTGTATTGGGAGCGGTTGTTCCTCCAGAAGTTTGGGAACGACGGTTGAACAATTTGAAAGCCATAGGGGTAAATGCGATTCGTATGAGTCACAATCCACAAGCACCTGTGGTTTACGATTTATGTGATCGTATGGGACTTTTGGTCATGGATGAAGCGTCCGACGAATGGGAATTTCCGAAACGGAAGTGGATGAAAGGATGGAATGTAGGCGAGCCTAACTATGATGGATCATTTGATTTTTTTGAAGAATGGATTGAACGCGATGTAACTGATATGGTACGTCGTGACCGTAACCATCCTTCTGTGTTTTTGTGGAGTATAGGAAATGAGGTTGATTACCCTAATGACCCTTACTCTCATCCTGTTCTTGATGGATCAACCATTAATCAGCCTATGTTTGGAGGGTATAAGCCTGATGCTCCAGATGCTATGCGTATCGGTAAGATAGCTAAACGGTTAGCTGATTGTGTCCGCTCAGTCGATACTTCTCGTCCGGTTACAGGTGCATTGGCAGGAGTTGTAATGTCTAATCAAACAGAATATCCGGAGGCTGTTGATGTGGTAGGGTATAATTATACAGAAAACCGTTATGATGAGGATCATGCTACTTATCCGGATCGGATTATTTATGGAAGTGAGACCGGAGTGGGATTTGATGCGTGGAAAGCAGTGCGTGACAAGGAGTTTATTTTTGGTCAGTTCTTATGGACTGGAACAGATTACCTTGGTGAATCGGGCAGATGGCCCTCACGTGGTTTATATACCGGATTACTTGATTTCGGTAGTTTTCCGAAGCCGCGTGGACATTTTCGTGCATCACTTTGGTGTGAGCATCCGGTAACTTATATTGGTACTTATCCTAAGCATCCTCAGCATGACTGGCTTTCAGCCGATGCATGGGATAGCTGGAATTATGAACCGGGACAAATGGTGCGTGTGGTTTGTTATACTAATGCTCCTCAGGCTCGCTTGTTGCTTGATGGAAGAGAAGTTGGAGCAATGAAGCCTTATGATGACAAGACTGGTATCATTCATTGGGATATTCCTTATCAGCCAGGAGAGCTTAAGGCTGAAGGATGTGACAATATAGGAAAGGTGGTATCATCTTATCTCATTAAAACATCCGGAAGACCTTATGCATTGAGAGTATTAGCCGATCGGACTGTATTATCGTCTGAAAAATCGGTCGCTCATATCACTATTGAGATTATTGATGAAAATGGTACGATGGTTAAATTAGGTGATAATGATGTGACTTGCCAAGTAGAAGGACCTGCCCGCCTGTTAGGATTAGAAGGCTCAGACAACAGTGATATGAGTGATTATACGGACAATCATCATCGTGCTTATCGCGGACGTTTGTTAGCTTATATTCAGGCAACGGATGGGAAAGGGGAAATCCGTGTAAAACTTACTTCTCCTTTACTGAAAGGTACTGAACTAATCTTGAAAGCAGAATAATGTAAAGCCTTTCTGTATCAAGAGGAAAAATTGAAATATACCAGAATAATCTATAAACAGAGCCTTTGGATGTAGATTCAAAGGCTCTGTTTTTACATTCAAAGGCTCTGTTTGTAGAAACATAAGCTCTGTTTGTAGGAGTTTTCAAGAAATATAATGTTTCTCTCTTTGTTTCTTTCTTTTTTTCTCTCTGAAAACTTTACCTTTGAAACAGAAAAGGAAAAGACTATGAAAAAGAAACTATTATTGGCTTTAACTTTGGCTTTGTTTTGGGGAAGCCTTTATGCACAGCGCAGCGAGCGTTGTTTAGAAAAAAACTGGAAGTTTACACAGGGTGAAGTTAAAGGGGCAGAAGCTGAAACTTTTAATGATAAAGCGTGGAAAGAGGTTCAAATTCCTCACGACTGGGCTATATTCGGACCTTTTGACCGGAATCACGATTTACAGAATGTGGCTGTAACACAGAATTTTGAAACACAGGCTTCTGTGAAAACCGGACGCACGGGCGGATTGCCTTATGTAGGAGTGGGGTGGTACCGGACTGAGTTTGATACTGAACCGGATAAACAGACTACTCTGGTTTTTGACGGGGCAATGAGCGAGGCACGTGTGTATGTCAATGGAAAAGAAGTTTGTTTCTGGCCTTACGGATATAATTCTTTTTATTGTGATGTAACGGAGTTTTTACATTCCGACGGGAAAGACAATACATTGGCTGTGCGCCTTGAAAATCGTCCGCAATCATCACGCTGGTATCCCGGGGCAGGACTTTACCGTAATGTGCATGTGATAGAGACTGACCGTATTCATGTTCCTGTATGGGGTACGCAGATTCTTACTCCACGCGTTTCAGGAGAATATGCCTCCATTTGCTTGCGGACAATGATTGAGAATGCAGATAAGAAAGAGCTGACGGTAGAGACTGAGATTCTTTCACCGGAGGGAAAGGTGGTATGTCAAAAAAACAATAAAGGGTATATTAATCATGGACAACCTTTTACGCAAAACTTTATTGTAGATCATCCTGCGCTCTGGTCGCCTGAATCTCCTTCGCTTTACCGGGCAGTTTCAAAGATTTATGCTGACGGGAAGCTGGTGGATACTTATACCACTCGCTTCGGGATTCGCTCCATTGAGTTTGTTGCCGATAAAGGGTTTTATCTGAACGGAATCCATCGTAAATTTCAGGGTGTATGTAATCATCACGATTTGGGGCCTTTAGGAGCAGCGGTGAATGTCTCTGCCTTGCGTCATCAGTTGAAGTTGTTGAAAGATATGGGATGTGATGCCATCCGCACTTCACATAACATGCCGGCTCCGGAATTAGTGGAACTGTGTGACGAAATGGGTTTCATGATGATGCTTGAGCCTTTTGATGAGTGGGATATTGCAAAATGCACGAATGGATACCATCGTTTCTTTAATGAATGGGCAGAAAAAGATATGGTCAATATGCTTCGCCATTACCGTAATAATCCTTGTGTGGTTATGTGGAGCATAGGAAATGAAGTTCCCACTCAGTGTAGTCCCGAAGGTTATAAGGTAGCCAAGTTTTTGCAGGATATATGTCACCGTGAAGACCCTACCCGTCCGGTAACCTGCGGGATGGACCAGGTGAGTTGTGTCTTGGATAATGGATTTGCTGCCATGCTGGATATTCCGGGGCTGAATTATCGGGCTCATCGTTACTTGGAGGCTTATGAACGTTTGCCTCATAATTTGGTGCTGGGTTCGGAGACCTCGTCTACGGTCAGTTCGCGCGGAGTTTATAAATTCCCTGCCGAACGTAAAGCCGGTGCAATTTACGATGACCATCAGTCATCTTCCTATGATTTGGAATATTGCTCTTGGTCGAATATCCCTGACATTGACTTTGCTTTGGCCGATGATTATCCCTGGACACTTGGGCAATTTGTGTGGACTGGTTTCGACTATTTAGGTGAACCGAGTCCCTATGATACAGATGCATGGCCTAACCATAGTTCCCTATTTGGTATCATTGACCTGGCTTCTATTCCGAAAGACCGTTATTATTTGTATCGCAGTGTATGGAATAAGAACGAGGTTACGCTTCATATGTTGCCGCATTGGAACTGGAAAGGAAGAGAAGGGCAAAAAGTGCCGGTTTTTGTTTATACGAATTTTCCGTCGGCAGAGCTGTTTGTAAACGGAAAGAGCTACGGCAGGAAGTATAAAAATGACCAGACGGTTGAAAACCGTTACCGCTTGATGTGGAATGAGGCGGTTTATGAGCCAGGAGAGGTAAAAGTAGTGGCTTATGACTGGAGCGGCAAAGCAATGGCTGAAAAAACAATACGCACGGCTGGAGCTCCGCATCACATTGAATTATTGACAGATACCAAGGAGTTGAAGGCCGACGGAAAAGAGTTAGCTTATGTCACTCTCCGCGTGGTAGATAAAGACGGAAATCTGTGTCCTGTTGATAACCGGATGATTCGTTTCAAGGTGAAAGGTGCCGGTAAATTCAGAGCGGCTGCTAATGGTGACCCTACCTGTCTGGATTTGTTTCACTTGCCTCAGATGCATGTCTTTAACGGGATGCTGACGGTGATTGTTCAGGCAGGTGAAGAGGCAGGCTTGCTGGAACTTCAGGCTTCGGCAAGAGGGTTGGCAGATGGAAAGATTCAACTGCTTGTGAAATAACTTCTTATAAAAGAGAGCCCCTCTCTCAGCAATTTATCGCTGAAAGAGGGGCTGATTATTACTTATGGAAATAAAGATAGTATTTCTATAAATATCCTTTTCAATATGTCTATTAGTACGGGTATGCCTGTAATCTAATTTTTATTTTACTGAAAAGGAAACCTGTTAATAACGTTGTTAACAGAGAGCAAAGTAATTACTCTTCCCAGCCTGGATTTTGAGGCATGAGTTGAGGGTTACGCTGCAGTTCACCTTTTGGAATGGGGAGTAAATACATCTTGTCGTTCCATTTACGGCTCTTTCCTTCTGCATATTGGAAATCATCGTTGGTATAGTTTGGATAAACGATAGCATATTTTCCGTTAGCATCCTTCTTACCTACATATGTCTTCACATTATTTAGCAAGTGACCAGCCTTCCAGCGGCGTAGGTCATCGAAACGATACCCTTCACCAGCAAGTTCTATGCGTCGTTCACGGCGAATTTCTTGAAGGACAGGAGATACCGTATAACCATAGTCTGGCCAGTTGGGGTCGGTGAATCCTACGTTTAGGGTTAAATCTGGCATTCCTACTCGGTCGCGCAGTTCGTTGATAGATAACTCTAAGTCTGCATCTGTAATTGTACCCAGTGTCGCTTTAGCTTCTGCATAAATTAGTAGAGTTTCAGCGTAACGATAGGCAATGCCATCGAAGTCACTTTCCATATACAGAGATTCTTTTTTTACCGGAATATCGCCTTTCACAGAACGGTAGCCAGACAGACAGAAGTTATTTACAAATTCTGCTTCATTTGTGATAAAAGTAGAATCTTTATGATCGTCTGATACAATGATGGGGTAATCATTGGTAACCATCAGTTGTTTAAAACGCGGGTCTCGGTTTGTAGATTCGTCTCTCATGGTAGCATCTCCATGATAGCGGCTACTTACACCGATAGGTTTACCGTCATCACATAAAATGCTTTCCACAAAATCTTTAGAGAAGCCACAATTCGATTCTCGGTTCTGAGAACCCATATTGTGTTGGCGGAGGTTATCTTCGTAGTCAATGTAAAGTATAGCTTCTTTTAGTGCACTCTTATTTTTCATGCGGAACATTTCAAAATAGCTGTTCTTGCCATCTCCTTTATAGATTTCATAGCGACCAGACTTAATCAGTTCATAACTATCATCTGCTGCCATTTGCAGGTATTTATCAGCCTCGTTAGTCAAGCCTAATTCAGTATGGTACTTGTAATGAGTTCCCTCATTCAAGCAGAAGCGAGCGCGGATATGACGTGCAATGTCTTTGTTCAGGCGGTTTGGTTCTTCATCCCCTTTGTTAGGTAACCACTCAATGGCAAACTCCAAATCACCTAGTATCTTTTCAAAAACTAGGTTTCGTTTCATTTTGGGCCCGAAAAGTTCCGGACTATCAACATTTAGGTCTTCTTCTAACCAAGGAACATCACCAAAGTTTACAATTTTAGTGAAGTATTCCAAAGCACGAAAGAAGCGTATTTCAGCCACATATTTATTTATATCTTCTTCGGCACCTTGTACTCGCTGATAATGTGTCATAAAATAATTCAGGTTGCGGATGTTAGACCAATGGTTCTTGCTCCAGTTACCGCCTTCTGTTGGTACTACATATTGCCCCCAGCTGAACCCATCAATCGAGTTTGGTACTTGGTTGTCGCTATTGATATCATCAATAGAAGATACGCCTCCCGGTAATGAGGTATAGAAAGAGTTGGCATAAGTCTTTAAGTCATTGACTGTTTGCCAAAAAGACGCATCGTTCAGTTCCTGAGGAGCTCTATCCAAAAAAGAGTCGTTGCATCCAGTTGTGAGTGAGAGAAGAGCTGCGCTCAAAAATAAATATTTTAGTTTCATAATGTTCAGTACTTAATAAAAGATTTAGAATACTACGTTAACACCTAATGAAATGGATTTCTGTTGCGGATACTTGTAAGGATCATCCAATTCGGGGTCAAAACCTTCTGGAGTATGATCGAAAGTTAATAAGTTTTCGCCTGACAAATAGAAGCGGCATTTTTCTACACCAATCTTATGAGTCAGTGCTTTTGGTAAGGTATAGCCGAGGGTTAATGACTTCAAACGTAGATAAGCGGCATTTAACAGGTAACGAGTTTGGTTCTGTCCCATGCTGCTACCTCCATCGAAACGAGCTCTAGGGAACCAGCCTCCTTGATTATCTTCACGCCAGTAGTCCTGTGCAACAGCGGTAGGAACTCTCCAACGTGAACCATATTGCCAGGTAAAGGTGCCCGGAAGCATCAGGTCGCGTTTGCCTACACCCTGGAAGAAGATACCCAAGTCAAATCCTTTCCAGTCAGCAGTGGCATTGAAACCATAACGGAAGCGGGCACGATTATTACCGATAACGTGCAAGTCGTCAGAATCGCCTACTACATTGTTTCCGTTGCTAACAACTCCATTGTTATTGATATCGTGGAAATGAATATCTCCCGGAAGCTTCTTAATACCACCATCCAACCGTGACTGGTCGGCTGCTTCAGCAATTTCTGCTTCCGATGTAAAGAGAGAACTATCATATCCCCAGATTTCACCAATAGTCATACCTTCGTAGTATGCAGCAGCTAATGATTTAGTGGGGTTATTATAGCGTGTAATTTCTGCTTTTGAGTCAGAGAGGTTGAATCCAACACTATAGTGAAGACCATTGTTTAATTGGTCGTTCCAACTTAATGCCAATTCCCAACCACGAGTTACCATATCAGCAGCGTTTTCACGAGGTTCGCTAGCACCGAGGATATTTGGCAGAATCATACCAGGACCCAACATATCTTCAGTTTTACGCTGATAGTAGTCAAAGCTACCTTTTAAGCGGTTATTCAAAATCATAAAGTCTAGACCCAAGTCCCACTGAGTAACCTTTTCCCAAGTAACACTGTTGCTGACTAAGATTCCAGGCAACACATAGCTTGGGCGCTTGCCTCCCATCAAATATCCAGAATCACCGCTGCTGTAGTTGGAAAGATATGCATACCAATCACCATTGTCTAGAGACTGGTTGGCGAGGCTACCATAAGAAGCACGGAGTTTAAGTTCATCAAAGAAGCTGTTGGTTCCATTCTTAAACCAGCTTTCTTCCGATAATTTCCATCCGAGTGAGAATGATGGATTGAATACGGCACGGTCATCTTTAGGGAACTTGGAAGAAAGATCGTAACGACCATTTACTTCAAGCAGATAGCGGTCAGCAAAGGTATAATTAGCTCGGAAGAATCCGCTTCGGGTAGCCCAAGATCCTTCACTGTTGCTTACTCCTTTTTCGCCAGAAGCAGCATTCATAGAAGGTAGGTTGTTAGAAATCAACTCTTCACGTCGAGCAGAGAAGAAACGAGTGTGTTTAGACTCTTGGTTGTAGCCTACCATTACTTTGAAATAATGTTTACCAAGCGTCTTTTCATAATCTGCGAAAAGATTGAAAGCATTGTAAGTGTCATTATTCTGACCTTCGTATACATAATTGGGGTTAGAATACTGGAATATTTGCAAGAATTTGCCATCAATACCATATTCATTGAATGACTTGGCATGGTTCTTATTATGCTCAGCATAATAGTTGAATGTGTAGTCCATGTTGATGTTCAACCCTTTAATAGGCGATAATCGGAGTGCCAAGGTATTCCAAAAGTCATTTTTGGTGGTTTTGCGTGAACCCATTTCTTCCATTACGGCAGCAAAGTTAGTATAGTTTCCTTGTCCTGACCAGTTACCATCGGGATGTTTCACCGGCATGATGGGTTGGGTATCATTACCAATCCAGTTTTCACCATGAACGTGGTCTTGGGCAATGCCATCAAGTTCGGTGCGGATATAACTGGTTTTCATAGATACATGCAACCAGTCGTTGATATCGTAATTAATATTGTTTACCATATTAAACTTACGGAAACCTTCATTACCATAGCGAAGCATAGAGCCTTGGTCTGTGTAACCTACTGAAGTATAGTAATTGGCTTTTGTGCCACCACCTCGGATGTTTACATTGTATTTCTGAACAGGATAATTCTTTTTGTAGATTTCCTTCATCCAGTCGGTATTACCGCAATAGGCATATTTGCCACTCTGGCAGTTTCCAAACTGGTCGCTGCTAGGATCCTTTGCTACAAACACAGGTGAATTATTTACAGGATCGTAGAAATACGCCTCAATGTGATCCATTTCTTCCTGACTGAAGATGGGTCGTCCGTTTGTGGTCATACCAGCCGTATTCATCCAGTTTGCATACTCCATAGAGTTCATGTAGCTTGGACGAGTTGTTGGTGAGTTGAATGAAACAGAAGCATCGAATGAAATCTGTGTAGGCATGTCTTTTCGACCGCTCTTGGTAGTAATCAAAATAACACCATAGGCAGCACGAGAACCATAGATAGAAGCTGAAGCAGCATCTTTCAGTACAGATACACTAGCTACATCTTGTGGATTAATTAAGTTTGGGTCCATCTGTACACCATCTACCAAGATTAAAGGTCCACCACCGTTAATAGAGGTTTCACCACGAACGTTGAAACTAGAGCCTGAACCTGGTTTACCACTGGTCGTGATATTTAAGTTTGGGATAGTACCCTGAAGACCTTGACCTAAGTTTACGATAGGACGGTCGGCTAGGATTTTATCATCTACGGCTGACACAGCTCCAGTTAGGTTAGCTTTCTTGACTGTGGCATAACCTACTACTACGACTTCTTCCAATGTTTTGGAGTCTTCTTTCAAGGTAACTTTCAGTGGTGTTCCCTTCCAAGTCACTTCTTGGTTAACATAGCCTACAAACGATATGACAATAACATCGCCTTTTTTGACATTGGACAAAGAAAAATCACCTTCCAATCCAGTAATAGTACCATTGGTAGTCCCTTTCACCATAACAGAGGCACCGATAACTGTTTCCCCATTTTGATCGACTACTACACCACTGCAAGCTTGATTTTGCTGAACAGCGTACACACTTTCTGCTTCAGCACGTGGAGATGCTTGAACATACCCAGCACTTATACCAGACAATAGCAAGATGGCATTTGCTAGTTTAAGTTTTTCACTTTTCATTTTTGTTTAAAAATTAATGAATGATTGAGATTAAAAGATTAACTTAAAACAGAGATTTCATATATCTACTTGTTAAATCATTTTTCTGTGGTTGAGGCAAAGATGCCTATTTCAGCAATGGAGGTTGCTTGCTTCGCATTGATTTCAGCCAGTGGAGTTAGGCGGAAATAACGAGCTTTGTAGCTTTGGGGAAACTTAACGAAGAATGGCACAGGGTTGTGCATGATATTACTGAATTCACCAGAAGTTTCACATTCTTGCCATTGTTTACCATCCAAACTCACTTCAAACTTATATTTGTAAATGGTGCCTGTTAGGTTGTCATCGGGCGATGGAGTGTAGCTAAATCCGGTAATCTCAGAAATCTTACTCAAATCAACAGTAAGCGGCTGTAGACCTGCTGTACGCCATACGGTTTGTATATCGTTGTCGAATGCAGCATGGGCTTCCATATTGCCTACCACTTTCCAATTGGTAACATCCACATCTCCTAGTTTAATATTGGTATTATCGTCTTGTAGCGGTTGGGCATAGTAAATTCCGGCTTTCAGTATATGGGCTACGCCTCGGCTGGAGCGGATGGTAATACGAATCTTACTTGGCTTGCAGGGCGCAAAGCGCACTAAGCGTTTGAATCCGATAGTAGTACCTTCTGCCAATACTTGCCATTGACTATCTATCATACCTTCTACAAGAAAATCTTCTACACGCTGTCCTTTCGTGATGTCTTCCTGAATCATCAGTGTATTTACTAGCGCATTTTTCTTTACATTATAAATATGGGTATTCTTTGGATGAGTTTGCCATTTGTTATCTCCTTTATGCAGGTAATTGTTGCTGAATGTTGTGTCTAGATAGGTGCGTAACTGCTTCAAGCGTAAGCAGTCATTTTCATGCAACAAGCCACGGGTATCAGGTGGTATATTTAGAAGCAGTACAGAGTTGTAACCTACTGACTTGAAATAGATGTCAGCCAAATGAGCCAGTGATTTCACTTGATTGTCCTGGCTGGCATGATAAAACCATCCCGGACGGATGGACACATCTACTTCCGAAGGATACCAAAACATTTCTTTGGCGCGTATCACCATTTCACGGCCACCGATATTCTTGGAAAGCTCACCGATGTTCAGCTCTTGATTTTGTGCTGTAGAGCGAGTATAGATTCCGGGAGTGAGTACGGTTGCACTCCATTCTGTTTTGCGGCCAATACCTTTTTCATTGCCCACCCAGCGTACATCATCGCCCATAATAGCAGTTACGGCTTTAGGTTGTAAGGTGCGAATCGTTTTCTCAATTGCTTCCCAATCGTATTCTTGCTTTCTACCGTTAGGACCTTCTGCACAAGCCCCATCAAACCATACTTCATGTACTTCTCCATAGTTAGTCAGTAGTTCGGTCAGCTGCTTGATAAAGAACTTATTGTATTCTGGAGAATTGCCATAGCAAGCTGCATTTCGATCCCATGGAGACAAATATACGCCAAATTTGATACCATATTTCTTACAGGCATCTCGTAATTCGCGCACTACATCTCCTTTTCCATTTTTCCAAGGTGAAGAAGCAACAGAGTGCTTGGTCGTAGCAGTTGGCCAAAGACAGAATCCATCATGGTGTTTTGCTGTGATGATAGCCATTTTAAATCCTGCGTCCTTTAGGTTGCGCACCCATTGGTCGCAATCTAATGCTGTCGGATTAAAAAGCTGAGGGTCTTCTTTTCCACTTCCCCATTCATTACCAGTAAATGTATTTATACCAAAGTGGAGGAATGCTGTCAACTCCATGCGTTGCCATTCTAACTGCTGGGCTGTGGGTACTAAACGTGAGGCCAAATCTAGCTTTTGTTCTGCTGTAGCATTTTCAGGGAATTTTATGTGCTTTTCATAAAACTCTTGTGCTGAAAGATTCATGCAGGATGCAAGCAGAAGGGCAGAAAAAAGAAGCTTCTTCATATAATTATAGCTTAAGATTATAGATTATAAAATAATTTCAGTAGTATTTAGGCTTTGTTAATTATTTGAATTATAAGGAATTCCTTTAATTCTTTTTTGTTATATAATCTGCTGAGCATTTACTTCTGGGATAAAAGTATATTTTGCTCTTTTTGCTTATAGGTATTTTCCTTTTTAGGAATTATAAAACTTTGTATAAGACCAACTGTGTTATTTATTATTTTAAGTTTGCCTGCAAAATTAAATATAATATTTAAAAATCCTACTGAAATATATAAAAAAATATTAGGGCTATTTAAGAGTTGCTTCCATGAGAACTAACGGTTTCAACTTTTTAAATTTAGGCTCATAAGTTAAAATATTAGTTTTTATCGTTTGAGATGTTTTTTTGCAAATAACCTTTAACAGATGGGGTCGACTTCTTAATTCATGTTATAAAACATCTGTTTTAAGCCCGAATTCTTGCAGAATCCGAAAAAGTCCGTACCTTTGTACTGTGTTTTTCATAGTATTAGATTTAAGGTTAACAAAGGTTGGAGTACAGCGGTACTCCTTTTTTTATGTCCATAAGTCTCAGTCGAAAACCTTAAACTCATAACCTTGTTCTTTCAGCCACTCTATTGCCCGTGGAAGTGTGTATTTGATGTTTTCTTCCGATTTCAGCGAGTCATGAAACGTAATGATAGATCCGTTTCTCACATATTTCTTTACTTTGGCAAGAACCTGTTTCCCGTCCAGCCGTTTACTGTAATCACGTGTAACCAAGTCCCACATGACGATGCGGTATTTTTTCCGTAAGGTGTGGTATTGTCCCCATCCCATGTGTCCATGCGGAGGACGGAATAAATCTGTATGCAGGTACTCGTTTGCTTTTTCTGTATTGGCAAGATAGCTTTCACTGCTATGTTCAAACCCACGGATGTGGTTAAACGTATGATTTCCGATGCGGTGACCGCGCTCCACTACCATCCGGAACTCTTCCGGGTGTTTACGCACATTATCGCCTACCATAAAAAAAGTAGCTTTTATGCCGTAATGGTCTAATAAATCAAGGACCCAAGGAGTCACGCGAGGGATAGGACCATCATCAAATGTAAGATATACCGCCTTTTCTTTTTTGTTCATTCGCCAATAGGCACGAGGGTAAAGAAGGCGAAGTAATTGGGGTGGTTGTTCTATTAGCATTTATTTATTAGGTTTTTATATAAACGATAGGCATCAGATACTATTTGATTAGGTTTTCCATTTGAATGGTGACCCTATGCATAGTATCTAATGCCTAATCTACTTTATTGTTTTCCGGTCAGCTTATTTTCTTCCTACCCTATTTTCCAGCAACTTATAAAGTTCCTCGAATTTCTGAGTGTAATGAAATGCTGCCGACTCCTGTTCTTTTCCTTCTTTTACATTTGCCAGACTTTTGCACACATCGTCCAGAATGTAGAAATGGCGCATGCAGTTTTCATACGAGCTGGCAAAACGTGCATCATCCAGACTTAAATACCAGGTGATGTATTCTACCGAGTTATTCGCCATGTGGTTTAAGATCGATGCTGCTTTTTCCTGCTGTCCCAGTTTGATATAGTTGTCTGCCATCTCTTTCGAACTGCTCATGATATAGTCATGAGGAACAGTGGTAGATGGTATTACTTTCTCACAATAGTCGAGAGCCTTCAATGCTTTATCAGTCTTTCCTTCTCGGATGAGCTGGCTTGCCAGTGTGACAAACATACGGCGATGGGTATCACACATGCGGAGCACTGTTTCATCTAAGTAGATATTCGGGTTATCAATACCGCCAAACTTAAACTTCGTCATCAGGTTTTCATACATCTTTTCCGAATCAATGCGGCGTCCTAACTTGGTGTTGTCAAATGGAGTGATACGGTAAGCCAATCCTTCTTGCAGGAAGTTGTTTGTCAGGTTCAGGTGATTATCAGTACCTACGGTAATAGCCATATACATCGGGCGCTCCCAGTTGGTATTTGCAAGCATCTCCAGCATCATCAGTTCGCTCTTGTAGAGCATGCGCTTACCTTTCAGGGAAAGATGCATATATTCAGGAATAGAATCAGGAGCAAGCATTCCGGAACGTTTGATTGCTTCCTTATCCAACTTGATGACAATACTGTCGGTAGGAATCATCTGCAAGCCGCTGTCTTTCGGGCTGCGAACCCAGTGCTGCAAAATATTCTTCAGTTCATAAGGGTTCTCTCCAAATTCCTTTTTGGCTTCTTCCGGATTCTGCTTGTAATAAGTCTCAATGCTTTTCATTACTTCCGGACGTATGTAGACTGCTTCATTATGACCTTGAACATAGTCGATACGTTCCCAGTTGATAGGAACAGACGGAGAGTCGTAAGCCGGGCGGCGCATCTGGTCGATGTACCAGTCGGTTTGCAGATAGCTCAGATTACATACACGCACATCGGTACGGGCTCCTTCGGTTTCTTGATTATACCATAACGGGAAGGTATCATTATCACCGTTGGTAAAGAGAATCGGATTCCCTTTGTCGGATACCGAATTTAGGTAGTTCTGTCCGAAGTCACGGCAAGTATAGCGTCCGCTGCGGTCATGGTCATCCCAAGTCTGGCTTACCATCTGTACCGGAACCAGCAGGCAGACAACGGAAGCAAGCAAAGCAGCCGGTTTTTCTCCCATTTTATTGCGGAGATATTCGGATATGGCAGCTACCCCCAGTCCAATCCAGATGGCAAAGGCATAGAATGAGCCGGCATAAGCATAGTCACGCTCACGCACTTGCTGTGGAGCCTGATTCAAGTAAAGCACAATGGCAAGTCCGGTCATGAAGAACAGGAAGAATACAATCCAGAACTGCTGGATGCCCCTTTCGCCTTTATAAGCCTGCCAGAACAGACCGATGAGTCCTAAAATTAAGGGGAGACAATAATATACATTGTGTCCTTTGTTGTTTTTCAACTCAGAAGGAAGCAAAGTCTGGTCACCTATCAGTATATTGTCGATAAACGAAATACCGGTAATCCAGTTACCATGCTCTATTTCTCCCTGACCTTGAATGTCGTTCTGTCGTCCGGCAAAGTTCCACAGGAAGTAACGCCAGTACATATAGTTCAACTGGTAGATGAAGAAGAACTTGATGTTTTCCCATTGGGTAGGAATCTTCACCATAATCATTTCGCCACACTGGTCGTAAGGAACTTGCCGTCCTTCGATACCTCCCAGCCAGCTGTCGTAAGCCTGCGGATGTCCGGGAAGGTCACTCCACATACGCGGGAACAGCATGTTCTGTGCATAGCGGTATTCAGTCTTGTTGCGTACCACCTCGTAGCTGTCTTTTTCATCAGCCGATTCTTTTTCCTTACGCTGGTAAACAGGAGCTCCTTCTACTACATCGTATACACATCCTCCCTCTGTAGGCTTCAAGGCTGGTTTTGAGGCAAAAGTTTGCCCATAGAACAACGGGCGTGTTCCGTATTGTTCACGGCCCAAGTATTCGCCCAAGGTAAAGATGTCTTCCGGCGAGTTTTGATCCATCGGTGTATTGGCCGACGAGCGGATAACAATCACGGCATACGAAGAATAACCTACCACAATCATCATCAGTGCCAGCAAGCTGGTATTCATGGTACGTGCGCTGATGCGATATTTTTCGCTAAGATTGGCGAAGAGATAAGCTGCCAATATTCCTAATACGATAAGACCTATCATTACACTGCTCCATCCGTGTCCGTAGAACGGAATACCTAACAATCCTACCGTTACTAAGAAAGAGAAGTTCATCCGTTTGCGGCTGCGCACGGTATAGCTTTCGTAAACTCCCCAGATAATACTTGCGGCAAGAATAGCGATATAGATAATCAGTCCGGTATTAAACGGCATGCCGAAGCTGTTGACAAACAGCAGTTCGAACCATCCGCCCACTTTCACAATACCCGGCACGATGCCGTATAATACAGCAGCTATCAGTATCATTGAGCCAAATAAGGCGACAAGACTTCCTTTCAGGTTGGCATTCGGGTTCTTCTTGTAGTAATAAACCAATACGATGGCAGGAATACAAAGCAAGTTCAGCAGATGCACTCCGATGGAAAGTCCGGTGAGATAAGCGATGAGAATCAGCCAGCGGTCGCTATGCGGCTCGTGGGCACGGTTCTCCCATTTCAGGATGAGCCAGAACACCAGTGCGGTGAAGAGGCTGGAGTAAGCATATACTTCTCCCTCTACGGCACTGAACCAGAAGGTATCGCTCCACGTATAAGCCAGTGCGCCTACCAGTCCCGACCCCATAATGGTAATCAGGCGTCCGGTGGTAAGGTCATCGTCATTCGGACAAATCAGTTTCTTGGTCAGGTGCGTAATGCTCCAGAACAGAAAAAGGATACATGCCGCACTCATCAGTGCACTCATGATATTTACCATCATGGCTACTTGCGACGGGTCGCTGGCAAACTGGCTGAACAGGTTAGCTGTCAGCATAAAGAAAGGTGCGCCGGGGGGGTGTCCCACTTCCAGTTTATAACCTGTGGTGATAAACTCCGGGCAATCCCAAAAGCTGGCAGTCGGCTCGATGGTCATGCAGTATGTCACGGCTGCAATGGTAAAGGCAAGCCATCCCACCAGATTGTTAATCTTGTTGTAGTTTCTCATTGGGTTTGTTGATTTCACATTTTTATGTTCAATGGCGACAAAGATAGTGATTTGTTGTTATTCAGCCCTGCTTTCGCTTGCAGATTAACATACGTTTCCAAATGGTGAGGCCGTGGGGAGGTAATCCGGTGGGATGCATTGCTACCTGCCAGAGTTTTGTATTATTGAGATAAGCCGTTTGAAATAGATTAGCCCAAAGGACGGTTTACTTCTTATCGTGGTGATGACATTTCAGCACCCGGTGAGGCAGGTTTCCGTGTCCGAGCAGTTCAATGGGACAGCCGAAATGTTCTTCCAGCCATTCGGACGGTATTTCTGTATCGGGATGATAGTCCAGTGTGCCGTTTACGCAGGCAATGGTCTTGACGTTTTGAAGTACCGTACCAATGTCGTGACTCACCAATACGATGGCGCGTTCGCGGTTGATTTCTTCCAAGAGCGAATAGAGTTTCGCTTCAAACCGCTTGTCGATGTAGGTATTGGGCTCATCGAGAATCACGACTTGCGGGTTGGATACAAGGGCACGCCCCAAAAGCGCACGTTGCAACTGCCCTCCGCTTAACTGTCCGATGGCCCGCTGTTCCAATCCTTCCAGTCCCATACGGGCTATGACCTGACGCACTTGTTCATGCTGTTCTTTCGTGAATGAGCGGAACAAGGACTTTTGTCGGTTCAAGCCAGACAATACGACTTCGTATACTGAAATGGGAAACTTCTTGTCTATCGAGTTGTATTGAGGAAGATATCCCATGCTGATTTCCGTTACTCTTTGTCCGTTCTGAAAAAAACGCACTTCGCCTTGAGTAGGCTTCAGCAAGCCGAGCATGATTTTCATCAGGGTCGTTTTTCCTCCTCCGTTCGGACCGATTACACCTAAGAAATCGTGTTCGTAAACAGTGAGGTCAACGTGTTCCAATACCGTTTTCCGGTCGTAGGCGGCTGCAATGTTTGACAGTTGGATAAGAGGTTGCTTCATGATTTTCAAGATGGGATAGGTAGTTTTATTCGGTGAGTGCCTGAATGATGTGAGTCATTTCTTGTTCCCAGTCGTAGCTGAGCGGATTGATAGGGACAATTCGGGCACCGACTTCACGGGCAATGACTTGCGCATTGCGTGTATCAAATTCCTGTTGTACAAAAATAACTTTTACTTTGTCACGGCGGCAGTTACGGATTAAGGTTTGCAGATGGGTGGGCGACGGTTCCTTTCCGTCGTCTTCAATGCTGATTTGTGTTAATCCGTAATCACGTGCAAAGTATGTCAGTGCCGGATGATAAATCAGGAATGTCTCCGATTTCACTTCTGGAAGTAAGGCGCGGATTGTCTGTTCCGTCCGTTCGATGCAGTGATTCAAACGGTTGAGCCGTTCCCGATAATAATCGGTATGGTCGGCATCGAGTTGGCATAACGCACGGAAAATATTGTCGGCAATGGTACGCGCATTCCGCGTAGAATTCCATATATGCGGTTCTACCGCCGGAGTATCTCCATGCGAGTGCCCTTCCATCAGTTCCACATCTTTCGAGGTATCAAAGACTGGCAGGTCTGGGGCATTGGCTTGAAGGCGTTCCATCCAAGCTTGTTCAAATCCGATGTATCCGATACGCAGGTAAGCCACGCTCTTATTCAGAGTCACCAACTGCTGAGGAGTCGGATCGTATGTTTCCGGGTTACTTCCTGCAGGAACCATACTTACTACGTTATAGTGCTCGCCCGCAATGGCTTCGGTGAAGAAACGTAGCGGTTCAATGGTTACGGTAAGTGTAGGCTTATTGTTTTCTTGTTTTTTCTGGCCACAAGAAACAAACATCAGTAAGCTGAAAATAAGTATCAGGCAATGTTTCATCTTTGAATGATTATTTAGAATGAGCAAAGATAACGAAAAGTTTTTTACTCTCATATAAATAATTGTATCAACTCAAGAAGGAATCTTTGTTCACTTTGTAGCTCGTAAGATTTCCCGTTTACCTCCGGGAGGTCCGGGAAGGCGTTCAACCGTGAATCCGGAGCTCTGCAACATGCGGCGCACCACTCCCTTGGCGCAGTACGTAGTAAGGATGCCACCGGGATTCATCTTCTCATATAAGGTATCGAACAGTTCCTGACTCCACATTTCCGGTTGCTTTTCCGGTGCAAAAGCATCGAAATAAACCACATCGTAGTTTCCTTCAAAAGGGTAGGTTGTGAAATCTCCTTCTATTTTATGCAGGGTGAAGAACGGTGTGATGTCTACAGAGACATTCCATGGAGCTTGGTGCAGTGCATAATAGGCTGCTTCATGGGCCGGGTTAATCAGTCCGGGATAATCCATTTGCCGGACAAGTTCTTCAGAAAGCGGAAACCGCTCGATGGTGGTGAAGTGTACCGGGCGTTCGCTTTGTTCTGCCTCCAGCAGCGTAAGAAAGGCATTTAGTCCGGTTCCGAAACCAATTTCAAGTACACGGGGAACATCTACCGATGAGTGTTTCAGTCCCATATTGATAAAGATATGCTCCGATTCGGTACGTGCACCTTTTACCGAATGATAATGTTCATTCAGTTCAGGTAAAAAGAGCGTATTGCTTCCGTCAGCTGTTTGTTCTATTTGTATCATGATTAAAATAGATTAGAAAGACCTAATGCAGTAGCCACCAAAATGGCATAGCGTGTTAGTTTACCGATGGTCATGGAAATTGCAACAATCCAGCAGTTGGCTCGCATTAATCCGAGTACGATAAGAATAGCATCGCCTATTACTGGTAGAAAAGAGAAAAGTGCCACCCAGGAACCTCTTCCTTGAATAAAGCGTGTGGCACGGTCAAGTTGTTTTTTGTCAACTTTGAGATATTTTTCAATCCATTCCATTTTTCCCAAGTGTCCGATGCCGTAGCAGGTGAGTCCGCCTAAAGCATTTCCGGCTGTAGTAGAAAGGGTAGAGGCTATGGGGTCAAGTCCCAGACCGATACAAGCCAATAAGACGGCCTCAGAACTGAAAGGGAGAATGGTACCCGCAAGGAAAGCAGATATAAACATTCCCCAATATCCCCAGTCAATCAAAAACTGAATCAATGCATCCATAAGTTAAATATACAGACAAAAATCCATAGTCCGATGGTTATGGGTAAGAAAAAACGAGTGAAGCGGTTAAATGTCAAGGCAAATAGATGACCACTCATGATACTTCCGATGATAAGCAACAAAGGGAATAAGGTGTTGGCGTGTTGAGGCTGAAGGATGGTGAAAAAAATGATTCCCATTGCTGTTCCGGCAAGCACACGCAACAGGATGCGGGTCTGTACCTTATCTTGAAAGGAATAAAGCAAGCTTTGAATGGCGCTGATAACAGAAACACTAAGGATGACTCCCCATGATAACAGTTGTGATGGAGACAGGATGGAGTAATCAATAGAGGCAAAGCGGAAAGCTTCGGTTAAGGGAGTATATACAGCTTCCACATTTCCAGTGAGGTAGAGGTGATAGCAGAGGGAAATCCAGTAAGGAAGCAAGAGTCCCACTATACCGGCAAAGAACGTACGTATATGAAATGAGCGCAGTTCAAGCATCTGAAGGAATATAAGCGGTGAGAAAAGTAGCAGGTGGGGCATAATCATACTGCCTATTCCGATGCATAAGAATGCATGGAAGATAGGAATGGAGGCATATTTTGACTCGTAGCTCCGGAAAAGGGCAAATAAAGCAATCAGGCAGAGTACGGGTATCCAAGACTTTGCCGTATATGGGGCTAAAAATGGGCAGGCTGCTGCAAAAAGCAGAAACATGGCTGGGGCGAAGTTGGAGCGGACACGTATGAGTGAAAAGGCTGTATTCAGCTCAATCAGCAAGTAAGTGATAAGGGAACAGATGATAATGAACACCCCTTCAGTCCATTCCTTCAGGTTGACGGCCCATAGAACAAGGGAAATAAACACAGCAACGGGAAGTGTGAGTCTTCCCGTTGCAATAGTATATTGAAATCTGTTTCTTATTGGCATGGATAGTTTGATTAAAGGTCGAAACCAATGTCAGAGCGGAAATATTTCTTTTCGAACTGAATTTTTCCGGCATTTTTAAAAGATTGCGCCAATGCTTCTTCTTTGTTTTTTCCGTACGAACTGACGGCAATGACACGTCCTCCGGCAGTTACTACTTGTCCGTCTTTCAGTGCTGTTCCGGCATGGAATACGATGCTTCCGCCAGCTTTTGCTTCTTCAATGCCATTCATCGGGAAACCTTTTTCATAGGCTTCGGGGTATCCGCCTGAAACGAGCATGACGCAAACAGCTGCACGCGAGTCTATTTCCAGGGTCTTTTCATTCAAGTTGCCGGCAGCTACTCCTTCAAACAGCTCAACCAAGTCGCTTTTTATACGTAGCATGACGCTCTCTGTTTCGGGGTCTCCCATGCGGACATTGTACTCAATGACCATAGGTTCGCCTTTCACATTGATTAATCCGAGGAATATAAATCCTTTATAGTCGATACCTTCAGCAGCCAAACCTTCTACTGTAGGACGGATGATACGGTCTTCTACCTTCTTCATCCATTCTGCATTGGCAAACGGGACTGGTGAAACAGAACCCATACCTCCGGTATTCAGACCTTTATCTCCTTCGCCGATACGTTTATAGTCTTTCGCTTCAGGTAAGATTTTATAGTTCTTTCCATCAGTTAAAACAAATACCGAGCATTCAATTCCACTTAAAAATTCTTCAATGACAACGGTAGCTGAAGCATCTCCGAACATACCGCCTAACATTTCTTTTAATTCTTTCTGGGCTTCTTCCAGAGTAGGCAGAATCAGAACACCTTTTCCGGCGCATAAACCGTCAGCTTTTAAAACATACGGTGCTTCCAGTGTTTCCAAGAAGGCAAGTCCTTCTTCCAGATTGGCACTTGTGATGCTTTTGTATCCGGCAGTAGGAATGTGATGACGCTGCATAAATCCTTTGGCAAATTCTTTACTTCCTTCCAAAACGGCTCCAGCCTTAGATGGTCCGATAACTGGAACATGCTTCAATTCTTCATCGGTTTTAAAGAAGTCGTATACGCCTTTTACCAGGGGGTCTTCCGGACCTACTACCACCATGTTTATCTGGTTTTCAATTACGAATTGCTTGATTGCAGCAAAGTCATCGGCTTTAATAGCAACGTTTTCACCAACTTCGCGTGTTCCGGCATTTCCCGGAGCGATATAAAGTTTCTCGATTTTCGGACTTTGTGCAATTTTCCATGCCAGAGCATGTTCGCGTCCGCCTGAACCTAGGAGTAAGAGTTTCATATGTTTTAAGTTTTTGAGTTCTTGAGTTTTTTAAGTTTCTGAGCTGACGGGGTTTTGAAATGGCTTTAAGACCTCGTCAACTCGTCGATTGAAACCTAGTTTTAAAATAAGTAATCATCAAAATAGCGGGTAATATGCTCGTGTAAGTGTACACGGTCACGCCCTATCATGTTATGCCCATCTTCCGGATAGATAAAATAATCAGGATGTGTACCTGCTTCAATGCAAGCGCGCAAGAAGGTGTAGCTATGTTGTGGCACACATACCGGGTCGGTTCCTCCGATAATAATTTGCAGACGCCCTTTCAGATTGCCTGCTTTTTGCTTCAAGTCAGAACCTTTATAGCCTTCCGGATTGGTTTGGGGGGTATCCATATAGCGTTCACCATACATCACTTCGTAGTATTTCCAGTCGATAACCGGACCTCCAGCTACCCCTACCTTAAATAAATCAGGGTAAGTCAGCATGAGGTTGGTTGTCATGAATCCTCCAAAGCTCCATCCGTGTACACCTATTTTCTCCGGATTTACATACGGAAGAGACTGTAAGAATTCTGCTCCTTTGACCTGATCTTTCATTTCTTCTACTCCTAAATGACGGAAGGTAACGTTTTCAAACTTCAGTCCCCGGTTATCACTACCTCTGCTGTCAACGGTCAGCATGACATAGCCTTTTTGTGCCATGTATAAATCCCAGCCGCGTGCATCGTAGAAGCGGTTGTTGTGGATAAGTTGGGCATGCGGTCCTCCATATACATAAATGATGGCAGGATATTTCTTGTTCGGGTCAAAGTCAACCGGTTTGATAAGTCGGTAATATAAGTCGGTCACCCCATCGGCAGCCTTTATCGTTCCGATGGTTATTTCTGGCATATTATACTGCTCGTACATCGGGTCGGTTGCGGTCAGCAGGTTTACGCCCTTCTTTCCGTTGGTAGGCAGGATGCTGATTTCACGTGGAACACTGAAGGAAGTAAACTTGTCAATGAGATAGGTGCCGTTAGCCGAAAGACTGGCCTGGTGGGTTCCGTCTTGTTTGCCGATTAACGTGCGTTTCCCTGTTTTTACATTCAGTGTGTAGATATTAGTCTGTAGCGGTGAAACCTCCGTGCTTCCGATGATGATTTCTTTCTTTGCAGCATTGAATCCGAGAATTTCCTGCACCAGCCAGTCTCCTTGGGTAAGCGGAGTTACTTGCAGGTATTCATGAATAGTAGTTTCTCCGTCTTCTCCCTTTTCCTTTTCCGGATAAGTCTTTTTCTGAGTATCCATCAGATAGAGGTGCTGGAATCCGCTGCGCTGGCTCCAGTAAATGAATTTGCTGTCATCCCAAGGCAGGAATGTCAACGGATGTTGCGGTTCTACGTATTTCGGATGTTTTTCCTCATAGACCACAGCCTCTTTTGCCCCTGACACCGCATTATACCGCACTAACTGAGAGTGGTTCTGGTCGCGGTTCAGTTCAATGACATAGATATGCTGCTCGTTGGGAGCCCAGCTGATATTGGTGAAATAGCGGTCGGTCGGGTCGCCGGCTTGCAGATAAACCGTTTTTCCGGTTTTCACATTATACACTCCTACTGTTACCTTATGGCTGGTCATACCTGCCATCGGATATTTGTCGGGTTCGGGTGTAGCGATGCGGGTAGACGTATTTACTTGCGGATAATCGGTTACCATACTCTGGTCCATGCGGTAGAAAGCCAGATACGTACCTTTCGGACTCCAGAAAGTACCTTTCATGATGCCGAATTCGTTGCGGTGTACAGACTGTCCGTATAAAATTCCCGTTTCACCTTCTTCCTTACCTGCCACCAAGCTGGGGCTCACTTGCTTGTCGAAATCTCCTTGCTCAGCAACGTGTAAATTGCTTCCTACAGTATAAGCCATGAGACCGTTTTCTTTGCAGAAGTCAAAGTTGGCAGCCTTGTCATTGAGGTAAGCCAGTTTGATGATTTTCTTTTCAGCAAAGTCATACCACATCATGTAGTTGCTTTGGCGGAATAAAGCAATGGTCTTGTCTGCCCACGGCAGCTGTACAGCCATCAGACTGTGAAGCGGTTTCAACTCATGCGTCAGTTTATAAGGTTTATCTCCGTTCTTTATAGTTTCGTTCACCTCGTTTAAGGTAAACAAGATTTTCTCTTTCCCATTTTTTACATCAATGGTTTTCACTTCATCTACTCCTGCCTGAATACAGATATCACCCCACCAGCCAAGTCCCGGTATGTTTTCGGGGACCAAGTTAAAGTAATTACTTCCTCCCGGAATTACATCTTCCAGTGTAAATGCTTTCTTTTCCTGAGCCGATAAAGTCAATGTAGTCATACAGAATAAAACCACTAATTGCAGAATGTGCTTCATATTAGTTTTGAGTTTGTAAGTATTCGAGTTTGTAGGTTTTGAATGAAACAAACCTACAAACCTTGAATCTTAGATGTTTAATCTTCATTATCTTCTCTGCGGCGGTGCATATACCGTAGCGGTGCCGGCTGTTTAGGACGTCCGTCATCGGTTGAAGGACGAGGAGTGCGTGGTTTTTCTTCCCGGCTATATCCGAACTCTCTGCGGCGTTCGCGGGTGAATTCTTTTCCGTCGTCTGTTCTTCTTCTGCGTGGTGCGTCTTTACGGTCACCTTCTTTCCGTGAGTTTTCTCTCCATGGACCCTCTTTGCGTCCGCCTTCTTTCCGTGAGCCACGTCCGTATTCCACCTTTTCTCCCTGGCGGCGTGAGCGGAAAGGTTTGTCTTCCTGCTTGGGTTTAAACTCCTTATCACTGTTTTCTGAGCGGAATGCTTTGTATCTTCCGTCGAAGAGCTGATACTTGCGGAACTGGCACTCCAGTGAGCCGTTAAACAGAGGCACTTTAATAGAAGGCTTCAGACCAATTTCGTCAAAACATTCTTCGCGGTAACTCAAAATCCAGGCATCATTGCCGGTAAACGCATGCTTCAGTCGTTCACCGATCATTTTATATAAGCCCAGCAAATCCTCCGAAGAGATACGTTCACCGTAAGGCGGATTAGTCACGATGATGCTTTTTTCCTTAGGCTGTTCAAATTGCTGGAACGGCTGGATGCGCAAAACCACATCTTTGCTTACTCCTGCAGCTTTTACGTTATGAGTTGCTATTTCATTGGCTTTCGGATTATTGTCGAAGCCATAGATTTTATGAGTAAATTCACGTTCTTTAGAATCATCATTATAGATAGAATCGAACAGTTCCTGATCGAAATTTTTCCATTTTTCGAATCCGAATTCTTTGCGGAATACGCCCGGGGCGATGTTACGTGCAATCAATGCAGCTTCGATGGGAAGCGTACCCGAACCACACATCGGATCAATGAAGTCACATTCGCCACGCCATCCGGTCATAAGAATCATTCCGGCAGCCAATACCTCATTTAACGGAGCTTCCACTTGTTCCTGACGATATCCACGGCGGTGGAGCGATTCGCCAGAGCTATCAAGAGAAAGCGTACATTGGTTTTCTGCGATATGAATGTTGATAGCCAAATCAGGCTTGTTGATACGTACTGACGGGCGGTTTCCGGTTTTTTCGCGGAAGTAATCAACGATGGCGTCTTTTACTTTGTATGCCACGAACTTAGAGTGGCGGAATTCATTGGAGAATACCACTGCATCTACGGCAAAACTGCCCATATTGTCTAAATATTCTTCCCATGCAATGCTCTTGACAGCTTCGTACACTTCGTCGGCATTGTTGGCAGTAAAATGTTTGATGGGTTTGAGTATGCGTATAGCAGTTCGTAAGCAGAAGTTTGCTTTGTACATCATTGCCTTGTCACCTGTAAATGAAACCATGCGGCGTCCGATTTCAATATTGCTCGCTCCCAATTCGGTGAGTTCTTGTGCCAGGATTTCCTCCAGTCCCTGGAAGGTTTTGGCGATAAGCTCGAATTCTTGATTCATCTGGATTATGATTACGTAATTTCTGTTTTAAAGTGCAAAAATACGAATTTCTGCTGTGCTAATCAACTGTTTGCAAGTGTTTTTCTTTTTGAAACGTAACAAAAAGCCGGCTTTACTGCAGCAGGTTTTGCGGAATCAGGTTTTTATTGAGAGGTCTACAGGTCAATCTTTCCCTGAAAAAGCAGGAAGACAAGGTCCTTTTCATGCTTTGTTTGGATGCGGCTCGGTAATAGCTTCGCTCAAAAGCAAGCTTTTGGCTTGCTATTGCACTCGCCTTTCACTATCTTTAGATAAGATAGGATGCGGTTCGGCAGGTTCAAATCAGAAAAACAAGTTTTTCTTTTGCCTCTGCACTCACCTTTCACTATCTTTGTCCCTCGATGGAACAAGTGAATCAGTCAGTTTTACTGGGAATGAGCGGAGGCACAGACAGCTCGGTTGCTGCCTTGCTTTTGCAAGATGCCGGCTATGAAGTAACCGGCGTGACTTTCCGTTTCTATGAAAAAGAAGGCGATACCGAATACTTGGATGATGCGCGCGATTTATGCGGGCGATTGGGAATTCGGCATTTGGTACATGATGTGCGTGAGGAATTCCGTGAACGGATTATCCGTTACTTTATAGCCGAGTACATGGCAGGGAGGACACCGGTTCCTTGTACGCTCTGTAACAACTATTTAAAATGGCCTTTACTGAGAGAACTTGCAGACAGAGAAGGCATTTCTTTTTTTGCCACCGGACATTATGTGCAGAAACGGCTGGTAGAAGGTTACTGGCATATTACGGCAGGAGCCGACCCCGATAAAGACCAGTCGTTCTTCCTTTGGGGGTTGCCTCAGGACATTCTGGAACGGATGCTTCTTCCCATGGGGGGACTGACCAAGGCACGGGTGCGCGAGATTGCTGCCGAACGGGGGTTTTTGAAAGCATCTCGTAAGCGGGATAGCTTGGGGGTCTGTTTTTGTCCGGGTGATTACCGGAGTTTCTTAAAGACTCATGTTCCTCCAACTTCTGTTGTTCCCGGTAAGTTTCTTGATGAGAAAGGCAATTTTTTAGGACGGCATGAAGGTTATCCGTTTTATACCATCGGGCAGCGTAGAGGTCTCGGTATCTATTTGAATAAGGCCTTGTTTGTCAAGGAGATTCATCCGGATACGAATCAGGTAATTATCAGTGACAACCTGCATTCTCTGGAGAAAGGGGAGATGTATCTGAAAGAATGGAATGTAGTCAATCCGGCTTTGTTGTTTGGTTGTGATGAGATTATCGTAAAAATCCGCTACCGCAAGCAAGCCAACCGCTGTACGGTTACGCCTACTGCCAACGGACTGCTGTATGTACGTCTGCATGAGCCGCTTGCATCGGTTGCTTCCGGTCAGGCTGCTGCTTTCTATCGGGGTAATATGGTTCTGGGGGGCGGAATTATTGTGTGAGAGAAGCTTTTAAAAAAATGAGCAGACTTTTCAGTTTAAACGCCTTGTTGTTTTGACGGGAACGCCAAAGTGTGTGTGATGAAACGCCTAAGCGTTTTAGGGAGATTTTAGTGTGCTGTTTATAAGTCACTTGTATGCTGTAATGAAAAGCTTGTTTGAATGTTGCATATTTTTTGTTACATTTGTCGCGCTTAATCCAATCACTATGTATCGTAAGGAAATCAGTAATCAAGTCGGTTCGCTTCGGTTCCATCAATGGAGCCGCAAGGCTTATGCTGCCTTTGCCAGCTTGAAGCGCCATGTCACCATGGGCTGTGTGGGCAAGGGGATTACGGAGGTTTCGTTGTGTAAAGGAGCGATGTGTGCGCAGGTTCGCATAAACAGAGCTTGGGCTGAAGACGATGCAATGACCGATACCAGTGAAGCCGATACGGATGTCCGTATAGCAGAACTCTTGCTCGAAGCAATTGCTGTGCCCGTATGTATGGTAACGGTGAAGGGCGGAAGCCGGCAGGAAGAGATTGATAAAAGAAAGAATTTATGGATAAAGGCGTATGATACGCCGGTATTTGTGCAAAAAAGGCACAGAAATACAGAGCTTAGGAAGGCTTTGTGTTTCTGTGTCTTTTGTTTTTTATTTAGCCTATGACAGAAGAATTGAAAAACAAGGTTTTGGCAGGTGAGGAAATTTCGCAGGAGGAGGCATGTTGCCTGATGACCGAAGCTCCGCTTGATGAGCTGAAGGAAGCGGCACATGAAATTACGGTGAAATGTGCTTCCCGGGTCTTTGATATGTGTTCCATTATCAATGCCAAATCCGGACATTGTCCGGAAAACTGCAAGTGGTGTGCCCAGTCGGCTCATTACCAGACCCATATTGAAACTTATCCTTTGGTGGATAAGGAGGAATGCCTGCGCCATGCGCGGCAGAATGAAGAAGGTGGGGTAAAGCGTTTCTCACTGGTAACCAGTGGACGACGCCCTACGGATAAGGAAATTGAAAAACTATGCGGACATTTCGCATACTTGCGTGTCCATTCAGCTATACGCCTGTGTGCTTCGTTGGGTTTGGCTACGCAGGAACAGTTGCAGCGGCTTCGTGAGGCGGGTGTGGAACGTTATCATTGCAATCTGGAAACAGCTCCTTCTTTCTTTCCGGAGTTATGTACCACGCATACGCAGGAAGAAAAGATAGCCACGCTCCAAGCGGCACGCCGTGTGGGAATGGACATTTGCTGCGGAGGAATTATCGGAATGGGAGAGACTGCGCTTCAGCGCGTGGAGTTGGCATTTGTCTTGCGTGGATTAGAGGTAAGGTCCATTCCGATTAATTTGCTTCAGCCCATTCCCGGAACTCCTTTGGAGCATAGCCGGAAATTGTCGTCGGAAGAGGTCATCCGGACGGTGGCTGTTTTCCGTTTTGTTCATCCGGAAGCCTATCTGCGCTTTGCCGGAGGACGCTCTTTGCTGGATGAAGAAACGCTTCGCCAAGCGTTGTATGCGGGAATCAATTCGGCGATTGTGGGCGATTTGCTGACTACGCTCGGCTCAAAGGTAGAGGAAGATAAAAAACGTATCAAGGAGGTGGGTTATGAATTTTGAAAAGATAGTCGACTCATTCGATCGCGAACATTTGTGGCACCCTTATACTTCGGCTACGCATCCGCTGCCTACCTATAAGGTGAAAAAGGCAGAAGGATGTGTCATTACGTTAGAAGACGGAACGGAACTGATTGAAGGGATGTCGTCGTGGTGGTGTGCTGTTCATGGGTATAATCATCCGGTACTGAACCGGGCATTAGAGAACCAGTTACATCAAATGGCTCATGTGATGTTTGGCGGACTGACGCATACTCCGGCTGTAGAACTGGGAAAGCTGTTGCTGAAACTGGTCCCACCATGTATGCAAAAGATATTCTATGCCGACAGTGGTTCGGTGGCAGTGGAGGTTGCCTTGAAGATGGCAGTACAATATCAGTATGCCAAGGGATGTCCGGAACGGAATAACTTTGTTACCATCCGTTCGGGGTATCACGGTGATACGTGGAATGCCATGTCGGTGTGCGATCCGGTAACCGGAATGCACAATCTGTTTGGTTCTGCTCTTCCGGTCCGTTATTTTGTCCCGTCACCGCAAAGCCGGTTCGGAGGTGAGTGGAACGAACAGGATATACTTCCTCTTCAACAGATGATTCGTGAGCATGGTAAGGAGTTGGCAGGACTGATTCTGGAGCCGGTGGTGCAGGGTGCGGGAGGGATGCGTTTCTATCATCCTCGCTTTTTGCAAGAGGCGGCTCGTTTGTGTCGGGAAAACGGAATGTTGCTGATTTTCGATGAAATAGCTACTGGATTCGGGCGGACGGGAAAACTGTTTGCGTGGGAACATGCTGGTGTAGAGCCGGATATCATGTGTATCGGTAAAGCATTAACCGGAGGGTATATGACGTTTTCTGCCGTGCTGACCACCGATGAGGTGGCAGGCAGAATCTCGGATAACTATCCGAATGCGTTCATGCATGGTCCTACTTTTATGGGAAATCCTTTGGCTTGTGCGGTGGCGAAGGCTTCGGTTGAGCTATTACTGGCTTCGGGTTGGCAGGAACGGGTAGCGCATATTGAACAACAGCTTCGTGAGGAACTTGCCCCGGCAGCATCCTTGCCTCAGGTGGCAGAGGTCAGGGTTCTTGGGGCTATCGGAGTGATAGAGACGCGTAAGGAAGTGGATATGGCATGGATGCAGCGTCGCTTTGTAGAAGAAGGAGTGTGGGTGCGTCCGTTCGGAAAACTGGTTTACATTATGCCTCCTTTTATCATTACTCCGGAACAGCTCAGTAAGCTTACTGCAGCTTTGGTGAAGATTGTGCGTGAAAGTGGAGTTTGAAAAACAGAAGTTTATGAATTACAGAAAAGATTTAGATGCATTGGCAGAACAGGGTAATTTACGGAAGTTGCCCGATACCTTGCATCAGGGGAAATATATAATAGAAGAAGGACATCGTTTGCTGAATCTTTCTTCGAATGACTATCTGGGGCTGGCTGCGGATGAGGCATTGCGTAACCAGTTTATGGAAACGGTAAGGGAGGAGGATTTTTTGTTTTCTTCTTCCTCTTCGCGTTTGCTGACCGGGAATTTTGAGATTTACCGTAAGGTGGAACAGCTGTTGGCTGCGCTTTATCATGCGGAAAGTGCGCTGGTATTCAGCAGTGGGTATCACATGAATACGGGCATTCTTCCGGCTGTAACCGATTCGCGGACACTGATTCTTGCAGATAAGCTCGTTCACGCTAGTCTGATTGATGGTATCCGGCTTTCTGCTGCCCGCAGCATCCGTTTCCGCCATCAGGATTATGAGCAGCTTGAATCGTTGATAAGCAAGAATCAAGATGCGTATGAGCGAATCATCGTTGTGACGGAAAGTATTTTCAGTATGGATGGGGATACGGCAGATCTTACGCGCCTGGTGGCTTTGAAGAAGGCATATCCTAAGGTCTGGTTATATGTAGATGAGGCGCATGCTTTCGGGGTAAGAGGCGCAAACGGCTTGGGACTTGCCGAGGAGCAGGACTGCATGGAAGCGATTGATTTCCTATGTGGAACATTTGGCAAGGCACTGGCTTCGGTGGGTGCTTATGTGGTTTGCCGGAAAGAGTTGCGTGAATACTTGGTCAATAAGATGCGTACGTTTATTTTTACTACCGCATTGCCTCCCCTGAATATGGCTTGGACGTTCTTTTTGCTGGAGCGTCTCTCTTGCTGGAAGCAGCGTAGAGCCCATCTGGCATCTCTGTCTGTCCGTCTGAAAAATGGAATGATGGCAAAGGGAATTCCTTGTATTTCGTCCAGTCATATTGTTCCTTATCTGATAGGAACTAGCAGTCGGGCGGTTATTAAGGCAGCAGAACTTCGGCGGAAAGGTTTTTATGTGTTGCCGGTACGTCCTCCTACAGTTCCCGAGGGAACATCGCGATTGCGCTTTTCCTTGCGGGCTGATTTGACGGATGACGAACTCAATTTTCTTTTGTCAGGTGAAGAGGTCTCAGCTACTGGAAACTAAGTTTCCTTTCGGAGGGTACCTGGTTTCTGTAACCTTTAAATAACAACGAAATGAAACAAGTATTTATAAAGAAAGCACAGCATGCGCGTCTCTTTTTGTTTTTTGCCGGCTGGGGAGCAGATGAGCATCTGTTTAACTATCCGGTGGCTGAGGGGTATGACTATCTGTTGTGTTTTGATTACCGTACGCTTGATTTTGACTATGCTTTGCTGGATGGCTATCAGTCTATTCATCTGGCAGCCTGGTCGATGGGAGTATGGGCTGCTTCATGTATTTTCTCCGGGAAGGATTATCCATGGGAATCGTTGGTTGCCATCAATGGTACTCCTTGTCCGGTTCATGATTGTTATGGCATTCCTGAAGCGGTTTTTGGAGGAACGGTTCTGCATTTCTCGGAGCAGACCTTGGTACGTTTTCGCCGCCGGATGTGTGGGTCGGCAGAGGAAGTCAAGCTTTTCTTGGCTCATCAACCTTACCGTAGCTTGGATGAACTGCATGAAGAATTAGCTTTGCTTTATCAGGAAGTAAAAAAGAGAGATCTGCCTGTATTGGCTTGGAGTAAAGCGATTGTCGGGGTGCGTGACAACATCTTTCCGGCGGTCAATCAGCAGCGTTATTGGGAAGGGAAAACCGACCTTGTTTTGCTGGATATGGGGCATTATTCGGATGCCTTCTTCGCTTCGTATCTAAAAGGAAAGGAGGAAGAATGGATAAAGAGTTGATTCGCCGACGCTTTATGAGGGGAAGGGGAACTTATGATTCTCAGGCTGAGGCTCAGTGTCGTATCGCAGGAAAGATGGCAGGACTGATAGCTCGCTATGTTCCTCGCTCGTCGCAGCGCAAAGTTGTGGAAGTGGGATGCGGAACGGGCGTCTTTACCCGTCAGCTTCTTCGGGTTGCCCAGCCGGACAGTTTGTGGCTGAATGATCTTTGTCCGGAAATGAAAGATTGTCTTGCTGATATTTTGGGGGAACAGGTGAGTTTTCATCCCGGTGATGCAGAACGGCTGCTGTTTCCTTCCGGTCAGGGGCTGATTGTTTCATGCTCGGCAGTACAGTGGTTTGTCTCTCCAGAATTGTTCTTTCAGCGGTGTGCTGACTTTTTAACTGCCGACGGGTATTTCTCGTTTACTACTTTCGGAAAGCAGAATCTATGTGAAATAGCCGAATTGACGGGCAGTTCACTTATGTATCGGTCGTTAGATGAGTTGAAAGAATCGCTTGGTCATCATTATCAGGTGATACATGCCAGTGAAGAGTTGATTCATCTTTCCTTTGCTTCTCCTTTGGCGGTGTTGAAACACTTGCAGGAAACGGGAGTGACCGGAATAGCAAGTTGTTCGTGGACAAAGGGTAAGCTTTTGGATTTCTGCCAACGCTATAAAGCGTCTTACAGTCAGCCTGACCATAAGGTCGGCTTAACTTATCATCCTATTTATATTATAGCTAAAAAAATTGCATCATGAAAAAAACAGTGTACTTTGTAAGTGGTATTGATACCGGAATCGGTAAAAGTTATGCTACAGGATACCTTGCCCGTGAGTGGAACGCACAGGGAATTCATACGATTACTCAGAAGTTCATTCAGACTGGAAATACAGACCTGTCGGAAGATATCGAACTCCATCGCCAGCTGATGGGAACGGGCTTGCTGCAGGAAGATTTAAATCATCTGACGATGCCGGAAATATTTACCTATCCTTGTTCGCCTCATTTGGCTGCCGAAATCGACGGGCGGAGTATTGACTTCGGCAAAATAGAGCGTGCCTCGGAGGAGCTGCTGAAAACATTTGATGTGGTTCTGCTGGAAGGAGCGGGCGGACTGATGGTTCCGCTTACGCGTGAACTGCTGACTATTGACTATGTGGCTCAGAAAAACCTTCCGCTCATTCTGGTAACCTCTGGAAGGTTAGGCAGCATTAACCATACATTATTGAGTCTGGAAGCTGTGAAGCACCGGGGAATTTGTCTTCATAGTGTGGCTTATAATCTTTATCCGCAAGAAGAGAATCAGGTGATTCAGCAGGATACAGAAAACTACATCCGTATGTATCTGGGAAAGCATTTTCCGGAGGCACAGTTTGTGAAAGTTCCCTGTCTGTAGAAGGGTTAGGTGAAAATCAGTGTTTCTGTGAACTACCGCTAAACTAAAGATTTAGCGGCTTCGGAGATACCAATACCTCCT
>Juniper_p1__coassemble_218_pt1 | contig 43764 bp, 34 predicted proteins | sample Juniper_p1__metabat2_low_PE_017 | metagenome-assembled genome bin Juniper_p1
GCGATACCCGGAAGGATTTTACCTTCGATAGCTTCCAACAAAGCACCACCACCAGTTGAGATATAAGAAACTTGGTCGGCCATACCGAACTTGTTGATACAAGCTACAGAGTCACCACCACCGATTAAAGAGAAAGCACCTTCTTTAGTTGCTTCTGCGATAGCTTCTGCGATAGCTTTTGAACCAGCAGCAAAGTTATCCATTTCGAATACACCTGCAGGACCGTTCCACAAGATTGTCTTAGCTCCCTTGATAGCAGCTTTGAATTCTTCCTGAGTCTTAGGACCTGCATCCAGACCCATCCAGCCTTCAGGGATATCATTGTCCGGACAAACCTGCGTGTTTGCATCGTTAGCAAACTTGTCGGCAGCAACACAGTCGCAACCCAATACCAAGTTTACACCTTTAGCTTTAGCTTTAGCGATGATGTCAAGAGCCAACTGTAATTTGTCGTCTTCTACCAATGAGTTACCGATTTTTCCACCCTTAGCTTTAGCGAAAGTAAATGCCATACCACCGCAAAGAATCAAGTTATCTACCTTATCCATCAAGTTTTCGATGATACCTATTTTAGTAGAAACTTTAGAACCACCCATGATAGCAGTAAACGGACGTTTGATGTCTTTCAATACATTGTCAACAGCCAAAACTTCTTTTTCCATCAAGTAGCCCAACATTTTGTGGTCTGCATCGAAATAGTCAGCGATAACAGCTGTAGAAGCGTGTTTACGGTGAGCTGTACCGAATGCGTCCATTACGTAGCAGTCAGCGTAAGATGCTAAAGTTTTAGCAAATTCTTTCTGAGAAGCTTTCATTGCCTTTTTAGCGTCTTCGTAAGCAGGGTCTTCTTTGTCGATTCCTACAGGTTTTCCTTCTTCTTCAGGATAGAAACGAAGGTTTTCAAGCAATAAAACTTCACCCGGTTTCAAAGCAGCAGCAGCTTCCTGAGCTTTAGCACAGTCTGGTGCGAACTGAACAGCAACACCCAGTGCAGCAGATACAGCGTCAACAATCTGGCTCAAAGAATATTTTGCGTTTACTTTGCCTTTAGGTTTACCCATGTGTGACATGATAATCAAGGCACCACCGTCAGCCAATACTTTTTTCAAAGTAGGCAGAGCACCGCGGATACGAGTATCGTCAGTAATTTTACCTTCTTCATTCAAGGGTACATTGAAGTCCACACGGACGATTGCCTTTTTGCCGGCAAAGTTGAATTTGTCAATAGTCATCATAATCTTACTGTTTTAAGTATGTTTAAATTGTTTTTTTATTGTTTCTTAAGTCGCAGCGCAAAGTTAAGAAAAAAATGAAAAGCAAAGGAAAAAGAGAGGGTTATTTTCGCAGGCTTTGTTATTTTCGGTTAAAAGGGAAGGTTCAGAAAGAGGTTGGAGAGAAGCTGGCGGACGGGTTATTCCGAATCTTTTTGTGTATAAAGAAAAAGCTCCGGTAATCCGGCTGGTTAAAGCCGAAAGACCGGAGCGAGGTTAAGCTAACACTTGCATGTAATTAAAAATAGTGTCTAACATTATGAAAGAGGAGAGATTGCATTTCCTAGAAACGGTAATTCAAGCTCAAACCGAATACTTTATTGCTGCGGCTATAAAGGTCAGTTCCTGGAATCCCTGTGTTGTTATAGCTTTCTGACTTTTTCTCATAATCGCTGTATTTGGTCCAGAAATATCCGGCATCCATACTCCATGCTTCGTTCAGGTTGATGCGTGCCCCTACGCCTATCGAGTAAGAGTCGCAGTAGAAGCTGGTATCGGTTTGGAAGCGGTCGCTTAATCCGTAATTGGTTTTTTGGAAACCTCCACTGATGGTGAGGTGTTTATCAATATCCCATTCCAGTCCGGCAAGATATTCATGCGTTCCGTGTTTCAAATGTTTTTGGCGGTCGTTTAACATACCTGCATGTTTGTCATCAAAGAAGTGATATTCCACCGATGCACGCAGCGTAGGCAAGATGGAATAGCTGGCAGCCACGCTCAGGAAAGCCGGTATGTCATGCGGAGTCTGTTCTCCATCGGCATAAGGTTTCAGCAGCGGTTTCGCTTCTTCCGGAGCTTTCAATGTCTCTGTTTTGTTTTCGATGTTCAAGTTGGTCAGGAATTCATATTTGGCAGCAAAGTTCCATTTGCCCACCTTTGCATCCAGACCGATAATCGGAGTGATACCCCATCCGCTTTGGTCGCAGTCGAGTGCCAAGTCTATAATCTGTGTTCCGCCCAGCTGGGGAACTTCTTTTTTTACCGTGGCGGTCAGATAACCTTCATATCCACTTTTTACATAATTCATACGTCCTCCGACGAAGGCACTCAGCCAGTCGTTGATTTTGTAAGTTAATCCTAACTGTACGCCGTAAATATATTGTTTTCCGTCCATGGCAGTATTAAGGTCGTACATAGAAGGATTCAATTGGCCTTTTGTGGATTTGGTGATAGCTCCGATAGCCAGTGCGTTAAACATCGGCAGACCGTTGTCGAACGAAGCTTTTCCTCCTCCTCCGTTAATGGCAAAAGAAGTAGAGATAGTCCAGTCTCCTCTTTTATATAATCCATGGAAAGAAGGAATGATAGGTGCAGATGCAGTACCTTTGAAATATTGAGAAGTTTCTTTGTCCATGGTCCAAAGTTTGGTCGTTGCAGTAATTTCACGTGTCTGGTAAGCACTTTGTCCGGTAAGTGATAAATAAAAGCCGTCTTTAGGCAAGAAGGCAAGTCCGGCCGGATTGCTGTAAATTCCATCTACGTCAATAGAAGCACCACGTGCCACCATACGTAAGAATGCAGCATTTTGATTCGTGTTTGTCAGATAGTCTCCCGCAAAAGTTGGTAATGAAACGATTAGTGCCGTCGTACCAATGAGTAACTTTTTTTTCATTTGTTGATTTTCTTAATAAAATTTTGCGCAAAGATAGGCCTAAAATGCACATGTTCCAAAATTTTGTGTTGTATTTTGTATTAAAATGGTTTATTTGAAATTGTTTTAAGTGAAACGATGTGTTTTGAAACGTGTTTTCCGGAGTTTTTTCAGCCAATCAAACAGCAGGTTTAACGGGTGGATGTGCTTGTGGAAAGTACCGTAGGATGGCACAGGGGAAGTGACAGAAAACAACAAGGCATTTTATGAAAGACGCCTATTCGTCTAGTTTTAAATGCAGAGCGTTTTCTTTTGAATGTCAAGGCGTTTTGGCGGTGACTGGAGAACAGTTGAAACTGCCTCGTGCAGAGATTGGTAACTCCTGCCGGCAGGGCCTTAGGCTGGAAAATTCAAGGGGTATGAGGGATACTGATTAGGATAACAAGGAGAAAAAACGTATCTTTGCATATCTTTTTTTACTCACTAATCACCAAAATTTATTTTATGTACACCAATAAAGAAATCTGGAATGTAACTTATCCTATTTTCTTGGGGCTTTTGGCGCAAAATGTAATCAATGTAACCGATACGGCTTTTTTGGGCCATGTGGGCGAAGTGGCTTTAGGAGCTGCCGCCATGGGTGGACTATTATATATATGTGTTTATACGATAGCCTTTGGATTTAGTATTGGTTCTCAGATTTTGATTGCCCGCCGTAACGGGGAAGGTAATTTTCATGCCATCGGACCTGTGATGTGGCAGGGAACGGCTTTCAGCTTTGCCATGGCTGTGGCTCTGTTGGTCGGGATGTCTTTTTCTGCCGGTCCGCTCATTCGTATGCTTATTACCTCGGATACCATTTATCATGCGACGTATGATTTTTTCACCTGGCGTATATGGGGCTTCTTGTTTGCTTTCGTAAATGTGATGTTTCGGGCACTATACATCGGGATAACCCGCACAAAGACACTTACGCTCAATGCAGTGGTAATGGCTGTTATCAATGTATTCCTTGACTATGTTCTGGTTTTCGGAGAACTGGGATTTCCTGAGATGGGGGTAAGAGGAGCAGCACTGGCGTCTGTCATAGCCGAAGCGGCATCCACTCTCTTCTTCTTTATATATACTTATACTAAAGTAGACCGTAGGAAATACAGGCTGAATCATTTTGGCAGCTTTGATCCTGCAATGGTGCTGCGTATTTTGCGTATATCTTGTTTTACGATGGTTCAATACTTCTTGGCAATGGCCATTTGGTTTGTATTTTTTATGGCGCTGGAACGGTTGGGGCAGCGTCAGCTGGCTATAGCGAATATCGTGCGGAGTGTGTATATCGTATTGCTGATACCGGTTCAGGCGCTATCTACCACGGCTAATACGCTGGTGAGTAACCTTATTGGTTCCGGAGGCTCGTCGCAGGTTATCTGTTTGTTGAAGAAAATAGCAAACATGTCTTTTTTCATTATGCTGATATGTGTGGCGCTTTGTGTGGTTTATCCCGAAGGAATCTTGTCGGTCTATACCGGTGAGGAATCTTTGCTTCGTGAATCTGTATCGGCATTGTATGTGGTTTGCGGGGCCATGCTGATTTCTTCGATGGCTAATGTGTATTTTAACGGCATATCGGGTACGGGTAACACGCAGGCAGCCCTTGTGCTTGAAGTAGGCGTACAGGTATTCTATGCCTTATATATTATTGCAGTGGGTATGATTATGCAGGCTCCGGTGGATGTTTGTTATACCACAGAGGTTATTTATTATACTTTGATGCTTACTTTCAGCCTCATTTATCTGAAAAAAGCAAAATGGCAGAATAAAAAGATTTGAGCGTGCCGATTTTTTTGTAATTTTGCACCTCGTTGTAAAAGAAGAAATTAAGATAAGATTATAATATATGTTCGACAATTTAAGTGAAAGACTGGAACGGTCATTTAAAATATTGAAAGGTGAAGGTAAAATCACCGAAATCAATGTTGCTGAGACCTTAAAAGATGTACGTCGTGCTCTATTGGATGCCGACGTTAACTATAAAGTGGCAAAAAACTTTACAGATACAGTAAAGGAGAAAGCTCTTGGACAGAATGTGCTGACAGCGGTAAAGCCGAGTCAGTTGATGGTGAAGATTGTTCACGATGAGCTGACCGAACTGATGGGAGGTGAAACAGCCGAGATTGAGCTGAAAAACCGTCCGGCTGTGATTCTTATGTCGGGCTTGCAAGGTTCTGGTAAAACCACTTTCTCGGGTAAACTGGCCCGTATGCTGAAGGCAAAGAAAAACCGTAAGCCGTTGTTGGTGGCTTGTGACGTTTATCGTCCGGCAGCTATCGAACAGCTGAAAGTGTTGGGACAGCAGATTGATGTGCCCGTTTATAGTGAATTGGACAGCAAAGACCCGGTGAAAATAGCTTTGAGTGCCATTCAGGAAGCGAAGGCAAAAGGCTATGACTTGGTGATCGTCGATACAGCCGGACGTTTGGCTGTGGATGAGCAGATGATGAATGAAATCGAAGCTATCAAGCGTGCCATTAATCCGGATGAAACCCTCTTTGTGGTTGACTCAATGACCGGTCAGGATGCGGTAAATACAGCCCGTGAGTTTAATGAACGTCTGGATTTTAACGGAGTTGTTCTGACAAAACTTGACGGTGACACGCGTGGCGGTGCGGCACTTTCTATCCGTACAGTGGTGAAAAAACCAATCAAGTTTGTGGGTACGGGTGAAAAACTGGATGCTATTGACCAGTTCCATCCGGCACGTATGGCCGACCGTATCTTGGGTATGGGTGATATCGTTTCATTGGTTGAGCGTGCACAGGAACAGTACGATGAAGAAGAAGCAAAGCGTCTTCAGAAGAAGATTCAGAAGAATCAGTTCGACTTTAATGACTTCCTGACCCAGATTCACCAAATCAAGAAGATGGGTAACTTGAAAGAGCTTGCATCGATGATTCCGGGGGTAGGTAAGGCAATCAAGGATATTGATATTGATGACAATGCTTTTAAAAGTATTGAAGCTATTATCTATTCGATGACTCCCGAAGAGCGTACGCGTCCTGAAATCTTGAATGGCAGCCGACGTACACGTATTGCCAAGGGTAGTGGTACTACCATTCAAGAGGTAAACCGTCTGTTGAAGCAGTTTGACCAGACTCGTAAGATGATGAAAATGGTTACGGGCAGCAAGATGGCTGGTATGATGCAGAAAATGAAGAAAAAATAATACCGTTAGAGGATTTTAATTGATAAATTTAGCCTTGATATTCTTTTGGAAAGAAGAGTGTCAAGGCTTTTTTAATTTTAAGCTCAGCCGGTGCAACATGGACCGAACCGCCGAAATAACAGAGCTGGCTTTGCATCCCCAGGTTGGGGTTGTTGGTCGGGCTGGCAGTGAAAAGAGATATAAGGTCTGTGTGTAGCGTTTTTCGAGGTGAAATTTATAAAAAAACAAGCAGATTTCGCTTCTTAAGGCGGATACGAAACCGGAAAATGCTATTTTTATGAAAACAAGTCATCAAAATAGCGGGCAAGCAGAAAAATAGTCGTATATTTGTCTTTGTATATGAAAAAATGAAAGTATTATGACTAAAATAACAAAAGAAGCAGCCTTGCTGTATCACTCACAAGGCAAGCCGGGAAAGATTGAAGTAGTTCCCACTAAACCCTATCAGACGCAACGGGACCTTTCATTGGCTTATTCTCCGGGAGTAGCCGAACCTTGTCTGGAAATTCAGAAAAATCCGGAAACAGCATACGATTATACCGCTAAAGGAAACTTGGTGGCTGTCATATCAAATGGTACAGCTGTATTGGGCTTAGGCGATATTGGTGCCGAAAGCGGGAAACCAGTTATGGAAGGTAAAGGATTGCTGTTTAAAATCTATGCCGGAATTGACGTGTTCGATATAGAAGTTAATGAAAAAGATCCCGATAAGTTTATTGAAGCAGTAAAGGCAATTGCTCCCACATTCGGAGGTATTAACCTGGAAGATATAAAGGCTCCTGAGTGTTTTAAGATAGAACAGCGGTTGAAGGAAGAACTCGACATCCCTGTGATGCATGATGACCAGCATGGTACAGCGATTATTTCAAGTGCGGGTTTGTTGAATGCGCTTGAGGTAGCAGGCAAGAAGATAGAAGATGTGCGGATTGTGGTAAACGGAGCTGGTGCATCGGCGGTATCATGTACCAAACTTTATGTTTCGTTGGGCGCTCGTCTGGAGAATATTGTCATGCTGGATAGCAAGGGAGTTATCTCAAAGCAGCGTACCGACTTGAATGAGCAGAAAAGATTTTTTGCAACCGACCGTACAGATATTCATACCTTGGCTGAGGCAATAAAAGGAGCAGACGTATTCTTGGGATTGTCAAGAGGTAATGTGCTGACTCAGGATATGGTGCGCAGCATGGCTGATTATCCTATTGTGTTTGCATTGGCAAATCCTACTCCGGAAATCTCCTACGAAGACGCAATGGCTTCACGTCCGGATGTGTTGATGTCGACAGGCCGTTCTGATTATCCTAACCAGATTAATAACGTAATCGGATTCCCCTATATTTTCCGTGGGGCACTTGATACACGGGCTAAGGCTATTAATGAAGAAATGAAGCTGGCGGCAGTGCGTGCCATTGCAAACTTGGCTAAGAAGCCAGTTCCTGATGTGGTAAACGAAGCATATCATGTCAATAATCTTACTTTCGGACCAGAGTATTTCATTCCGAAGCCCGTTGACCCTCGTCTGATAACAGAGGTTTCTATGGCTGTAGCTAAGGCTGCCATGGATTCGGGGGTCGCCCGTAAGCAGATAACCGATTGGGATGAATATAAGAATCGTTTGCGCGAACTGATGGGGCAGGAAAACAAATTAACTCGTCAGCTGTATGAAACAGCACGCCGTTGTCCTCAGCGCGTTGTATTTGCTGAAGGTACGCATCCCAATATGTTGAAGGCTGCCGTTGAGGCGAAGTCCGAAGGTATCTGCCAACCGATTATTTTGGGTAATGAGGAACGTATTGAAAAGTTGGCGAAAGAGTTTGACTTGAATCTTGAAGGAATAGAAATCGTGAACTTGCGTCATGATCGGGAGGCAGAGCGCCGTGAGCGTTATGCCCGCATCTTATGTGAAAAACGTGCACGTGAAGGAGCGAACCTGCAAGAAGCAAACGATAAGATGTTTGAACGTAACTATTTCGGTATGATGATGGTTGAAACCGGAGATGCTGATGCTTTTGTAACCGGACTTTATACCAAATATTCGAACACCATCAAGGTTGCTAAAGAAGTTATCGGCATTCAGCCGGAATATAAACACTTCGGAACGATGCACATTTTGAACTCGAAGAAAGGTACTTATTTCATTGCCGATACCTTGATTAATCGTCATCCCGATACGGATACGTTGATTGACATTGCAAAATTATCGGCAAAAGCGGTTCGCTTCTTTAATCAGGAACCGGTAATGGCGATGTTGTCTTATTCAAATTTTGGTTCAGACAGCATTGGTAGTCCGGCTAAGGTGCATGAAGCTATTGCTTATATGCATGAAAATTATCCGGAGCTGGCTGTTGATGGAGAAATGCAGGTGAAATTTGCGCTCGACAATGCCTTGCGCGATGAAAAATACCCGTTTACTCGCTTGAAGGGGAAAGAGGTGAATACGTTGGTATTCCCGAATCTGAGTTCGGCTAATGCTACTTACCAGCTTATCCAGAACATGAGCGAAACAGAAGTAATTGGTCCTATTCAGATGGGATTGAATAAACCGATTCATTTTACCGACATTGAAAGTTCGGTTCGCGACATCGTGAATATCACGGCTATTGCCTGCATTGATGCAATCGTTGCAAAGAAAATGAAATGTAATGAATAAAATGATAAATGAAATAGGGAGATGGGGTATATCTTATCTCCCTATTTTTAATTTCGCTTAAACAGCATGCCTTTATATACCTTTATATACTTTGAGTAATCTATTATCTAAAACTGAAGAAAAATGCGAAAACCGTTAACTCTGGCACAATCTGTTGTGTTGACTTTACTTTGGGCTGCACTTTGTTTTTTAGTACTTACTTCCTCTCCTAAAATAGACGGTCCGTTAGTGGTGATGATTGTTATTTCAGGAGCATTGGTTTTTATTCCTGTCATAAAGTCAATGAAGAGAAGAAAGCCATAGACATTTAATTATGTTTTAAAAGTTAATTTTGTTATTTTGCTCCTTTTGTTTGATTTTTATTGCTTAAATGTTGTATGGATAAAAAATAATCTATATTTTTGTCACATCAAACTAAATGAGATAGTCCAATAATTAAAAACGAGAAATTATTATGAATGCAGCAAAAGTTCTGGAAGATCTGAAAAGAAGATTCCCCAATGAACCTGAGTATCATCAGGCGGTTGAAGAGGTATTAGGTACTATTGAAGAAGAGTATAATAAGCATCCTGAATTCGATAAAGTTAACCTCATAGAGCGTCTTTGTATTCCTGATCGTGTTTATCAGTTTCGTGTGACATGGATGGACGATAAAGGCAATATCCAAACCAATATGGGTTATCGTGTACAGCATAATAATGCGATAGGTCCTTATAAAGGTGGTATTCGTTTCCATAGCTCAGTAAATTTGGGCATTTTGAAATTCCTGGCTTTTGAGCAGACTTTCAAGAACTCGCTGACTACATTGCCTATGGGTGGTGGTAAAGGTGGTTCCGATTTCTCTCCGCGCGGCAAGTCGAATGCAGAAGTAATGCGTTTCTGCCAGGCTTTCATGCTGGAATTATGGCGTCATATCGGTCCTGAAACCGATGTCCCAGCAGGTGATATTGGTGTTGGCGGTCGTGAAGTAGGCTATATGTTTGGTATGTATAAGAAATTGGCGCATGAGTTTACTGGAGTGCTGACAGGTAAGGGACGTGAGTTTGGCGGTTCGCTGATTCGCCCGGAAGCTACCGGATATGGTAATATTTACTTCTTGCTTGAAATGCTGAAGACCCGTAATATTGATATCAAGGGAAAGACTTGTTTGGTTTCTGGTTCGGGAAATGTAGCGCAATATACAGTTGAAAAATTAATACAGTTAGGGGCAAAAGTGGTTACAATGTCCGATTCTGACGGCTATATTTATGATCCGGACGGCATCGATCGCGAAAAGTTGGATTATATTATGGAACTGAAGAACTTGTATCGTGGACGTATTCGTGAATATGCTGAAAAGTATGGTTGCAAATATGTAGCAGGTGCGCGTCCTTGGAATGAGAAAGCAGATATCGCATTGCCTTCAGCTACGCAAAATGAAATCAATGGAGACGATGCCGCAGCTTTGGTTGCAAATGGTGTCATGGCTGTATCTGAAGGAGCAAATATGCCTTCTACTCCTGAAGCGATCCGCATATTCCAGGAAGCTAAGATTCTTTATGCTCCGGGAAAAGCAGCAAATGCAGGAGGTGTATCAGTCTCTGGTTTGGAAATGACACAAAACTCAATTAAATTGAGTTGGAGTCAGGAAGAAGTAGACGAGAAACTGAAAAGCATTATGAAAAACATTCATGAAGCATGTGTTAAATATGGTACCGAAGCTGATGGCTATATTAATTACGTGAAAGGTGCCAATGTAGCTGGATTTATGAAAGTTGCTAATGCAATGATGGCTCAAGGCATTGTATAATAAGCGAGAAGCAAATAAGAAGATATAAATTAATTGAGTTTCACCCTTGTTGCAAAAAATGTAGCAAGGGTGAATTTGTATATAAGTGTGGGGAGTAGAAACGATTTCCGAATGAAAGGCGGGGGAATTTAGTTTGCTTATTTGTTTCTCTTATGTTCTTTTTCTTCTTCTTGTGGGATGCGGAAAGCTGTGTAAAGTTCAAGTACGGCTGCGATAGTTAGTCCGGCAATCCATTCATTATGATGCCATAAAATCATTATTACTCCTGTTAGTACTAAAACGGCTGCCCCTATCATTTGCTGTCTTTGTAAGCGGCGTATAATTATATTTTCTCCATGTCTTTGTGATTTTATTTGTGCATAGGCAAATAAGATAGCTCCAGTCAGATAAATATAAGGAGCAAACTCAAAGCGGACAAATTGAAGCATGAGTCCGATGAACAAGCTGACTGTTCCTATGACAGCCATGAGATTCTGATATTTATTCATTATTTTAAATCTTCTTCAAAGATGAATATGTCTTCGTTTTCTTTTTTCATAAAATATTTTTCTCGGGCCACTTTTTCGAGCTCTTCCCGATTTGTCGTAATTTCCTTCAAAGTCTTGCTATCTTCCTCATATTTTTTCCGATAGCGTTCTATTTCCGACTTCAAACGACTGATTTCTCTTTGATGAGTAAAGCGGCGTATCAGGTTGTTTTCGTCTAATACCCCGATGATAAGAATAAAAGCTCCTAAGGTAGCCCAATATTTATATTTACCCACTATGTGCCAAATTGTTTTTAATTTTGTCATACGAACGTTTCTCTATTAAGTGCTACAAAGATAGTGAAAGGTGAGCGCAGAGGCAAAAGAAAAACTTGTTTTTCTGATTTGAATCTGCCGAACCGCATCCTATCTTCGTATAACAAAGATAGAAAAAGGTGAGAGCAGTACCAAGCCAAAAGTTTGCTTTTGAGCGAAGATATTGCCGGACCACGTTCTGTTCTATGAAACAAAAATAGCAGAAGGCAGGATTGCATCCCCGTCAAAAGTTAGTTTTTAGGTAAAGTGATGTTTGAAAGAATTGAGTTTTGATGAAGCATGGGGAAGAAATATTTCGCCGTTAACCATGTAGAAACGGAGATTTTATGTACATTTGCATAGATAACCAATCGTAAAAACGAACTCGTCCATGGAAGAAAACTATATTGTATCAGCGCGTAAATACCGCCCGTCAACCTTCGATACTGTGGTAGGTCAGCGTGCTTTGACCACAACTCTGAAGAATGCCATTGCCAGCAAGAAACTGGCACATGCTTATTTGTTTTGTGGACCTCGTGGCGTGGGTAAAACAACCTGTGCGCGTATTTTTGCCAAGACCATAAACTGTCTGCATCCCACCGCAGAGGGGGAAGCATGTAATGAATGTGAGTCTTGCAAAGCCTTCAATGAACAACGTTCGTATAACATTCATGAACTTGATGCTGCTTCAAATAACTCAGTTGAAGATATTCGTTCATTAATTGAGCAAGTGCGTATTCCGCCTCAGATAGGAAAGTATAAAGTATATATCATTGACGAGGTGCATATGTTATCGCAGGCTGCATTTAATGCCTTCCTGAAAACACTGGAAGAGCCTCCACGCCATGCTCTGTTTATTTTGGCGACAACGGAAAAGCATAAAATTCTGCCAACCATCTTGAGCCGTTGCCAGATTTATGACTTCAATCGTATCAGTGTGATGGATACGGTGGAGCATTTGGAAAATGTAGCGAAGAAGGAACATATAGAGGTTGAGCCGGAAGCATTAAATATCATTGCCCAAAAAGCAGACGGGGGGATGCGTGATGCCCTTTCAATATTTGATCAGGTGGTAAGTTTTACTAACGGACATATTACTTACCAGAGTGTGATAGAAAACTTAAATGTGTTAGATTATGAATATTATTTTAAACTGACCGACTGTTTTCTTGAAAATCGGGTAGAAGACTGCTTGCTGCTGTTTAATGATGTGTTGAAAAAAGGATTTGACGGGAATCATTTTATTACAGGGTTGAGCTCTCATTTTCGCGACTTGCTGGTTAGCCGGGATGCAGCAACTCTTGTTTTGCTTGAAGTCGGGGCTTCTATTCGGGAGCGTTATCAAACTCAGTCGCAGAAATGTACTCCTCAGTTTCTTTATAGAGCCATGAAACTTTGTAACGATTGTGATTTGAATTATCGGTTAAGCAAGAATAAGCGCTTACTCGTTGAACTGACCTTGATACAACTTGCCCAACTGACAGCTCCTGTCGATGACGAGTTGGCGGGGCGTAGCCCTAAGAAGATGCTAACTCCGGTTTTTAATCAAAAACAACCCGCTTCTGCTACGCAGACGCAAACATCTGCTGTTCAGGCACAAGTGCCTAAGGCTCAGCCCCAGCATGCAGTAAACAAGCCTTATCCAGTTCAGTCTATTGGTGGGGAAGTTGCCAAAGAGGCTAAAGCAGACTATAAAGGTTCAGCAGTAGCGGAAGAACGTTCAAGTCAGTTGTCATTGCCTTCTACAGAGAGAAAGACTCCGGTGGTAAAAATGCATAGTTTAGGTATGTCTATCCGTAGAACCCAGCAAGTACTGCATCCTCAGGAAAAAACTCCGAATCCGGTTCAAACTGCAGCTCAAGCGGAAGCTACATGGGAAGATTATGTGTTCAATGAAGAAGACTTAGTATACCATTGGTATGAATTTGCGGCACGTCTGCCTAAGGAAGAAGCTGCTAATGCCGGTCGTATGATGAATATGAAGCCTGTGCTGCAGGGTGACAAGTCAACATTTGAAGTGGTAGTCGATAATGAGATTGTTCAGAAATACATGCAGCAGTTAGCTCCTCAGATTGAAGACCACTTGCGTACGCAGCTTCATAACCATAAAATAACCATGACTGTACGGGTTAGTGCTGCCAATGAAAATGTAAGAGCTTACAGCCATGTAGAACGCTTTCAGATGATGAGTAAGAAAAATCCGGGGCTTTTGAAGCTAAAGGAAGCTTTAGGGCTGGAACTTTCATAGAGGTATGCTTTTGCTGCCGAATGAGATAGAGACAACAAGACTTTATCAGCAAAGCCTTTGGCGGAATATTTTTCCGATAAGAATTACAATCTTGAGAGATTAAATCAGAAACGATGGCATGTGTAAATGAATAAAGAAAGTCATTTCACATGCCATCGTTTCTGATGAGATAGCCAGAGCTTACTCTATAAATTATTTTCAAGGAAAGCCTGTGTATTTGTTTTTAACGGCCGTCTGTTTATGTACCGTTAACTTACAAGTCATGATTTTGCATACGGTATTCCGCCAGCTTCTCATATTTTGTCCCTTTCCGTCCGTAGTTGCAATAAGGATAAATTGAAATACCTCCCCGTGGAGTAAAGATGCCTGTAACTTCAATATATTTCGGGTCCATCAGTTTAATCAGGTCTTTCATGATAATATTCACACAGTCCTCATGGAAATCGCCATGATTACGGAAGCTGAACAAATACAGTTTTAAGCTTTTGCTTTCCACCATCTTGATATCAGGGAGATAACTGATACGTATTTCTGCGAAATCAGGCTGTCCGGTAATCGGGCATAAACTGGTGAATTCGGGGCAGTTGAATCGTACCCAATAATCATTTTCGGGATGTTTGTTTATGAAAGCTTCCAGCACTTCAGGTGCATAATCTTGCTTGTAGGATGTTGTTTTTCCTAATATAGTCAGTTCGTCTTTTCTTTCCATTATGTCCAATTTTTTTTATTTTAATTAGCGAATTGCCTTAAGGCAGACAGAAGCTGCCGTTTCTTTACTCAAGCTGCGCTTTTATTTTAGGGTTGCCAAGTATTTTTCCAACCCTTCCTTACGGAGTTTGCATGCCGGGCAATGCCCACACCCGTCTCCGGGAATCCCATTGTAGCAAGTCAGCGTTTCCTTCCGGATTAAATCTAAAACCCCTAACTGGTCAGCCATCTTCCATGTCTGTGCCTTATCAATCCACATAAGCGGAGTATGAATAACAAACTGGTCATCCATGGCTAAGTTTAACGTGACATTTAATGATTTGATGAAAGCATCCCGACAGTCCGGATAGCCGCTAAAGTCGGTTTGCGATACTCCGGTAACAATGTGATTGATACCTTTTTCGCGTGCGTATACTGCCGCAATACTCAGAAAAAACAAGTTGCGTCCGGGAACAAACGTGTTGGGAAATGTATTTTCGGGCTTTTCCTCATCCATGCAAATAGATAAGTCGGTCAGTGAGTTTTTACCCAGATGACCGATGAAGGAAACATCCATTGCATAAAAATCCACATCGGCTTTTCGGGCGATTTCTTTCGCCAGTTCTACCTCTTTTACGTGTTTCTGACCGTAAATAAAGCTGAGAGCATATACGTTTTTAAAGCGTTTTTTTGCCCAAAACAAGCAGGTGGTAGAATCTTGTCCACCACTGAATACCACAAGGGCTGAATCATTATTCATATTTCTAGAATTTGAAAGAAGCCGCGTATTGCCGTACGATGGCTGAGGCTATGATACGGGCTTGGTTTTTTGTTGGATTAAAAGAGATATTAAATGTCTTTGATTTTCAAAACATTGTAGGAAATATGCTCATCGTACACGTCACAGTCGTCTATCTGTTTGATGTAATTTACCACCCGGATGGTGACTGGAAGAATGACTATTTCATACAAGGTTTTAAGAACCACTTGCACCAGCATCATTTGAGCCAGTTCGGTGGCAGGCATCAATCCTCCGAAAGCCAAGGGGAAGAAAATAAGAGAGTCTGCACTCTCTCCGGCTACAGTTGAAAGGATGGCACGTGCAGAAAAGTGTTTTCCGTGTGATGCCACTTTCATGCGGCTCATTACATAAGCATTGATAAAGGAGCCGGCCAGAAAAGCTGTCAGGCTGGCAGCTGCAATGCGTGGGGCCATACCGAAGACAAAGTTAAATCCTTCTTCGCCCTCCCAAAAAGGAGCAGCAGGAAGAGCAACTGCCAGTTGCCCCATGGCTACCACCATGAAGTTCATCAGAAAGCCCATCCAGATAATCAGGCGTGCTTTACGGAATCCCCATACTTCGGCGATGCAGTCATTGATGATGTAGGAAATGGGAAAGACAATCAGTCCGGCAGTAACAGAAATAGGACCTAATTGTACGACTTTGGTTTCTAACAAGTTTGCAGCTATCAGGCAAACGCAAAACACAATACCTAAAACCATGAAAGGTACTGATACGAGATTTTCTTTTTTCATCGTTCCTGTTTTTATACGTGGTGTTCTGGAATACACGGCCGTTACTCACGGCATCGCATGTTATTTTTTATCGGCTGCAAAGATAGAAAGAATTTGCCGGATAACAAAGAAACTTGTATATTTGTGTAAATGGATTTTAAAATATGGCACAGAATAACTTGTTGAGCGAGCAGTTCAGTTATATTGGGGCAAGCAAGACACCTACTCATTTGCATCTTTGCACTTATAATGCAGGGAAGGCAGACTTTTATTCGGCAAAGAGTATGGATGAATTAGTGCCTCATTTAGATGAGGAGTGCATTAACTGGGTACAAGTTCACGGGCTGCAGAATGCAGGTATGGTGGAGCAGGTATGCCGTTATTTCGGCATAGATTTTCTGACCACGCAAGACATCTTAAACTCCAAGCATTTGACTAAGATTGAAGAACATGAGGCTTACAATGTGATTATTTTAAAGCAGCTTGTTCCCGATGGAGTAAACAGCTATTCTCCTCAGCAGTTTTGTATCATCCAAGGCAAGCATTTTGTCTTGACGTTTCTTGAACGCGAAACCGACTTTCTGAATGAAATTCACGGGGCAATAAAAAATAATGTTTTGAAGGTGCGCAACCGGCAGTCTGATTTTTTGCTTAGTGTGATACTCAACAGTGTAATGGTAAGCTTTATATCTATCTTATCGAAGCAGGAAGATGAATTGGAAGACTTGGAAGAAGCGCTTCTTTCGCAAGAGAAATTGGTCGGCTCAAGTTTGGAGGAGATACAGCCTTACCGGCGCAATGTGCGGTTGATAAAAAAGAGCATAATTCCCTTGAAGGAACAGTTTAACAAGCTGTTTCATATGGATAATGTGTTGCTGCATGAAGAAAACCGTCCGTTTTTCAGTGATGTGAATGACCACCTTCAGTTTGTCTTGCAGACACTCGACGGCTGTCGGGATATGATTGTGGCACTGGTAGATCTTTATTTGTCGAATAATGACCAGCGGATGAACAATATCATGAAACAGCTGACGGTAGTTTCCACCATTTTCATCCCACTGACTTTTCTGGCAGGCATTTGGGGCATGAATTTTCAGTGGATGCCCGAGTTGACATGGAAACACGGTTATCTTTTTGCATGGATATTGATGTTGGTACTCGGGCTGGGGGCTTATGTGTATTTTAAACGTAAGAAATGGTATTAATAGAAAAGAACGATGAAAAAGCGAGATTTATATGCCAAGGTGATTGAATATTTTCAAGAGGCAATGCCGGTAGCTGAAACCGAACTTCATTACGAGAATTCATATCAGTTGCTGGTGGCTGTTATTTTAAGTGCCCAGTGCACCGATAAGCGGGTCAATATGGTGACTCCGGCTTTATTCGAGGCTTTTCCGACTCCCGAAATTCTGGCGTCAGCTGCGCCTGAGGTGGTCTTTGAATATATTCGGAGTGTAAGCTATCCTAATAACAAGGCTCGTCATTTGGTGGGTATGGCAAAAATGCTGGTAAGTGATTTTCAGAGTGAAGTGCCCGATACGTTAGAGCAGTTGGTAAAGCTTCCCGGGGTGGGGCGTAAAACAGCGAATGTTATTCAGAGCGTGGTGTTTAACAAGGCGGCTATGGCGGTTGATACACATGTGTTCCGGGTGAGTCATCGCATCGGTCTGGTGCCGTCTACTTGCAAGACCCCCTTGGCTACTGAAAAGTATTTGGTGAAATATATTCCTGAAAGTCAGGTAGCCAAGGCACATCATTGGCTGATTCTTCACGGGCGATATGTCTGTACAGCCCGCTCACCTAAATGTGCCGAGTGTGGCTTAAACGGGTTATGTAAAGAGTCGCTAAAGGTTGAACTCCACAGGTAAACTGAAGGTCTGGAATACGCTTAGGCGTTTCACGAAAAATGTCTTGGCGTTTAAATGGAAACGACCTTGCGTTTTTCACGAAGCGCAAGGTCGTTTTTTTTAGTGTGTGTTTCTATATTGTTTAGGCGACATTCCCGTATATCGTTTAAAGTACTTTCCAAAGAAAGAAATGTCCGGAAAGTTCAGGGAGTAAGCGATTTCCTGAATCGTCATTTCTGTGGATCGCAATTTGGCTTGTGCGTCATGGATGATGAATGAGGAAATGATGTCGGTTAGAGTTTTTCCTGTTATTTTTTTTATGGTAGTACTCAAGTGCTGTGGAGAAAGGTGCATCTTCTCAGCATAAAAAGAAACGTTTCGTTCTGTTTTGTAATATTGGATAACGATGCGCACCAGTTCTTTTACTATTTCTTGGTTGCGGTTATACCGGGCTGGTTCAAGATTCGGCTTTTGTTTATAAATATATCCCAGATTCAGGATAAGCATGCTGTATGCCAGACTCATCTGGGTTTCACTCATGAATCCGTTTCCGTATCTCAATGACTTGATTTGCAACATAAATGTGTTGTAGAAGATTTCTGCCATCGGCGGTTCCAGTTTCAATACCGGTTTTTCGAATATATACGGAGTATATTCAATGGTGTGTGAAAACAGACGGGAACTTCGGATGAGCTTTTGTGAGAATCCTACAAAAATGAAGCGGCAGTCCGGGCTTTGTTCGGTGAGTTGGACGTAAAGGTCGGGGAAAATAATCGCAATCGAATTGGCCTTCATCTGATACTGGGTAAGATGAATGGTCAGTGTACAGGTACCTCTGACGCACAACAAGAAAATGCATCCCGGAGAGGGTATGGGAAACTTGAATAGCTGCTTGAATTTACCATACAGGTCTATTCCGGCCATCATGTCGGCTCCTGCGGGAATTAGATCTGACTTTTCAAGTTTTTTCATGGGCATGCTTTGTCTCTTTTTTTTGATTACGGAAGGCAAATATAGTGTATTTGTTTTTATATTCCAAACATTGAATTGTTTGTTTTTTTTGTTGCCTTTCAGGGGATAAGTCAGATGTGATATCCTTGTAAAAGAACTTGATTCCTATATCCGGGAGGAGGAATTGCCGAATGCCGGACGGGGTGTTGACGGTAGGCGGTGGTGATGGAAAACCGGTGTATGCCGGTGGGGTTCAGAAGAACAGGCAGGGAAATAAAAAAGTGGCTTCCGTAGAGAAATCTTTGCTATTATGTGAAAAAGACTTAAGAAAAAATACGGCATATGATTGTATTTTGTATTTTCGTTGTCAGTACGAAAACTATAAGTTTAATATAATGAAAACCACTAATTTGTATCTTGTAAGTTTGGTATTCGTTGCCATTTTGGGCGGTCTGTTGTTTGGGTATGACACCGCAGTAATTTCGGGAGCCGAACAGGCTTTGCAGAAACATTTGGGACTTAATTCTTTTTGGCATGGTGTAACCGCCTCCAGTGCCTTGGTAGGATGTGTGGTAGGTGGAGCCATATCGGGAATATGCGCTTCCCGTTTAGGGCGGCGCAACTCGCTCCGGCTGGCAGCTGCCTTGTTCTTTGTTTCGGCCTTAGGTTCTTATTATCCTGAGTTTTTATTCTTCGAAAAAGGAGATACTTCATTTTCACTGATACTTACATTTAATCTGTATCGTATTATTGGTGGGGTGGGAGTCGGCTTGGCTTCGGCAGTCTGCCCGATGTATATTGCTGAAATAGCTCCTTCTGAAATCCGCGGGAAATTAGTATCCTGTAACCAGTTTGCCATTATCTTCGGAATGCTGGTGGTTTATTTTGTAAATTACCTGATAAAAGACGGTATGCCGGCAGAAACGCTGGTATCCGATGGCTGGCGCTATATGTTCGTATCCGAAGCCGTTCCGGCTGCTTTGTTTGGCATTTTGCTGTTCTTTGTGCCCAAGACCCCTCGTTACCTGGTGATGGAAGGAAATGACGAGAAGGCCATGAACGTATTGGAGCGTATCAACGGAAAAGAAAAGGCTGTGCAGATTTTGGCAGACATAAAGGCGGTAACTGGTGAAAAAACGGAAAAGCTGTTCGCCTATGGTGTTGCCGTTATAGTAATCGGTATCCTTCTTTCCGTGTTCCAGCAAGCCATTGGCATCAACGCCGTATTATATTATGCCCCACGTATTTTCGAAAAGATTGGGGGCGGAGGCGATGGCATGATGCAGACCGTCATTATGGGTGTTGTCAATATTATATTTACTTTGGTTGCCATTTTTACGGTTGAGAAAATCGGAAGAAAACCTCTTTTGATAATCGGTTCGTTAGGCATGGCATTCGGTGCATTGGGAACCGCTGCCTGCGATGAACTTCAGGCAGGAGGCATGATTGCGGTACTGTGTATCATTGTTTACGCTGCATCGTTCATGATGTCATGGGGGCCTATATGCTGGGTATTGATTTCAGAGATATTCCCGAACACCATTCGTGGAAAAGCTGTTGCCATAGCCGTTGCTTTCCAGTGGATATTCAACTATTTGGTTTCATCCACCTTCCCGGTGATGTATGAATTCAGTCCGTTCTTTGCCTATTCCATTTATGGCGTTATCTGTTTGGCGGCAGCCGTGTTTGTATGGAAATGGGTTCCTGAAACCAAAGGCAAGACTTTGGAAGAAATGAATCAGCTTTGGTTGAATCGCAAAAAATAAAATGCATATTTAAACAGGTTTAAGGAAGATTCTTTCAAAAATTACAGAAAGTTTTCTTCGGGAGTATGTAGTTTTTATGAAAATGCTTATATTTGCATCCCGAATTGTGAAGTGCCATAATTGGGAAAGAAATGTATAGTTTACAAAAAGAAAAAAAAGACATACGATATAGTATAAACACCCGGAATTGCTTTTCGGCAAATCCGGGTGTTTTTTATAATGTAGAGTCTGGAACTTTTCATGTGTCCGGTCTAATCTCAGAAAAAGAGAAGCCTTTGCAGTTCAAGACAGACTGACTGAGAATACGAGACTATTTAATAAAACAATATTAGGGTATATATAAGGTAATGAGAAATGTAACGTTAATCCTTGACGACGGGAGCCGTTTCCATGGCAAGTCGTTCGGTTATGAGAAACCGGTGGCAGGTGAAGTTGTGTTTAACACTGCGATGACCGGTTATCCGGAAAGTTTGACCGATCCTTCGTATGCAGGTCAGCTCATGACGCTGACTTATCCATTGGTTGGTAATTATGGTGTTCCCCCATTTACTATGGAAGAAAACGGAGTTCCTACTTTCATGGAAAGTGAAAAAATCCACGCTGAGGCTATTATTGTCAGCGATTACAGCGAGCAATACAGCCATTGGAATGCAGTGGAAAGCTTGGCCGACTGGCTGAAGCGTGAACAGGTTCCGGGCATTACAGGCATTGATACGCGTGAACTGACCAAAGTGCTTCGTGAACACGGAGTGATGATGGGTAAGATTGTATTTGATGATGAGCCCGATCATATTCCGGAAGCGGCTTATGCCGGAGTGAATTATGTGGATAAGGTTTCCTGCAAGGAAGTGATTCGTTACAATGAAGGCGAAGGAAAGAAAAAGGTAGTGCTGGTGGATTGTGGTGTGAAATCGAACATCATCCGCTGTCTGCTGAAGCGAGATGTGGAAATCATCCGCGTTCCTTGGAATTACGATTTCAATTCACTTTCATTCGACGGTCTGTTTATTTCGAATGGTCCAGGCGACCCTGATACTTGTGATGCAGCCGTGCAAAACATCCGTAAGGCAATGCAGAACGAGCAACTTCCTATTTTTGGTATCTGTATGGGTAACCAGTTGCTTTCAAAGGCAGGCGGTGCTAAAATCTATAAGCTGAAATACGGACACCGAAGTCATAACCAGCCGGTGCGTATGGTGGGAACAGAACGCTGCTTCATCACCTCACAGAATCACGGTTATGCGGTTGACAATAATACGTTGGGAGCCGATTGGGAACCTTTGTTCATCAATATGAATGATGGTTCGAATGAAGGTATCCGCCATAAAAATAACCCTTGGTTTTCTGCACAGTTTCATCCGGAAGCTGCCAGCGGACCTACCGATACCGAATTCTTGTTTGATGAGTTCGTGAAATTACTTTAAACGGTATTTTTGCCGCTTGAAAAACTAAAAAACTCAACAACTTAAAAACTGACATTACATGAAAGAAAATATAAAGAAAGTATTATTGCTTGGTTCCGGAGCATTGAAAATCGGTGAAGCCGGAGAGTTTGATTACTCTGGTTCGCAGGCACTGAAAGCCTTGAAGGAAGAAGGTATTGAAACCATCCTGATCAACCCTAACATTGCTACCGTACAGACCTCGGAAGGAGTGGCAGATAAAATTTACTTCCTGCCTGTAACTCCTTATTTCGTGGAGAAAGTGATTGCAAAGGAACGTCCGGATGGGGTTTTGCTGTCGTTCGGCGGACAGACTGCCCTGAACTGTGGAGTAGCTCTTTACAAGGCGGGTGTATTTGAAAAATACAATGCACAGGTGCTCGGAACTCCGGTGCAGGCCATCATGGATACAGAAGACCGTGAACTCTTTGTCCAGAAGTTGGATGAAATCAACGTGAAAACCATCAAGAGCGAGGCGGTTGAAACGATTGAAGAAGCTCGCCGCGCTGCTAAGGAACTGGGCTATCCGGTCATCATCCGTGCTGCTTATGCACTGGGAGGATTGGGCTCCGGTTTCTGCGATAATGAAGAAGAACTGAATGTGCTGGCAGAAAAAGCGTTCTCTTTCTCTCCGCAGGTGTTGGTAGAGAAAAGCTTGAAGGGCTGGAAGGAAGTGGAATATGAGGTGGTACGCGACCGCTTCGACAACTGTATTACTGTATGTAACATGGAGAACTTCGACCCGCTGGGCATTCATACCGGTGAGTCAATCGTGATTGCTCCTTCTCAGACGCTGACTAACAGCGAATATCATAAATTGCGCGAACTGGCTATCCGTATCATCCGCCACATCGGCATCGTGGGTGAGTGTAATGTGCAATATGCTTTCGATCCTGAATCAGAAGATTACCGTGTCATCGAGGTGAATGCCCGCTTGAGCCGTTCTTCGGCTTTGGCTTCGAAGGCTACCGGATATCCGCTGGCTTTTGTGGCTGCGAAACTGGGCTTGGGTTACGGCTTGTTCGACTTGAAGAATTCGGTAACCAAAACCACTTCGGCTTTCTTTGAACCGGCGCTGGATTATGTGGTGTGTAAGATTCCTCGTTGGGATTTAGGCAAATTCCACGGAGTAGACCGCGAGCTGGGCTCTTCTATGAAATCGGTAGGTGAGGTGATGGCTATTGGCCGTACGTTTGAAGAAGCCATCCAGAAAGGCTTGCGCATGATTGGGCAAGGTATGCACGGTTTCGTGGAAAACAAAGAGCTGGTGATTGAAGATATTGACAAGGCACTGCGTGAGCCGACCGACAAGCGTATTTTTGTTATCTCCAAGGCTATGCGTGCCGGCTATACCGTTGACCAGATTCATGAGCTGACCAAGATTGATAAATGGTTCCTCGACAAACTGATGAATATCATGGAAACCTCTAAGGAACTCCATGGTTGGGGAAATAATCATACACAAATCGCACAGCTTCCTAAGGAATTGCTTTATACAGCCAAGCGTCAGGGATTCTCTGATTTCCAGATTGCGCGTGCCATCGGCTACCAAGGCGATATGGAAGATGGAATCCTTGAAGTGCGTAATTATCGTAAGAGCCAGGGCATCGTGCCGGTGGTAAAACAAATCGATACGCTGGCTGCCGAATATCCTGCACAGACCAACTACTTGTATCTTACTTACAGTGGAGTAGCAAACGATGTGCATTACTTGGGCGACCACAAGAGTATCGTGGTATTGGGTTCAGGTGCTTACCGCATCGGTTCGTCGGTTGAGTTCGACTGGTGTGGCGTGCAGGCTTTGAATACCATCCGCAAGGAAGGCTACCGTTCGGTTATGATTAACTATAACCCGGAAACCGTATCAACCGACTATGATATGTGCGACCGTCTGTACTTTGACGAACTGACCTTTGAACGTGTCATGGATATTCTCGACTTGGAAAATCCGCATGGAGTCATCGTCTCTACCGGTGGACAGATTCCTAATAATTTGGCTCTCCGCCTGGATGGTCAGCAAATCAATATTCTGGGAACTTCAGCCAAGAGCATTGACAATGCAGAAGACCGTGACAAGTTCTCGGCTATGCTTGACCGAATCGGGGTCGATCAGCCGGAATGGAGTGCGCTGACTTCGATGGAAGACATCAATGCGTTCATTGAGAAGGTAGGATTCCCTGTTTTGGTTCGTCCGTCGTATGTACTTTCAGGAGCTGCCATGAATGTATGCTCTAACCAGGAAGAACTGGAACGCTTCCTGCAACTGGCAGCTAATGTATCAAAGAAACATCCGGTGGTGGTAAGCCAGTTCATCGAACATGCCAAGGAAGTGGAAATGGATGCAGTGGCACAGAACGGAGAAATAGTAGCGTATGCCATTTCCGAGCATATTGAATTTGCCGGTGTACACTCAGGTGATGCAACCATCCAGTTCCCGCCGCAGAAACTGTATGTAGAAACCGTTCGCCGCATCAAGCGCATCAGCCGTCAGATTGCAAAAGAACTGAACATTTCCGGTCCGTTTAATATCCAGTTCCTTGCCCGTGAAAACGACATCAAGGTAATTGAATGTAACCTCCGCGCCAGCCGTTCGTTCCCGTTTGTAAGTAAAGTGTTGAAGATAAACTTCATCGAACTGGCTACGAAGGTTATGCTGGGATTGCCGGTAGAAAAACCGGAGAAGAACTTGTTTGAACTCGATTATGTAGGAATCAAGGCGAGCCAGTTCTCATTCAACCGTCTGCAGAAAGCCGACCCAGTATTGGGTGTAGATATGGCAAGTACCGGTGAGGTGGGATGTATCGGTGAAGACACTTCTTGTGCCGTATTGAAATCCATGCTGTCAGTAGGCTACCGCATTCCGGAAAAGAACATTCTGATGTCAACCGGAACCCCGAAGCAGAAAGTAGAGATGCTGAAGGCTGCCCAGGAATTGAAAGCGAAAGGTTATAATATCTTTGCCACTGGTGGTACTTCGAAATTCCTTGCCGAGAACGGAGTGGAAAACACCCGTGTATTCTGGCCGAGTGAAGAAGGACATCCGCAAGCATTGGATATGCTTCACAAGAAGGAAATCGATATGGTGGTGAATATCCCGCGCGACTTGTCGGAAGGCGAGCTGGATAACGGATATAAAATCCGCCGTGCAGCTGTCGATTTGAATATTCCTCTGGTAACGAATGCCCGTCTGGCAAGTGCCTTTATCCATGCGTTCTGCACTATGACCATCGATGATATTGCTATCAAGAGCTGGGATGAATACAAGTAATCTTTTGCTTTTTAGTCTATCATAAAATAATCCGCCCGCAGGTTTCTCATAGTTGAGACTTGCGGGCGATTTTTGTTGTATTATAGGAAATATTGTTTATCTTCGCAAGAGTAAAACCAATCATATTATGAGTCCCAAGTTCAGACAAGAAGATGGATATATCTTTAAGATTTATTCCAATGAAGAAGAGCGTATGCACATTCATGTGGTAAAAGCTGAGTGTGAAGCCAAGTTCTGGCTGGAGCCGCAAATTGAGTTGGCCAATAATTATGGTTTTACAAATAAAGATTTGAAGAAGATAACTAAAATGGTAGAACAATATGGAAACGAGTTCAAACGATTATTTGCAGCCCACATCGGTAAGCGTATTGATGATTAATGCGCAGGGCATGATGCTCTCTGTGTTGGGACAAGACTATTTTTTATCATATAACCGTGTGCCGTGGTTACGCGATGCGCGTGTGAGCAGTGCCTTGAATGTCCGGATGTGCGGACCGAATGCCATCGAATGGCCGGAGCTCGACATTGACCTTGAAATAGAGAGCTTGAAACATCCCGAACGTTATCCGCTGGTGATGAAGCGTTCGCCGTTAGATCGTATTTAATAGCATCGCCCGCAGGTTTCTCATAGTTGAGGCTTGCGGGCGATTTTTGTTGTATTATAGGAAATATTGTTTATCCTCGCAAGAGTAATGTTTGTAATGATGGACGGTTAACAGGAAGTCCATCGATAAATAAAACTGAAAGATATGGCAAAAAAGAAAAAACAGGCAGAGCAGAAACAATGTTCTCCTCAAGAGTATATTCGCAGGCGGGCTCGTACGCTTCCGTTGGGTGACTGTTATGTAACTTCCGACTGGCAAGAATGTGGAGAAGCCGTGGCGTGTGTGGTACGGCTTCACCCGCAGCATACTTATACCGTGGGTGTTTATCTGATAGATACTTTTTGCTTGGGAGTGAAAGATAGTTACTGGTATTTCAGTATAGGCGAACAGAACTTTGAAGAGCTGATGCCCGTATCTGTGTGCCGGAGATGATGACTTGGTTGGCAGTTCAACACCCCGAGCGTCGTGCAGAAGTCATAGCGTGGTTCCAGACCTTACTTGTATTTTACGACGGGAAGCTGGAAACCCGCCAATGCTGCGACGGCTCGCTTATAGGAATGATAACCGGTTTTATACTGGATTTGCATGCAGAAGAATTGTTGCCTGAGCTGGAAAAACTGTATGATACCGGTTTGGTAGATGAGAAATGCAGCGGCAACTTTAAAACAGTAGTGAAAGAAATGAAAAATGGGATGAATTATTTCTCGCATGTTTATAACTTGGACATCCGTGAAAACTATAAGAAATTCAAGAAGCTCACAGAATAATAAAGGAGAAGGATTCATTTAAGTTAAGGGCTATAAGGCAACGTGCTGACGGGTTGCCTTATAGCCTTCTCATTTTAAATATCCTCACATGAATGATTCTGTATGTACGAGAGAGCCGCTCCGATGGCAGTCCGGTATTCGGCATATTTCGGGATATGGAAACGCTTTCCGTACATCTTTTCCAAGGCTGGAAAAGTCTCTGCACACTGAGGCATACGGGTAAGATTTCCTATCAGGATAAAGTCGTCAACATCCGAATTTAAGGAAGACAAGATAGCTGCCTGTCCGATGCTTTGAAGCACCATGTGGACGATGCCGGCAGCAATATCTTCGGTGGCAGCATTGGTGGCAGCTTTCCCGAAAATGGAAGCGGTGGCATCCAAGGGCAGTCCCGGTAGCGGATGGTTGCAGATGTCCTGGATTTGCAGGTCGATGGAAGAGAGCGAGCCGCGTTGTGCCAGATCGATAATCTGCTTGAAGTCTTGCGTTTTCAGCATCAGCCGGGACAGACCGAGAATCGTTCCTCCTCCGATGCCGATGCCGCCTATATGGCGCACGTTGTTTCCGTCCACCCTGACAAACGAAGTACCAGTTCCCATACTGACCACAATCAGTTTGTTCAGCTTCGTCATATATTGCGCTCCTAATCCGTTGGCAAGAAATTCATCCACGCGGGCTGTAGGCAGTCCGTATAGAGGTTGGGTAATATAAGCACTTCCCACCCCCGTCAGTATAATCTTTTCCACTTCATTCAGCGGAATGTCATTATCGTATAAATATTTTCCGAAAGCTCCGAACAGCGAGGCTACCGAGTCGGTAGCACGTACAAACTGTGGATTACAGATTTGTTCGTTTCGTATGCCTACCACCTTCGTGGTGCTTCCTCCTACATCTATACCTATTACTACGCTCATAGTTTCTTTGTTTTGGGCTCAAAAATACGATAATTTTTATATACGGCAAAAGAAAAAGTTTTTCCTGTTTGTGCTTATCATTTTTCATATCGTCATAAATCCGCAAACGAATATAAAAATAGCTCTTTATTTATCCGAATTAAAACTTTAAATCAGAATGAAACGTATTGTGTTTTTGGATTATGTACGCGTATTTGCGTGCTTCCTTGTGATGCTGGTTCATGCCAGTGAAAATTATTACGGAGCCGTCGGGGTAGGTGAGATGGCAGGTCCACAGTCGTATCTTGCCAATGAGACCGACCGCTTGTGGGTGTCGGTTTATGATGGCTTTTTGCTTGTTGTCTTGCTGAGTGTAGTCTTGGCTTCTCTCTTTGGATAAAACCAAAGAAATGGCAGCTAAAACTTGCGGATGTCGGCAAGACAACCTATCTTTATGCGTAAGAAAAGTCAAAGTCACAGTGTGGTTTGTAGAAATCACAGTGTGACCTGTACAAACCGCAGTGTGATTTGTATAATTCACACTGCGGTTTTCACTTTTTAATACAGGAATATGAACTATGTTTTTCATCGAATTGATTTTTATATATCGAACATTTAAATTTTAATCTATGGCACGTTATACAATGCAAGAAATGAATGACTTGCACCATGAGGGCAAGACTCTGCTTTATCCGAGAATGATTATTGAGCACTGTTGCGAGAGCGATGAACTGGCACGCGAGGTGGCAGAAGTGACCTCTTTCAGTGAGGGTGAAGTTATCGGGATGTTTCAGGAACTTTGGAAGCAAATGGCATGGCAGATGGCAAGAGGTTACTCAGTAAAGATAGAGGGGGTAGGAGTTTTCACACCTACGCTTGAACTGAAAGAAGGCAAGGAGAGAGAGGCAGTCGATGGCAATGGGATGAGGCGCAATGCTGAGAGCATCCGTGTGGGAAATGTTACTTTCCGTCCCGATAAGTCGTTGGTTAGTGAGGTAAATCAGCATTGTCGGTTAGAGCGTACTTCGGGAAAATTTATGCGGTGCATATCGCCCTATTCTTTTGACGAACGCCTGAAACTGGCACAGGACTTTTTAGCTTCGCATGCCGTAATGACCATATCCGATTATGCTGACTTAACCGGGCTGAGCCAGACTACGGCAGGCAGAGAATTACGCAAGCTTTACCATGATCCAAGCTCAGGTCTGGATGTGAAAGGACGTGGCTCGCATCGGGTTTATGTACTGAAGAGGGAAGAATGAGGGGAAGGAATGAAATTATTTCCTATGTTTAACGGAATATGCTTTATAAAAGAATGAACAGAGGTGTGATAAGTTCTTGATTGAAATTCTATGATATTAGGTCTATTTTTCATTGAACTTTAAAATTTATTATTTATTGAATGGAACTTTGGTTGAAAATAGTTAATTTTGCAAATGCATTACACTTGCAGAAGCCCCAAAAGGGATAGTGGGTGGGTGCAACTTTACATAAGAGCGTTTACTTGACGCTTGTCTTTGACACACCGTAACTTCGCAACTTACATAAACAGTCAAAGGACAAGACAACGGTAGATGTTCACGGTAGGTATATTATACCCTGCCGTGATTTGTCGTACACATTTATATGTTTTCGACTTGTTCACGCATGGGATTAATATATACCATGCGTGGGCTTTCTGCGTTGTCCGTTCCGACTGTTGGGCAATGCGAAGGCCTTGGTGTGTGGGATGGGCGACAGGCAAGATTCCCACGCTTTTTTGTATAGTCCAAATGAAAACAATAAATCAATATGGTATTGGGAACTCTGCCATTAGCTAACGAATAAAAGGCAGAATTTTATGTATAAGATATCCTGGGACTATGAGACGGGTGGAGTACAGCTTCATTCACACGTCACCCCCGACAATTTGGGGATAACGCCACGTCCCGTATTCTGGGAAGAACTTGATTTGCTGAAACTTCATGAATTAGGATGGACATATCCACATACTGAAGCTCCGTTAATGTGGGCTTGCAACAAACAATATTTTTATAGGGGAGTATTGATGTTTGAAGTAAAAGGAGCAAATATTTACGATTCTCCCACAGTATTATTTCAAAAAGGAAAAGAAACCGCTGTTCTGCAATGTGTAGATGTGGCAGAAATGCTTCATCGTAACAAAGATTTTCTCTTTCTTTTGGAAAGTGAAGCCATTGAATTTATCCGTGATACCTATTTACAATATACATCCGCCAATCGCAGTACAGAACGAGTGGCTTCAAATCAACTTGACTATAATACGCTGCTCGAAAAGGCTGAAAAGCGTTATAAAAAGAAAATGGCTATTGTAAAGGAGGATTGCGACAGCTTTGATATTATACCTCTCGATACAGCCAAAGAGAACGGCAAACGTATTTTCCATTCTACTAAAATCGACCGCTTCCTCGCTTCTTTCTCTGGCGGAAAAGATAGTCAAGTGGTGCTTGACCTTTGCACCCGTGCCATCCCTTCCACAGACTTTGAAGTGATTTATAGCGATACTGGTTATGAACTGCCTACTTCACTTGCCCTTTACGAACAGGTACGACAACATTACACATCGTTATATCCAGACTTGAAATTTTCCATAGCGCGTAATCACGAATCTGTCCTTAATTATTGGGATCAGATAGGCACTCCCAGCGATACACATCGCTGGTGCTGTTCGGTAATGAAAACAGCTCCTCTTTATCGTATGCTAAAAATAGAAGGGACTAATAAGCAGGCAAAAGTTCTGACATTTGATGGAGTCCGCGCAGAGGAAAGCACAAAACGGTCAAGATATTCTCGAATAGGGAAAGGAGTTAAACACGATACTGTTATAAATGCCTCTCCTATTCTTGAATGGAATATGGTAGAAATTTACCTATATATATTCAAGTATAAAATTCCGATAAACCCGGCTTATAGAAATGGCATGACAAGAGTGGGATGTGTGCTATGTCCATTCTCTTCAGATTGGAATGATATGATTTCCAATATGCGTTATAAAGAGCGAGTACATCCTTTTCTTTCTAAAATAGAATCTTTTGTATCCTCCTTAGGGGTTAATGACATAGATATTTATATTAAAAACGGAAATTGGAAAAGGAGAGCAGGCGGAAAAGGATTAAGTTCAAAATCATCTATGGTGGTTGTAGCATCAAAGCCGCATTTAATAATAACTGTTACAAATCCTAAAAAAGATTGCTTAACATTCTTATCTGCTGTTGGTAAGTACACCTGCAATAAAAATTTTGGAGAGTTGTTATACAAAGGGATACTGTACAAATATTCTATTGAACAAAGAAATAATTCAATACAACTTTCTTTTGAGAACACTTATACATCACCCATCTTGCAAGGTTTAATTAAACGAGCTATTAATAAAGCGGTATATTGCATAAATTGCGAAGCTTGTGAAGTTGAGTGTCCTACAGGAGCTTTAAGTATTTTACCTGATGCCAAAATTGACGATTCTAAATGTGTTCATTGTGGTAAATGTTTAACTTTTCATGAAGATGGTTGTATTGTAGCCAATTCATTGAAAATAACAGGAATAGAAAAAACGAAAAATAAAATGAAACTGACTGATTATAATAGGTTTGGACTAAATGAAAGTTGGCTAGAAACATATTTGTGTACATATGAAACTTATTTTGAAGATAAGATTCATGGGCTTAATGAAACTCAACAAATCCCACCATTTAAAAAGTGGTTAGTTCAAGCAGAAATATTAGATGATGTAAAAAAACATAATATAACTGAATTCGGTAAATATATAGCTGATTTATACATTAATGCACCAGATTTAGCATGGGAATTATTATGGATAAATCTTTCATATAATTCTCCCATTGCAGAATGGTATATTGGAAATATTGATTGGAATTTTGTTTTCACAGAAAAAGATATTGCGGAGTTAGCTCACAATGATTATAGCGAGATGGCTATAAACTCAGTAGGTAAGATTGTATATGCACTATTTAGGACATTTCGAGAAAGCCCACTTGGAAACTTAGGTTTGTTGTATAAAATCGAAAATATAAAGTATAAGAAAATACCTTACAATGAGTTGTCACGAGAAGCCATTGCATATTCTTTGTACAAGTTTGCCTCATACTTGAATATCAAATCTTTTAGAATAAGCGACTTGTATAACAAGGACTCAAAACATGGTTTGTGGAGAGAATTCGGGATATCTAAAGATATACTTATAAAAGAACTCAATTTTTTTAGCAATGACAAGAATCAAATTCTCACAGCAGAGCTTAATATGGGGCTTGATCATATAACACTTCGTGAAGATTTGGATGCTTTTAGTGCTCTTAAGTTAGTCGTTGGATTATAGTCATGTCACTTAAGTTGGATTTATTTATAGATAATATTTTAAAAGTCAGATGTGCTTATTGTCACGGTAATCGTATAATGGCTAAGCCTATTTTATTGTTTGCAGTGATAGCTTATATTAATTCAGGAGTTATTACAAAGAATAAAATTTTATTCAACAATAATTTAGCGGATTCTTACAAAACTATTTGGAATTTGTTTTGTGAAATCAATGTAACGCCTATGTGGAAACCATATTATTACTTGTCGTCAGATGGATTTTGGCATTTAAAATGGAAAGAAAACAGTATTCATAAATCGGCAAATTCAGCCAAGTTTATCCGTGATAACATTGAATACGCTTATTTCGATGATGAACTTTTCGAGTTACTTCAAGAAGAAGAAACTCGAAAAAAATTATTGAATGTATTAGTAAAATTAATCAGAAACAGTTAATGCGATGGCAACAAAATATTCAGACTATATCACAATACGGGAATCGAAACCTGCTTATAATATAGGCAGGGAGGAACAGGGTGAATGGGAAACTTTCATTCCTAATGAACAATTCAACGAAATATTACGCAAGGTAATAAGTGCCGTCCGTAATAATGATCAAGATGCGCATAAGTCGTTTTGGATAGATGGTACATATGGTACAGGCAAGAGCCATGCAGCCGCAGTAATCAAACATTTGCTTTGTGACAAAGTGGAAGACATTTGCGAATATTTAGATACCGAATATGCTTCCAGACAATATGATTTATTACGTCAGTCGGTCTATGATGTAAGAAATAGCAAACGTCTTTTCCCTGTTAATCTATATGGCACAGAATCCATCGCACACAAAGAAGATTTTTCACACCGCTTGCAAAGTGCCATAAAAAGAGCATTGAAAGCAGCAGGACTGACAAATTTCTTTGTAAAAACAGACTTTGATGATTATGCAGATCATGTGGAGAGCGAACCAGCCTTTTGGGAAGACATTATCAGCCAAAGTCCTAAATTAGGAGCTTATACTCCAGATGTAAAAACTTTAGCAAGCAAGTTACGTACAGCCGATACCTTCATACTTACGCAAGTGAAGAGGGCATTAGCAGAACGCCGTATGGATATACGCTTAAATAGTGCCAATATTTGCGATTGGTTCTTTGAGGTGCAAAATAAGTTGGCTGAAAATACAGACTATTGCGGATTATTGATTGTTTGGGATGAATTTACCGACTTGATGAAGTCAGATATGGGACCATCATTGTTGGTTGAACTACAAAAGATAACCGAGCAAGCGATGGAAACTTGCAACAACAGTTACTTCTTCTTTATCTCTCATCCTTCGGCACTGAATAAACTTGATGCACAAGAACGTACCAAGACCACAGGTCGCTACCATTATATGAAGTATAATATGGAAACAGTGTCGGCATTTAAAATTATGTCGCGTAAATTCCGCATTACTGATATTGAAGGATATAAAGCTTTGACTTCTTCGTTTTTCAATAGTCATTCAGGAATGTTAGCTCGTTATGCAATGGGAAGCAATAATGTAGAGGATACGATAAAAGACTTGTGTAATCTCTATCCTATTCATCCGGCTACTGCTAATCTTGCTACCTATTATGCACGAGTGGTAGGTTCTTCCTCACGAAGTGTGTTTGAATTTATAGGTGCAAACCAAGCAATACGTGATTTTTTGGAAAGCGAAATAGCGTTTACAGAACATAATACTATTACGGCTGATTATCTTTGGGATTACGTAATGGAGGTGTTTAACGAAGATCACATTCGTTATGGAGCTGTAACTGAACGGTATAATTCTTATAAACTACAAGTACAAAATCAAGGAGCAAACACTTATGCGGTATTTAAAGGTATCTTATTGCTAAATGCTTTAAATAATGTAGCTGGAAACGAAACTGTAACGCCAAGTGAAGAAAATGTGAAAAGTCTTTTTATAGGTACAAAAATAGAACGTCATATAGACGAAATTCTAAACTGGTTTAATGAGAATAGTATCATTCAACGTGCCCCAGGTGGATTGTTTTCTATCCAATTCTCCGCACTTCCTCCCAAAGAGATTGAGGAAATAAAATTGGAAATGAAAACTCAATTCAAATATACTTCACAATTGGTTACGTATGGACAAGAAGTACGTAAGGCATTTGATACATTGACTTCCAATGTCAGTCGTCCCATCAGTGTCAATTTCTTTTCCCTCTATGTGAATGAGGCAGCCTTGCTTCATCAAATAGAGAATGCTTTGGACAAGTCGAAAAGCTATGAGTTGTTTGTAGCTGTAATGCTGGGAAGAAACGATGAGGAGATGAATGAACTGAAAACTATAGCTTCACACGCCTCAAACGATGAACGTTTTACCAATGTTGTCTTTATGGTGTTTGATGCTACATTCGGTGATAGTAATTACGAGCGTTTCATTGAATACATGGCTAATGCTCAATGCGCAAGTCGCCACAATTTAGCAGATCAACGTGCTGCACATGATAAGAATGCACAAGCCATGATTTCTGATTGGATGAAAGAAATTCGCCGAAGCAACTTTACTGTTTATGTGAAGGGAGAAAGTGAAACCTTTTCTACCATGAAGTTGGCATCAGCTGTCAATGTAGGCATAGCTCCTAGGGTATTCAGTTATGGAGCAGAAACACTTGAACTGTTACGTACCCGTGCGCCAAAGACATTTTGGAAGAATCAGCAAGCCAAAGAGACTGCCAAAAACATTTTGATGTTCAATACCTATAATGAAATGATAGGTAAGGCAATCGGTCCAGCTTTGCCTTTGAAATTCTTATTTCAAGATGCAGTAGATGATAATCTTAACTGGAAAGACGATGTAGATAAAGAAAACCATCCGCTTTATTTGGTGAGTGAATTCGTAAATAGGAAGATAAAATATGCAGACAAAACGAAAGAGTTTAATTTGGCGGAAAAGTTCATCGAATTAACACGTGCGCCTTATGGTCTGTTCCCATCGTATGCAGGAATCGCCATGTTGTCTTTTGCCATGCGCCCTTGGATAAACAAAATTTATTCAACCGATGGAAAGCCTCGATTGGCTCAACATTTGGTGGACGATGTGATAGAAACATTTAAGTCATGGGAAAACGGAAAGCCAAGCAACAAAGTTACTTTTACGTTTGAAACGAAAGAGGCAGGACAGCTAAGTAAGCAATTGATAAAGTTATTTAAGCTAAAATCATTGAAAACCTACTCGGATATCAGCAGCTTGAAAGATGCTCGTTGGGCTATTTCTCATGAATATACAGCTGAAAAAGGATATCCTCTTTGGACATTGAAATATGCAGATGGAACAAACGAAGAGATGGCATCGCTTATTGATAAAATTGTGATAATCTCTCTTGACCCAAACATTAATAAAAATCCATCATTAATGAATGACACTCTTGATTTGTTGGGACGTTATGAGTTTGAATTACCTATACTACTCAATCGTAGTGGGGCTTTTGAGGAAGGGTATCATAACTACTTAAAGTCGAATGAAATTGTAAATTTGGATGATGAACATTTATCGGATGCGAAAACGTACATAAAGCAACATTTGCAAGGAGAAGTAGGGCTTTGGACAGAAAGAGAAGTAAATGATAAATTGAAGGATTGGAAATTATCGCTTACTCCAAAATCTGTACCTGTTTCTTCCATACCACAAGTACAATCAAAAATATATTCACCACTTTCATCAGAGCAAGGGTATAATGCACATGAACAGCAATCAAAATTTGAGCAAATACCGATTCGTGTAAATCCTAATGCTTCAACAAAGCATCAGCAAGCATTAGAACATATAGACAATATTAATTCGCTTGCGGCTGCTCAACGTTTATTGGAACAGCTTTGTAATTTGGGATATGAAGACATACTCGACATAATTTTAGATAATTAGGTATATGAATAAGGATTTCGAACATATTGACCATCTCATAGATGAGGTAAAAAAGGATAAAGAAGCCGAAGGTGCTAACTCCTCAATGCTAAATCGATATCCGGTACGCTTTGTGCTATTTGATAATTTTGCAGATTCTAAAGAATTCGTTAGTGAGTTGACAGGATTAGGATTGGGAGTGGCAAAAGTGCAGAAAATAGTGGATTGGATGAACAAAGAATACCCAGACCAAATCCTGACGCATAGTTACTTGGCTAATTGCATCAAACAGTGTATTGAAGAAAATAGCGAATCTGATTGTATTATTGTACCTTTTTCGGAATTAGCACGATTCTACGATAATCATATAGCAAAAGAATTTGAAACCTTGGTTAGTGACATCAAAGGAATACAGACTACAATCTCCGGTTTTAACAACAAACAGCGCATCTATATTCCTATGATTGGTCAATATGGTAAAATGTCGAAATTCTTTTCAGATTCTCAGTCTATTATTTGGCATTTGATAGGTAATAAGCAAGAAAACGGATATAATTTGATACTTACTCAAAGCACTTATCAAGTAATAGGATTAGAGTCTAATTTCACAATAATACGTTCTGTTACGGATTGGCTTGAAGTATGGCGTGATGAAAATGCAAAATCAGACATTATCAGTACATCTAAATCTATTTATGCATTGGCAGACAATGCTCAACCAGATAATGCTTTGAATTATACTGTTTGTAATAATGCATATGAATTTTTAACAAAAGGATTGCATCTTGATTTTGGCGAAATAAAATATAAAAAAGAAGATGCTAGTAATTGGGAGAAGTTAGCAGGAGAAATTGAGTATAAGAATTTTTCTTTTGAGAAGTTTTTCAATAAGTATTTTGACATATTTGATTTGGCAGATCACACGGTTTTTGTCAAGACATGGTTTGAAAATAATGAAGACTTTAAACGTTGGCTATTGGTTGCCTATTATACCAAACGTTTCTGTAATAAAGGGTATATTTGCCAGTTGCTCCAAGAATGTAAATTATACAACAACCAAGAGTTTGTGTCAGCTGCAGCATTGTCTATTTTTGATATGGATAATCCAGAGAGACACTTGGATGAACGCGCTGTGATACTGAACTATGCCCATAGGAACAAAATACAATTAACAGATGATACAAATGACAAATTGTATACTAAGTTGGAAAATATAGCATTGGAATATGGGTATGAAACAGCCATTCGATATATTACAGGATTGTCAGTTGGCGAAAAAGAACTGATGATACGTTGGGTAGCTAATGGCTATGTATCTATAAATAAACTTTCTAATCTCTATCCACAGCTTTATAACTATATGGAGAAAAGTTGTGGAACTTCCGATGTTCATCAAAAGTGGGTATTAGATTATATAGATGCATACAAACAGGCTAAATTAACCAACAGATATACAAGCTTCATAAGTACATCTATAGATGAAAAAAATGCTAATTCTGTAACATTTAGTTCATGGTATAATCAATTCTGCACAGTTCGCACATTGTTGAATGAAAGAAAGGATATTGATGTATTCTATTGGATTGACGGTTTAGGCATTGATTGGATTCCGTTTATTATGCAATTAGTAGAACAATATCAAAGCGAAGGTATATTTCTTAATGAAATAATGATAGCTCGTTCTTTATTGCCTTCAAAAACAGAAAACAATAAAGCTGACTTATTAAAGTTAGCTAATGGCGAACTATCTAAAAAAGGCGATTTAGATAGTTTTGCTCATAAACTCACTTCTTACCCTAAGTATATCATTGAAGAAATGAGGATAGTGGAAAGTGCAGTGAGAGAAATTATTTCAGAGCATGCTGGCAAAAAGATAGCAATTATCTCCGACCACGGTCTGTCTTATCTCTCACAATTACGAACAGGATATAACTTAGGAGGAATAAAATCTGACCATTGCGGAAGATGTGCCATGCGTGAAACAGGTGCTACGACACAAGATGACAAATATATCATACTTGATGATGGACAAACCATTTGTTCGCTTCGTCATAATTCTCTAACTGCAAAAATAGCCGATGGACAAGGTTGTCATGGTGGATGTACTCCAGAGGAAGTATTAGTTCCTATTATAATTATATCTTCGCAACGGCAATCTTCTGAATATTCAATAAGTCTTGTTGACGATGCGGTAAGCGGAAATAATCCTATTTTAATATTCCGTATAAAAGGTGTTACAAACTTGGAAATTCCAAAGTTGATTTATAACAATATTGGTTACAATCTGAATAACCAAGGAAATTTTCGCTTTGAGAGTGATAGATTAGAGTTAAAACAAGAAATAGATGAAGTAGAAGTACGCATTGGCAGTTACTCACAAAAGTTTAAAATAAAAATCAACTTGGGTGCCGAAGAAGAAGACCTTTTCGGTGACCTATAAACAATATTGGTATATGACAGAAGAATTAAGCAATAAGATACGTCAAGCATTTGGAACACAAACTATATATAAAGACACTGCCACATCTGGTAGTCTGTTTGATGGTCGTACTCTTCCTTCATTCGTCAAGGATTTTTTATTGAAAAAATATATCAACTCAGACGGTGTAGTTGACAAAGGTGGATTGACTAATTTTCTTGATAAGGTTATTCCACGGCATACTTCGGAAGTGAAAGACCGTTTAGGATGTGGAGAGGAATTGACATTGCTTACTCGTTTTGAGATTTATATAGACTTAGTAAAAGGGGTGCGTCGTTTTGCAATTCCTGATATGGGTATAAAACTGAAAGAAGGTATCATTCCTGATTATGTGTACAATAAGCATCAAGGGGAATTGGTAGATGGAGAAAAATGGGGCATTATAAAAATGTGTGTAATGCCTGATGATGACGGAAAAAAGAATCATGTGGAAATGCTCGACTTCAAACCTTTCAAGCCTTATAAGTCCATTGACATGAGTTATTATAGGGATGCTCGAAAGCAATTTACAACCATCGAATGGATTGATGTGCTATTATCAGCTATGGAATACAATGCGGATGGTTTTTCTGCAATGAAAGAAAAAATAGAATTTCTTACTCGTTTATTAATATTTGTAGAGCCAAGGCTAAATGTGATAGAGCTTGCCCCTAAAGGGACAGGTAAATCATACGTATTCGGTAATTTATCCAAATATGGATGGTTGGTTAGTGGTGGAAAAGTATCACGAGCCAAATTATTCTACGACAAGCAAAAACAACAAACAGGTATCATTAAGAATCATGATTTTACGGCTTTTGATGAGATACAAACCATTGTTTTCCAAGAACGTTCTGAAATACAAGCTGCATTAAAAGCTTATTTGGAACAAGGGAAAACAACCATTGATAATTTTGAATTCATTGCAGATTGTGGGCTGATGCTGATGGGAAATATCGACCTTGATGACAATCGTCGTCCTATTTCAAGAAAATACTTTGATAAATTGCCGGAAAGTTTTAAGGAATCTGCTTTGCTTGATCGTTTTCATTGTTTCATAGAAGGTTGGTATTTGCCTCGTATTAATAAAGAAATGATTTTCAAGGGATGGACCGTCAATGTGGAATATTTTTCGGAAGCATTACATACATTGCGTACCCAGACGATTTATGGACAACTTTTTGATGAACTGGTAGGTTATGAAAAACAAGCTGACAATCGTGATTTTAATGCAGTAAAGCGTATAACAGTAGCCTCAATGAAACTTTTGTTTCCTCATTGGACTTCTATTGATGATGTGAATCGTGAGGAGTTTGATACTTATTGTTTACAGCCAGCTATTCATCGTAGAGGTATTATTAAAGAGCAATGCCATAACATTGACCCTGAATTTAAGGTTCAAATGCCTGATTTTTGGGTGATTATTAATGAGTAATTTTAAATTTTAAAAGGGAACTAAGAGTCGTAGATATAGTTAGTAACCTCTTTTTGATTTTATTTCATTATTCCTTCAATCAGGATGCCTCTCCCTTCTGAAGCGTGAAAACCGATTTTTTTATCCGGTGGCAGTTTTAGCTGAAAGATATTTATTACTTTTGTGCAGAAACATTTAAATAAAAAGACATTATGGGATTCGGAAAATGGATTGGAGGAGTCATGGGCTTTATGGCTGGTGGTCCTTTAGGGGCTTTGGCTGGCTATGCGCTTGGCTCTTTTTTTGATAAGGCTACCGATTTGGGAAATGTGGGAAGTGAAACGGCTTCGGACGATGCTTATGCCGGAGCTGCTGGGCAGCGTAACAGTTTCTTGTTTTCCATGCTGGTGATGGCATCGTATATTATCCGTGCCGACGGACGTATCATGCATAGTGAGATGGAGTTTGTGCGCCGGTTTTTGCGGACGAACTTCGGTGAGGCTGCTGTGGCGGAGGGCGAGCAGATTCTTTTGAATTTGTTTGAACAGCGTAAGCAGATGGAGCGGACAGACCCAACTGCATTCCGGCGTACGATACGGGACTGTGGTGCTCAGATTGCAGCAAACTTGAGTTACGGGGAGCGGCTTCAGCTGTTGAGCTTCTTGGTGAAGATTGCTCAAAGTGACGGAAGTGTTTGTGCAGCCGAAGTAGATGCCTTGAAGGAGGTTTCACAGGCTATGGCTTTATCAGATCAGGAACTGGGATCATTGATGAGCTTGCGGAGTGATTCTTTGGAGGATGCTTATAAGGTTCTTGAGATTTCTTCCTCGGCTACGGATGCAGAGGTGCGTGCGGCTTACCGCAGCTTGGCTTTGAAGCATCATCCGGACAGAGTTGCAACTCTCGGTGAAGATATCCGTAAGGCTGCTGAAGAGAAATTCCAGCAGATTAATGCGGCCAAGGAGCGGATTTATAAGGCAAGAGGAATGAAGTAAATAGTTGATTTCAATATTCAACGTAGGTGTTGATAAAATAATAAGGTGATTTGTTGAGAGGTCTTGGAGCCTTGTCAACAAATCACCTTATTGTTTTATGGTTTTGAAAGCTTTAGCTTAACCGGTAGTCGCCGGCTTTTTCATCAATGATTTTCTGCAGTTCTTCTCTTGATAAAACCTTTGCTTTAAATGTAAGTGTGGCAACGGGAGGATTTAAGGTGACACTGGCTGTTACATCTTCAATGCCGTTCAGCACTTTTTCTACCCGTGCGCGGCAATGGTCGCACATCATTCCTTCTATTGTATAGGTACTGATAGAGGTGGAAGCCGACTCTGGCTCTCCGGAAGTTTCCGGTTCGGATGCTGCTATGCTGTCTGTGCTCAGTTTTTTCTTTCGCAGGCGTAGGCTGTTGGTTACCACACTGACACTGCTCATGGCCATGGCTGCTCCGGCAATCATCGGATTAAGGAGGAAACCACATATCGGATACAGGATGCCGGCTGCAACGGGGATGCCTATCAGATTATAGATGAATGCCCAAAAGAGGTTCTCGCGGATGGTGCGTACGGTGAGAGTTGAAAGATGAATGGCATCGGCTATCTTGCGTAAGTCGGATGAAATGATGGTCATCTTGGCTACATCGATGGCAATGTCACTTCCTTTTCCCATGGCGATGCTTAAATCGGCTTGAGCGAGTGCAGCACTGTCATTGATTCCGTCGCCCACCATGGCTACATGTTTGCCTTGTTGCTGAAGTTCCTTGATGAAATCTGCTTTTTGGGCGGGCAGAACTTCTGCGCGGAAGTGTGGAATGCCTGCCTTTTGAGCAAGGACAGCAGCTGTTTTCCGGCTGTCGCCGGTAAGCATATATACTTCGATTCCTCTTTCTTTCAATGTGTTTATAGCCTGCTTGGAAGTATCTTTTATCTGGTCTGTAATGGCTGCTACGGCAAGGGCTTCCGTTTCGTTGGCGAACCAGATTACAGTCTTGGCTTCTTCGGTAAAGCGGGAGGCGGCTTCAGCCAACCGGTTGCTTACTGTGATGTTGTGTTCGTTTAGCAGGCGTAGATTTCCGGCATAGTAAGTATTGTTTTCTATTTTTCCGCATATGCCGGTCCCAGTCAGGCTTTCAAAATCGGTAAGCGGAAGGTTTTCTCCTTTAAGTGCACTGATCACTGCTTCGGCAAGGGGATGTTCCGAACGTTTTTCCAGACTGAAAAAGAGATTTGTCAGTTTAGGTGATTCGGTTTCCCATATAAGGTCTGTCATGACAGGTTTTCCTTCGGTCAGTGTTCCGGTTTTGTCCAGTACTACCGTATCAATTTTTTTAGCCACTTCCAGGCATTCGGCATCTTTAATCAGAATGCCGTTTTCGGCTCCTTTTCCTATACCTACCATGATAGCGGTTGGAGTGGCTAATCCCAGTGCGCAAGGACAAGCGATAATCAGCACGGTAACGGCTGCCAGTAAACCATGGGTGAATCCTTCGGAAGGGGACAGGAAGAACCATAAGAAGAAAGTGAGCAGAGCGATGCTTAGAATGGCGGGTACGAAGACTGCAGCAATCCGGTCGACGGTTTTTTGTACTGGTGCTTTGCTGCCTTGTGCTTCTTGTACCATGCGGATGATTTGTGACAGCATGGTTTCGCTTCCCACTCGTTCGGCTGTAAAGATAAAGCTTCCTTTCTGATTGATGGTTCCGGCATATACTTTGCTTCCGGTTTGTTTTTTTACAGCAACCGGTTCGCCGCTAAGCATGCTCTCATCAACATAGGAACTGCCTTCTCTGACTATTCCATCGACAGCAATTTTTTCACCCGGTTTTACTTGCAGACGGTCACCGGGAACTACCAGATTGACTGCGACCTCTTGTAGTTGCCCGTTGGGAGTCACTCGGGTTACAGTTTTAGGCTGTAGTCCCATAAGTTTGCGGAGGGCAGCAGAGGTATTTCCTTTGGCTCTCTCTTCCAGCGTACGTCCTAATAGAATAAAGGCAATAATCATGCTGGATGCTTCAAAGTAAATTTGGGGCTGAATGCCTCGGCTGAGCCAAAAATCGGGGAAGAATAAGTTGAATAAGCTGAACAGGTAGGCGATACCTGTGCTGTTTGCTACGAGGGTATCCATGTTGGCACTTCCATGCTTCAGTTGTTTCCAGGCATTGATGTAGAAATCGCGTCCTAACCCAAATACGACTGGAGTAGATAGCAGCCAAGTGAGGTATGAGGCATAGGGTATGTCTATAAAGTACATGCTGATGATGGATATGGGTAAGGAAAGACAGATGGCAGCCAGTGTGCGCTGTTTTAGTTTTCTGTATTTCTTGAGGTGAGCCTCTTCTGCTTTGTCGATAGGATTGTTTTGCTCTGTTTCGATAATTAAATCATATCCGGCTGCTTGTATGGCTGATTTCAACGATTCAGGAGAACATTCTTCGGGAATGTATTCTACTGTAGCGGTGGCTGTGGCATAATTCACACTTGCCGAAATTACGCCAGGCTGGCGGTTTAGTGTCTTGTCTACCCGAGATGCGCAGGCTGCGCAACTCATCTCCAGTACCGGGAAATTTTGTCTGATTGTTTTGGGGTTGCTCATATTTTACTTAGTTAGTTTCTCAGTCTGCAAAATTAATAGCTTCCCCGGTAAAAGGCTTTATATAATTTGGGGTACGATTTACAAGATTCAGGTAATCTGGTCGAGCGGCCGGCGTTTTTGGGATGTTTGCTTTTTGAATTGGCTGGGGGTCATGCCTGTTACATTCTTGAACTGTGCGCTGAGATGTGCAGAACTTGAATAGTTGAGCAGGTCGGCTATTTCATTGAGTGAAAGTTCATTGTACGCAAGCAGTTCTTTTACGCGCTCTGTCTTTTGTGCGATGAAATATTTTTCGATGGTAATGCCACAGGTCTCCGAGAAGAGTTTGCTTAGTGTGCTGTAATCTTGGTGGCAGCATTGGGTGAGATAGTCTGAAAGATTGCTGTGTAATTCTCCGTTCTGATGGTAGATTAGTTCAATGACAGCCTGCTTTATCTGTTCTGTCAGGCGGTTGCGCTTGCTGTCAATCAGTTCAAACCCCACACTTTCCAGTCTCTGGCGCAGTTTGTCGAGTTGTTCGCTTGTCAGTTCCTCTTTTATAGATACATGGCCTAACTCAATGGCTGTAGGTGAGATTCCTTCATCTCTCAATATACTTTTCACTACAATAATGCATCGGTTGCATACCATGTTTTTGATATAGAGCGTCATTGTATTACTTATAGTTTTATGATAAACGGAAGAAAAAGAAATAAAAAAAGCTTCTTCACCTTGAACGGTAGAGAAGCTTTTCTGTGTAGCCCGTGGGGGAATCGAACCCCCCTTTCAAGAATGAAAATCTTGCGTCCT
>Juniper_p1__coassemble_466_pt1 | contig 23879 bp, 15 predicted proteins | sample Juniper_p1__metabat2_low_PE_017 | metagenome-assembled genome bin Juniper_p1
ATTTTATTTACTGCCAGAGCCGCTTAGGCTTGGCTATTTTTTAACGAACTATTATGCAAAAGTAAGAAAAAGATTATACTTATAAAATATATTTCCACATTTTTATATGATTTTATAATTATAATCTAACAGCAATTAACCCACACTTTGTGAGGATGACACGGCTCTTTCTTTTGATTTACAATAAGGATTTATCATTCTGTCAATTCCCCATCAACTCAAACAGTGTCCTTTCTCTGTCCAAGCTAATGCGGCAGCTCCTAATAAAGCAGCATCTGCTTCCTTTAATCCTGAATATATAATTTTAGCTGTATCACGATAATTTTCAAACACCGTTTTACGATATGTCCGAACTACCGGATCCAACAACAAATCTCCTGCCTGAGTCAATCCGCCAAAAAGAATGAAAGCCTCCGGATCTGAGAAAGTAGCACAATCAGCAAGTCCCTCTCCCAACAATTTACCTGTATATTCAAAAACTTCTTTAGCCAACTGATCTCCTTTCATTGCCGCCTCATACACATCTTTAGAGGTAATTGATGAAACCGGCAGAGAACGGAGCAAACTCTCGGTCTCTCTTTCTTCCAGAAACTCTACAGCCGTACGTGCAACTCCCGTTGCCGAACAGTAAGCTTCCAGACATCCTTTTCTGCCACAAGGACACGGGCGTCCTCCTTCCGGACGCACCGAAAGATGGCCTAACTCACCGGCAAAGCTGCGTTTTCCGTACACGATTTGTCCGTTTACCACAATACCGCTACCCACACCGGTTCCTAAAGTAATCATAATAAAATCATTCATTCCTTTAGCCGCCCCGTAAAGCATTTCTCCTAGAGCAGCCGCCTTCGCATCATTCGTGATAACCGTAGCAATGCCTGTTAGTTGTTCCAGTTCATCAGCCAGCGGAACAATTCCCTTCCAAGGAAGATTCGTTGCATTTTCAATGCAACGGCTCCAGTAGTTCACATCGGGTGCACCTATACCTAATGCCAAGACCTGTTCTGCCCCTCCAGCTTTTTCCACTAGTGCATGAATCGCTTCTGCACACCGGCTTACATAATCATCAATCCGGAGAAATTCCTGCGTCTTAAAAGAAATACGTTCAGAAACATTCCCTTCTTTATCCACAAGGGCAAGAACTGAATTTGTACCTCCCAAATCAAAGCCAATTACAAACTTTTTCATTGCCATCACAAATTAAAAAGAAGTTTTCAACAGATCAGGATATTTCTCATGAACCTTTACAATCAGTTCTCCAAATAAAGTGTTTGCCCAAGCAAACCAAGAGCGCGTGAAATCGGCAGCATTGTTCACATTGAATGACTCATGCATAAAACCAGTATCCCCATCTGTATTTCTTAATAAAGTCAAACATTCTTTCAACTCCTCTTTATCATCAGTGGTCAGTCCTTTCATGATAATACTCATCGGCCATGCATAATCCAGACCCACATGAGGGCCACCAACTCCCTCACCAGCTTTTCCCGAGAAGAAATACGGATTATTCTCACTCCAGATAAATTTACGGGTATTTTGATACAATTCATCATCCTGTGAGCAATACCCCAAATAAGGTGCAGCCAAGAGGCTGGGCACATTGGCATCATCCATGCACAGACTGTTTCCAAACCCATCGACTTCAAAAGCATAGATTTTACCACTAACCGGGTGGTTTACCACTGCATATTCTTGAATTGCCTTATCCACCTCATCCGCTAACTCGGTACATTCTTTGGCGAACTCACGGTTGTTATATACCTTTAATTCTATCTCAGCCAGCTGGCGCAAGGAAACCACAGCAAACATATTGGAAGGAACCAGGAAGCCGTATTGTGTAGCATCATCCGACGGACGGAATGCCGATACAATCATTCCGTTCGGTTTAACCGGAGCACCAAACCCTCCGTTAATCTGTGAATCGGTGGGGCGTTCACAGTTTCGTGCAAAACTATATGAACCGTTTCCCTCTTTACGCTGCTGCTCTTTTATGGTTTGCACAGCCAACTTCATGGCATCCTGCCAGGCCGCATCAAAGACAGAAACATCACCAGTAAGCAAATAATAAAAATAGGCTATACGAATAGGGTAACATAGAGAATCAAGCTCCCATTTACGTTCGTGAAGTTCCTTTTTCATAGGCTGAGTGAAATCTGTTTCCCAGTAGCTGCCCGTAGGACCTTCATTAAAAGCATTCGCATAAGGATCTAACAAAATACAGGCTGCCTGGCGGTTTATAAGCCCTGCCACTAATTGCTGCAACTTCTTATCACTCTTCATCAGCTGCAAATAAGGCCAAAGCTGAGCAGAAGAATCGCGCAACCACATCGCATGAATATCTCCTGTAATGACAAACGTATCCGGGCGTTTATTATTCAGCTGGAATTTTACTGTCGTATCCAGCGTATTCGGATAACAGTTCTCAAACATCCACCGCAACTTAGGGTCGGCAATGTCTTTGGTAATTTCTTTAATAACCTTCTCCACTGCATCCGAAACGAAATGACGATTACCTGCCACCGGACGCTTTGACTCATAAACTTCACCCTCCTGATTACGGGCGATCCCCTCTGCTGTACTAAATAAACTGCAAGCCAATGCAGCTCCTAAAATCCAGTTATATCTTTTCATGGTAGTATTTATCTTTTTAAAATTTATTATTTCCTGGCACGACTTTGAATACTTCTTTTTTATCACCATACAAAACCGTTAATTCAAACGCTACATTCGACTCTACTTCAATCGACGGCTTTTCACTCGCCGAGCGTCTTGCTTTTGCCTTGAAAGAAATCAATCCCTCAGGTCCAAAAGGATAACGTTCTATTCCGTTCGCTTCTGTCAAGTTCAAATCCCAAGTGATTTGCTTCTGCACAAAATCACCCCTGATACCAATGATATGCTCTATTAATCCGGCAATCGGAGCCAAGCCTGTCCAACCTACAAACTCTTTTCTGGCCATGAATCCTGGCTCATCTGCCTCAGGAGCATAATACTCCCAAAATGTGCCAGTTTTTTGGAAGACCCGGAAAATCTGACTATAATGATTCAAAGCAATGTCATGCGCTTCTTTCCGGAATCCCTTTTCAATCAACCCGTTAATTACCATATAGTTCGTTCCCGGCCATATACCGCCTTGCCAATAACGGCCATTTGCTTTATAGCGAGGGTTATCAGCCGACAGAGAAGGAACCCGGAACGGACGCTTAAATGTTTCCGGATTATTTAATTCCGCAACCAGACGTTTCATCTGTTCTTCATTCAGCACATCTGAGTATAAAGCCCAATAGGCACCGATTCCCTTCGTTTTTGAAAGTGACCCATCGGCGTATTGGTCGTATAAGAATCCAGTTTCTTCATCCCACAAGTTCTCTCGGATATAGGTCTTCAGCAAATTAGCCTCATCTTCCAATTCTTCAATTTCCTGCCAACGCTCTAAATAGAAACCCATTTCCAACAAAAGATTAGCAATAAACAACTGCTGCAAGTTGGTATCCAGCCAAATCATGTGACCATGGCTGTAAATCATGCTGTATTCATTTTTCACACGCGGCATATTATCCATTCCCGTTCCCCATCCGCTTGACCAGTACATTCCGTTTCTCCACGTATGGTTCAGCTTCAACCATTTATAATAAGCACAAAGCACGGGAAATATTTTATGCAGGCGCTCTGTGTCACCAAACTGATGATAATAGACCATTTCACACCAGGGCATCAGATTCGGTCCGGTGCTTACAGGATCATAACGTTCAAAGCAATCGGCTCCATCCGCCTTGATTTCGCGGCAGATAAATCCGTCTGGATGCTGTTTCGCATAAAAATTATCCAAAGTATGCTGGAAGGAAAAGAAATTTGCTCCATAACGGGCAAACATCAAGATAAAAGAAGAGTCCCACATAAACAGGTTCCCGTTATAGGCCGTGTCAATATAAGGGGATACAAAGCCTGAGTTAGGCTGCGGATTCCGAATGTTTCCAATCGCAATTTCCCATGCTCTCCAATACATACGAAGTTCTTCTTCATGCCCTTCCCAAATAGGACGCGGGAGAATATTGCGAGCCTCATCCATGCTTTTAGGCAGACTGGTATAATTGGGCTTTGCTATGCGATAAGTGTTTTCAGCAACTAAAGGAGACTTTACATAAGTGTCTTTATATGGAAGACGATAAAGGCTATCGTTTCCGCATGACTGGGCATTTCCTTTCATCGAAAAGAATCCCAACGTAAGGCATACTGCCAAGCAAAAATATTTTCTCATGAACTAGATTACAAATTTAATAGTTTCTTTATGCTGTCAAAGATAACGGAAATTTTGTAATTTCCTGTAAAGTTATCAATATCAAAGAGTCAAGTTCCACAGAACAAAACCTCTGCATTCATAAGAATCAAGAAATCACACAAAATCAAATTTGAAACGGAGTTACATAAAGAGCCTGCTCGACTAAGTTACTGCAGGCTCTTCAAAGAAAAAAATCTATTATTTAACGAAAAGAAGTTCTTTAGGTATTGATTCAGCTTGCTGCTTTCCAGGTAAGGTCCACTCCCAACTTAAATGCTCTCCTTCATAATCTTCAAAGTACTGCAATTCGTAAGTATGGAACCCCTTCTTTAAAGCAATTCTTCCGGTAGCAGTAATCGCAGCATGAGAACCATCGTTATCCACCACCTTAACTCCATCAATATACAACACACTACCGTCATCCGACTTCGTTCCGAAGGTATACACACCATCTTCCGGAACATTTATCACTCCTTTAAATGTATAGCCAAAATGATCGGCTTGACGGGCCTTTGCTATCGATGGTTCTGCCATGATTCCTTGCTCCACGACAACGGCACTCTTCATGTCATCGACCTTTTGGAAATAGCCCTCTACATAAGTATAAGCCGTTCCGGGTTGTTTGCCTTCAGCTTTTGCAGCCGGTAGCAGTTCAGCTTTTGTTGCCTGAATAGTCAACATACGGCTTGGTGCATATCCTTCTTTAAATGCTTTTGCCTTAATTGTTGTTGTTTGACCCACCATCAAAGGCTGCGTATACACCGGAGAAGCCTCTGTAGGATCGGTTCCATCCAAGGTATAATGAATTGTACTGCCATCCGTAGCCGATGCAATTTCTACATCAACATGAGTAAGAAACAGATTTAAGTCTTTATTCACATAAGGAACAGAAACCATTTTGCCTTCTGTATATGAGTACGGGAACGCTTCTGCCTGTGTACCACGAGCATAGTTCGGCTGATCCGACAATGTAAAGCAAAGCTCTCCTCCCTGCATCAGCAGCTCATAAGTAATAAAATTCTTATTGATAGGCCGACCATTCAGTTCTACTTTCTCAATGTAAATATGCTGAGCCGGATTATTAGCCTTCACGACCAGGGTCTTTCCGTTAGCCAACTGAAGCTCCACTTTGTCGAAAAGAGGAGTAGTCAAGCTAAACTCATTACTTCCCGGGCAAACCGGATAAAATCCCATCGCTGATAAAATATACCATGCAGACATCTGACCACAGTCTTCATTACCGATTATACCTTCAGGAGTCGGGGCATACATTTCATCTAACAACCGACGTGTCATCGCCTGTGTTTTCCATGGCTGACCAATATAGTTATATAAATAAGCCATGTGATGACTTGGCTCATTTCCATGCACATACTGACCGATTAATCCGGTAATATCCGACAGATGTCCGTCTATGACAGAAGTCACGGTATATAAAGAATCCAAACAAGCGCTAAATTTATCTTGCCCGCCAAACAGCTGAATCATTCCATTCACATCGTGTGGAACAAAGAAGCGATACTGCCATGCCGTTGCTTCAGTATAATCACGTCCTACTTCAAAAGGATTAAAGGCTGTATCCCAGTTTCCATCCATTCGTTTCCCACGGAAAAACTTCGACTTTCCATCGAAAACATTCATGTAATTCTGAGAACGGGCAATATAGGTCTTATAAACCTCTTCCTTTCCCATCGCTTTTGCCATTTGAGCTATAGCCCAGTCATCGTAAGCAAACTCCAGCAAGCAAGAGATAGATTCTTTCTTGATATTCGAAGGAATAAAGCCATGTTTAATATAATAATCAGCCCCCTTCTTGTTTTTTTCAGAAGAAGCAATCATTGCTTTTAAAGCTTTTTCTGCATCAAAGCCACGGATTCCTTTCAGATAAGCATCAGCTATTACAGAAACAGCATGATATCCTATCATCGTTCCTGTTTCGCCAGCCGATAAGGGCCACATCGGTAACTCTCCTGAAGCGTCGTACATGGCAAGCATGGAATTAATCATGTCAGTAACCAAGCCTGTGTCAGTCATTGTAAACAGCGGATTCCAGGCACGGAAAGTATCCCATAAAGAAAAGGTAGAATACATCTTATGTCCCGTAGGCATCGCAGCTATTTTCATGTCATGACGACGATACTGTCCGTTTACATCGCTAACCACGTTAGGAACAACCATTGCATGATACCAGGCTGTATAAAAATTGATGCGCTGTGCTTCAGTACCTCCTTCAATTTTCACATGACTTAATGCTTTCTTCCACGCATCCGAAGCCTGCGTGCACACGGCTTCAAAGTCAAACCCTTTCATGTCATGTGCTAAATTCAAGCGTGCATTATCCACACTAACAACAGACAATCCAACTTTAGCAATCACTTGCTTCGACTTTTTAAAATTCAAAAGCGCCTGCAAGTGCTGTCCAGATAATTCTTTTTTCCCTTTCACCATTGTCCCCTCATTAAAAAGTTCAAGAGAAGCAATAGGAGAATTAAACTGAATTACAAAATAAACATACTGATTGTCAACCCATCCACGCGTACGCCGCATTCCGACAATTTCGTTGTCTGCCGTCTGCTTCAGCTCAGCCTCATAAATAAACTCATCGGTCAGCAGATGTGCCAAATCCACTACAACATACGCTTCTTTACCCTTAGGGAAGGTATAACGATGCATACCGGCATAGGTAGTAGCAGTCAGTTCAGCCTGGATGCCTTCATCCTCCAGCCTCACTGAGTAATATCCAGGAGCAGCCTTTTCAGAAGAATGCAAGAAGCGCGTAGGCTTATACAATTGTTTTCCCTCTTTAGCCGGAGAAAGCGTAGGGCGGAGCAACAAGTCCCCTAAATCAATACATCCGGTTCCAGTTAGATGCGTATGCGAAAATCCCAAGAGCGTAGAATCAGAATAGTGATATCCCGAACAAGCATCCCAGTCCCCCCGACGGGTATCAGGGCTCAATTGTACAGCCCCAAAAGGAACAGTAGCTCCCGGATAAGTATGTCCGTGGAATCCGGTGCCGACAAAAGGATCCACATAATCCAAAATGTTCTTAGTGTCATCCCCTGCGAACAAATTCAGTGAAGATAAACATGTAAGAAATAACAGTGTTTTTTTCATATAGATAATTTGAATAAAAGGGAATAACATTTTCTATCAAATAGCCCATGTTATTCCCTTCGGAAAATAGTTTTATGATAATTCTAATATACTTCTGCTACTCCCATCAATTAGCCGGAGTACCGAAGTCAGAATAACCAGGAGCCGGATTATTAATCAAGACCCCATTGCTGTTCTCAATTTCAATTTGCGGCAAAGGCAAATGAGCATCTTTTACAGGATCAAAATTTCGTCCGCCATACGGGTCTTTATCTTTATCTCCATAGATCTGTTTTGCCAGTCCCCAACGAACCAAGTCATAATGACGCTCATCTTCATAAGCTAACTCGCAACGACGTTCATTTACCAGATTCCAGAAATTAACAGAAGAAAGTTTCCTGCCATCATCATTTCCGAAAGCACGGACATGTACTTCATTAAAATACTTCAAGATATCTGCATCAGAAGTCTTTTCTTCCGGATTCTGACCATTTAACCCCTTTTCCGCCATCAACGCCTCTGTATAAATCAACAATACATCCGCATAACGCAACAAAGGAATATCTGCACCGCTTTCCCATTGCCACTCAGAAAGTTTCTTATACGCATTTGCGTACTTCACACACATCCATCCAGTAGTCATATCACGGATATTTCCCTTCTTAGGGTCAGTGCTCAACACAAATTCCTTACCAATATAAGTTACTTTATCACCATTACCTACCAAAGTAGTTTTTCTTCGCAAGTCACCCTCTTCATAAGCATCTCTCAAGCTTTGAGTCGGAGCGAAATAGAACCATCCTTTACCGCCGGTCAAGAAGCCAGACATGGTAATCGTTGAAGTTACCGTTCCATAGTTACGGGTTGGAAGATTAGTCAAATTAAACAGAACTTCGCTTGACTTTTCCCCTTCAAGAGAGAACAGATGGGCAAACCCATTTCCATCGGTTGTATCCAGTGCATACTTACCCGAGTTAATAACCTCCCAAGCTGCTTTTTTTGCCTCTGGCATTTTATTCCAATGTGCATACACCTTAGCAAGAAGTCCATAAGCCGCACCTAAATTAGGACGTCCCCAGTCTTCATCTGAACGTTCCCATAAAGGCTGTCCATCGATATCCTTATAATATTCAATTGCATCAAGCAAATACTTCTCAATATTCTTATAAGTCTGCAATTTCGTTTCGCGAGGCTTATTAAAGTTCTGAGGATCATTCAAGTCAAAAAACGGAAGTCCGCCAAAACGCTTTGCCAAATGGAAGTAAGCATAAGCACACAAGAAATTAGCTTCTCCCAGCATTACACGTTTCTTTGCTTCAGGCATATCAATATTAGGAACATTAGCCAATACATCATTTGCACGGCGAATCACCTTATACATAACAGTCCAGTTATCATGCATACCCCATGAAGTATTAGAAACTTCAGTAAACTTAGCCAAACGTTCAATAACTGGTTCGTCACGATTCACACGCATATCATCACTCAATGGTCCAGCCCACCAATGACCTTCACCATATCCTTCCTCTTCATAGAAAGGCTGATAAGCTGCATCCAATCCTTTTTGTGCATTACCTTCCGATTCCCACAAACCAGCCAATCCGTAAGGCTCACGGTCTAAAGAACAAGAAGAGATAAATGGCAGAAATAATGATAAATAAAATATATTTCGTAGTTTCATAGCTTTAAATTTAGAAATTAATGTTAACACCCATAATAAATGATCTTGTTTGCGGGAACTGTCCTCTATCCACAGCCAATTCAGTTACACCATATGCATCCGGTGTATCTGCATACGTTTCACCTAACTCAGGGTCATATCCTGAATATTTTGTGATAGTAAACACATTCTGTGCTGTAACATAAAATCTAAGCTTCTGCATTCCCATCTTGGCTGAAATATGTTTTGGCAATGTATATCCTAAAGTAATATTCTTCAGTTTCAGATAGTTTCCATTTTCCACATACAAATCAGACATCTGTGAGTTTCCGTTTGCATCTTCAAAAGTTACACGGGGAAGAGAACCTTCCGGATTGTTAACCGGATGATAACGATCTAAAATTTCACCAAACTGATTATATGACTTACGTACAAACATTCCTTCACGGTCAATAGCCTTGAATATATCATATCCGGCTACACCCTGGAAGAATAAAGACAAATCAAAGCCTTTATATGCACCATTAAATCCGAATCCATAAGTAAAATCCGGGAAACCATCTCCAATGTTTGTTTTATCATTATCATCAATCACATTGTCGTTATTCAAATTAACAAACTTCACATCACCAAGCTGTGCATTTTTGTTATATTTTGCATTATACGCATCTACAGCAGCCTGATCTTTGAATATACCGTCTGTTTTATATCCATAGAAGTGAGCCATAGGTTCGCCTACCACCGTACGCGTGATATTCGTACCAGAATAGCTGCCTCCAAAAATAGCTTCACTACCATTTCCTAAAGAAGTCACTTCATTCTTAATCGTACTGAAATTTCCATATACATTATAAGTAAATCCGTTCTTCTCGCCATTCCAAGATGCGCTGAATTCAAAACCTGTATTGCGCACTTTACCAGCATTTACCCAAGGTTCATTGTCAACTCCGGCAATAGCTGTGATAGGAACCTGCAACAATACATCCGAAGTATTCTTACAGAAATAATCGGCTGTAATATCCAAGTGATTAAACAAGCTCAGGTCAACGCCGATATTCATTTGGGTAGTAACTTCCCATTTAATATCTTTATTGGCTATAGAAGCCTCATAACGTCCTCCTGTATATTTTTCATCCTTACCAAATACGACATAGTATCCGTCATCATCCTGTGTATTGACAACTTTTGAATAAGTAGGATAAAAATCAAATATATTCTGGTTACCTAACTGTCCCCAGCTTGCACGCAACTTGAAGTTCTGCACAGTTTCCTTCGCATTTTCAAAGAAAGCTTCTTCAGAAATACGCCAAGCACCCGATACTGAAGGGAAATATCCCCAGCGGTTTTTCTTGGCAAACTTAGAAGAGCCATCGGCACGAAAACTTGCAGACAACAAATAACGGTCTGCAAACGAATAATCAAAGCGCAAGAATCCAGACATCAAAGCCCATTCCTTACGTCCGCTCAGCAGCCATGCTACATTAGAAGCGCATTCCAAGAAACGTTGTGATTCATCATCTGAAGCAAAACCTGTTCCACGGGCATTCAAGAAATTCATACGATAATCTTCATAAGACCACCCTCCTAATCCCATCAGTTTATGCTTGCCCCATGAACCATCATACTTCAAAGTCGTAGTATTCATCCAGCGAGTGCTTTGCCAATCTTGTTGAGTCAGTTCAGCTACTGTACTAGGGCGACCAGCTTCAGGCACAATTCCAGAATATTCTTTTTCCTGCCATTGCGACCAGTCATAACCAAAATCAGTTTTTAAGGTCAATCCCTTTATAATCTCCCATTGAGCATATACATTACCAAAGATACGATCACGAGTCACTTTCTTATCGGCACGGTCTAAAACAGAAACCGGATTACGCATATCGGTACCAAGTTCCCCACTGCCACTATAACCTCCATCTTCAGTATATACAGGTACAGACGGGTCGAATACCAAGGCAGCCGAGATAGCACCTCCTGCTCCATAAGTAGGCACAATGCTCTGTACAGAATGGGTAATCATCAAGTTTTCACCAAACTTCAAGTTCTTAGTAATATCCATTTCTGTATTCACACGGAAATTCACACGGTCGAATCCTGAATTCTTCAAGATACCGTTCTGGTCCAAATAACCCATAGCTACATTATAACGAGCTCGCTCAGATCCACCAGAAACACCTAAGTCATAATTTCCGGTATATCCGGTAGAATAGATTTCATCTTGCCAGTTTGTCCGAGTCACCGAACCGATAGACGAAGTATAATAACTGGGAACGTCCATATGGTCGTTTCTGTAAGCTTCCGAGTGAATCAGATTACGTCCGGCAGCATCAAGCAGGTTCATTTTTTTAGTAGCCCAGTTAAAACCGTGATGCGTATTGAATGTTACATTAATCTTTTCCGATTTCTTTCCTTTTTTAGTCTGAATGATTACCACACCATTGGCAGCACGTGAACCATAGATTGCAGCCGATGCAGCATCCTTCAGCACGTCAATGCGTTCAATATCGCTCGGATTAACATCATTCATGTTATCAGCAGGCATACCGTCGATAACATATAAAGGGTCGTTATTACCGATTGTTCCCAAGCCACGCACACGAATCGAAGCTGATGCTCCCGGAGCTCCACTTGTCTGATACACGGTTACCCCCGACATTTTTCCTTGCAAAGCGTGGTTAATACCCGTAACAGCCATATCACCAATCTCATCCATCTTCACAGAAGCCACAGCACCAGACAGATCGGCCTTCTTCTGAGTGGTATAACCTACCACTACTACTTCTTCGAGCGTTTTATTATCTTCTTTCAGAACAATGTTCAACGAAGTTTTATCCCCAACTTTAATGTTTTGAGTAATATAGCCAATGTATGAAATAGTCAATACATCATCAGGAGATACGTTCAATGCAAACTTACCGTCGATATCAGTAATTGTACCCATTGTGGTTCCTTTCACCTGAACACTCGCGCCGATAATAGGAATTCCTGCATTATCCACAATAACCCCAGTAAGTTCCTTAGACTGGCGGATGGCCGAAACCGAAGTCGTTTTTGAAGACAACACAATATTCTTACCCTCTATTTCATACGTAATTGCCGTATCATCAAACAAAGAGTTTAAAACTGCATCTATTGACTGGTTTTGAATGTCAACAGACACTGGTCTGTCTAAATCAATTGCATTTTCATCGTACGCAAAAAACAAATCGGTTTGATTCTCAATCTGAGATAAGACAGAACTTAATGAGACTTGGTCTCCTTGAAGAGTAATTGGCATTCCTTGTACGGCAGCCGATAAAGTCAGCCCGATGGAAGTTGCACCTAACAAACTAACAAATCTTTTTTTCATCATTATGTTATTCTAAGGTTAATTAAAATCTCCTTTCACCTCTATTAATATTTACACTTTGCTATTTTCGTCGGCAAAGATAACTTTCTTTTATTACAATAGCATCTCAGTAGGATTTTTTGTTTTCTTACAGCATTATAATTATAGTTTTAGCTTAAGGTTTCTGCTATAAACTGAAAGGTCAAATCATGATGAGAAATATCTCATCGCTACTTATTTTATATTTACCTCACCACGCTCTGCATTCCACGAATATCTGCATTCCACGAATACGTAAAGCCATTCGACTGCTGCAAGATGATTAATATATGCTTCAATCCAGAATCTATGTGAAACTTAGCTGTAATACGATAATGATTAACAGCCTTGTTGTCAACATTGATTTTCACATCATAATAGGCTTCCAGTTTTTCAAATATAGCGGCATACGATTCATTGTTAAATGAAAGTACTCCTTTTATCCAGCAAGGTTGGTCTTTCTCATCCAACTTCTGCTTAGTCAGGCGTCCATTCATACAAGAGACCTTTTCATTCGGTGCCAGTTGAACCAGTTTACATTCTTCTTTATCGTTAATCTGCACCGTCCCTTCATAGAGTGCAACCTTAAACTTTCCGGCATTTTATCTCTTTACATAAGGTATATTCCCTTTAGAGCAAAGCACCCTAAAGGGAATATATCTTTTTTTTTGAAAAAATTATCTTCACGTCATTCTGGAAGGAACAGCATATCATCTGATATAAGCTTATCAGTAGAACGCCCCACCATTCTTACCTTTAATGACTCTCCCATATAACTCTCAAAGTACAAAAGTTTTACTTCATGGAATCCAGCCTCCAAAGCAACCTTTCCTGCCACGCACTTCAAGCTATGAGAACCATCATTATCTACAATCTCTTTCCCGTCGATGAATAATTTTGCACCGTCATCGGATGATACATAAAAATAATAAACCCCCTTCTCAGGAATGCGTATCAAAGAACGGAAGTCATAGCCGAAATAATCTTTTGCCGGTGCCTCTGAAATATTAAAATTAGAAAGTACTCCTTCTTTTACTTTTTTGCCCGCATACATATCGGCTGTCTGTTCAAATTCGCCTTCATAATAAGTATAAGCCACTCCTTGTTTCTTCGGCTGGACTTTTTGGGCCGGCAGATAAGGACCTTCTTCATCTATCGAAGTGATACCCGACGGATAATAATAAGCAAATTCTTTCCCTTCGGGAGTTGTAATCCAAGTATCGAACTGGCGTTTCCCTTCATATAGTTCCACTACACGGCCCCCACGAATAAATTCACCATAGGCATCCTTTCCGGTTACTCGCCCATAAGCCAATACAATATTTTTTTCCTGTCCCAGGAAGTCATTATCATGATCGTGTCCCACAAAAACGCCCATCACATCTTTGCAGTCCACAAAAGAAGCAAACATCCCACTGTTTACATCGGCAGCACAAGCATCGCCTTCATCACATCTACCCCAAGTAGTTTTTTTTCCTATCAAATGGCGGTATTCCGGCAATGCAATGTGAAAGAAAGCCAATGCAGGAAGCGGCTCACCCCCGTTTCCAGCCGTAAAGTTTTTACTTTGGTCCCGATACCATTCTATCTGATTAAAGTGAATCCAGTCGTAATGTCCCAAATCCTCCGTTTCAGGATAATCATTCGAGTCAATACAATAAAGAAGCGAAGCGACTTTATCCGACTGTTTTGACCCATAAATGGGAAGAACATGATTACCACATCCTTTTATCTCCTTCGGACCATGCGAACCCACAAAGTAAGGCGACTTGACCAGCAAATCATAAATAGTCTGCTTATCCAAATACTCTGCATCGTGATTTCCCATTGTTACATCAAAGCGCATTTTTTCTTCTTCAAAAATACGTATAATTGACTTCCATCCCTCAAGGGCAGGATCGGAGGTAACAATATCACCGGTGAGAATTGCCAAATCAGGTTTTTCTATTTCAAGAACCGATTTAATGGTATGTTCAGTAGCTTCACATCCTGCCGACTTTGGGTCCCAATGAATATCGGTAAACTGAACCATCTTAAATTTTCCATCCTTAAACCGAAGCGGCTGCCGGGCTGATGCAATGCCTGCACATAACAAAAGCAGCACCATAAAAAAGAGTCCTTTTTTCATATTCTTATTTATTAATAAACTTCTATTTCATCTACCGCCAGTTCGCTCTGCTCACCGGCATTAAAATATCCCTCATGACACTTTCCACCACTCAATATGAGCAGACGTATAAAGCGAGCCTTTGTTTTCTCAAAAGAAACAGAAACCGGGAAACGTGTTCCTTCAGTACGGCTAAAATCATAAACCGGTTCATACTCGGCTATAACATGATATTTTTCTCCATCCTGCGAAACAGAAACCTGTATTTTACGAGTCGGCCAAAGCATATTCCATGGACGCCACAAAGTAGCTAAATTAACTTGCCGGATAAGCTCTTCTTTATGAAGTTGAAGCGTTATGTTCAGTGTATCTCCGCTAAATCCAGTCCACTGACGCATATCTTTCGGATAGCCTCTCCATCCATCAGTCAGTCCATATCCTTTATGAATATGCTCCCATCCAGCCTCCGAGACACATGAATATGCACAGCCCACTGCCTTATTCACTGCAAACCGCTTATGAGTAATATCACCCATACGTTTACCATTTAAATAGACAGCAGCAAAAACCTCAGTTTCTTCATCAAAGCGCAAAGGAGAAGAATAAACTTGAAAATTCAATTCGGAAGAATCATTCAGGGCATATCTGATTTCTCCATCAGGACACAAGGTATGTAAGCTTACTTCATATCCAGACGAATTCTCATTCCAGTCTCCTTGATAAGAAACCTCATAGAAATTACGACAAGCATGAACTCCCTTTTTATCCAGCCAGTCAAAATTTTTTCTCAATCTGCGCAGAAAGCCCTGAATATCTTTATTTTTAACCGCAGTCCACTGCACTTCCGACATAGCCAGCAAACGAGGAAAAGCCATATACTCCAAATACTCTGGTGTTTGGATATATTCTCCCCACAAATTAGCCTGTGTACCTATGATATAGCGCTGTTCTTCTTTGTTCAACTTAGACGGAAGCGGATTATAGGCATACACACTATCCAAAGGTAAGAAACTTCCTATAGCCAAAGGAGCAAATTCCGGGTCTTCCTGATAATGATCAATGTAACAATAATCTCCGGGAGTCATAATTACCTGATGCTTCATTCCGGCAGCAATCACGCCTCCTTCTTCCCCACGCCATGACATTACGGTGGCATGAGGAGCCAGTCCTCCTTCCAGAATTTCATCCCATCCGATGATATTTTTTCCTTTACTGTTTACAAACTGCTCAATGCGATGGATAAACCAGCTTTGCAATTCATGTTCATCTTTCAGCTTTTCCTTTTTAATTAAAGCCTGACAGCGAGGACATACCTTCCATGCCTTTTTAGGACACTCGTCACCTCCGATATGAATATACTCACCGGGAAAAAGTGCCATGACTTCCGACAATATATCTTGCAAGAACTGGATGGTACCCTCATGCGGACAATATACTTCATCAAAAATATCCATATAATCACGTACCACATACGTTTTACCTAATCCACATGAGAATTGAGGATAAGCAGCCAGTGCAGCAGAAGAATGCCCCGGCATCTCTATTTCAGGAACGATCGTTATAAAATGCTCCTCAGCATAACGCACCATTTCCTTAATATCTTCTTGCGTGTAATATCCCTGCTTCGGAATGCCATCAAACCGACGAGGATAATAATAATCGGAATGCCCTACCATTGTTTGCTGACGGGATGAACCCACCTCTGTCAGTTTAGGATATTTCTTAATCTCAATGCGCCATCCCTGATCGTCTGTCAAGTGCAGATGCAGGCGATTCATCTTATAGACTGACATCAAGTCAATAAACTTCAACACCGTTTCTTTCGACTGGAAGTTACGTGCCACATCAAGCATCAGTCCGCGATAAGGAAACTGAGGAGCATCTTGAATCGATGTACACGGAAGCATAACCCGCCCGTCTGCCTCAAGCGGAAACATCTGCAAAAGAGTCTGTAAGCCATAAAAAAAACCAGCTCCTTCTTTATTTGCTCTAAGGGTTATCTTATGAGTATCTATCTGAAGGTCATAAGCCTCATCAGAGAGTAAAGAATCTACAACAAAATCGAAATCTGTTTCCGGAGAGGCAACCACCTGCTCCAGTCCCCACTCACTTAAACGTTCTTGCAAATAAGCTAAAATCACTTCCGACTTCTCAAAATCCTCAGGAATACCCACCCTGATTTGACTATTGACAGATAAAAAGCAATCAGAAGATGTCTCTATCTGATTAGGATAAGGAATGATAGAAAAATCACCTTTCACATCTTTGCTTCCCGTACACGAAAAACCGAAAAAAGCAGTAAGACATACAATAAATGGTCGAATCATGACGTATGAGGTATTTATGGTTTTATTGTTTCAATGATTTAACGTGAATTACCGCTAAACTAAAGATTTAGCGGCTTCGGAGATACCAATACCTCCTCTCTTTTCCTGCTTCTTCCTGCCATTGCTTTTTAGGACACGAGGTCGGTCATCCACAAGAGGACAGTCCACAGGCTTGACTTTCCCACGCTCCGTGGGTAGGGCTTTCAAGCCAAATTCCTTGATGTTGCAAGCGGCATTGAAGTCCCGGTCGTGATGTGTACCACATTCCGGGCATGTCCAACTGCACTTGTATTCAAGCAAAGTTAGGAACATACCGAAAGAAGCATCTCCTACGGCTTGTGCCAAATGGTGGTTACGCTGCATCCCTTTCACGTTCAAATCCTCCATGCAGATAGTGCGCACTTGGCTGTCGTGCGTGAGTGCATGGGTGATTTTGTGAAGGCTGTCCTTACGGCTGTTGGCTATGTGTTCCTGTAGCCGGGCTACACGGATGCGTGCCTTGTTGCGGTTGGCAGAACCTTTCTGTTTGCGGCTCAACCGCTTTTGTAGCAACTTCAAGCGGTCTAAGCTTCTCTGCAAGTTCTTAGGGTTGTCAAACGTGCGTCCGTCAGAACATACGGCAAGCGACTTGATGCCCAAGTCAATGCCGACGGTCGTGTCACGCTTCGGTTCGGAAGGCTTCATTTCTTGCATGGACGTGTCCACCAGAACGGAAGCAAAGTATCTCCCCGAAGGGGTCATGCTGATAGTGACAGTCTTCACCGTACCCTTGAACTTGCGGTGCAGCACGGCAGGAATATCTTTCGCTTTGGGGATTGTGATTGTTCCTTTTTCAAAATCCACACGGCAATGCTGTGGGCAAAGGAAGCTCTGCTTGTCCTTGCGGCTCTTGAAGCGTGGGAAACCGACAGCCTTGGTGTTGCGAAAGAAATTGGTATAGGCTGTATCAAGATTACGCAAGGAACTCTGCAAGGACTGGGAGTTGACTTCAGAAAGCCACTCATGCGCCACCTTCAGCTCGCTCTTCATCAAATTGGTCAAGTATACGTTGCCGAGCGTTTCCTTGCGTTCCTTGTAGGCTGTGATTTTCAGGTTCAATGCCCAATTATAGACAAAACGGCAGCAGCCGAAGGTCTTTGCAAACAAAACCTTCTGCTCATCTGTCGGATAGATTCTATATTTGTAGGCACGTAACATATGGCAAAAGTAACGATTTAAAATGAGACCATGATACAAAAAGATTACATTTCAAAGAACCACTCGAAGTTTCTCATCAAATATCACGTGATATTTGTATGCAAATACAGGAAGAAGCTACTCATTACATTAAGCAACATCTTGTCAATTATAGAAAATGGATTATAAAAGAAAAACACAATGGAATAGTATTAGAAAATTCTGCCGATACGCCACGTCTTCGGAAGCGGCTCACTATTTATAATAAAGAACAGGAGCTTAAACTTGTTGGGAACAAAGATTTTCTTAATCTATTATCCAATCAAAACGCATTACTAAATTATTTCAAAAGTAAAATACGTTTTGAGTTTAATATTAATACAAAAACACAAATTAGAGCCTTTCTCAAAACCTCAACCAATTCATTAAATGATGTATTAACTTCAACTACCAATCCATTAGCTACAATAATCAATGAAGCTATAAAGGAAACGGAAACAACACCATACATAAAAAATGTTCAGAACTATCTACGATATTTACTTTTGAAAGAATGTAGTTTTAATTTGGCTGAGGTTGAGGCTAAGATTAGAGCTTTGTCATCAACGAACACCGTTATTAGTAGAAGAATACGACCATATAAACAACTTCTAAATAATTTGAGCGACCCTACATTTTCCTTATCCAAACTGCAAAAATTGGTAAGTTTGGTATGACTGCGGAAATGCGGAGATGCGGAGTTAAAAGTATCAATTTCTGAAAATAAGAAAAACGCTCCGCACTCCGCATTCCGCACTTAATTATATTCAAAAATAGTCATATTCAATTATAAATGAATATATGTAATGTATGTATTCAGACAAAATCGACATATAGTTCAGTATATCAATTAGTTACGATAAAATTAAATATTCACTTCTGCATATTTCTGAATATTTTGAGGCAAAAGAAAAGATTGGTCGTTGCTGACCAATTCCCACTATAACAAATCATTGATGAGGCTTATCAGCTCCATAAAACTAATACTGAATTTGCAATGTCGATAAATCAAAGTCATACTCTTTAAATAAGTCATCAATAATCTTATAATCTATTGACTCATCTAAATAACAGGCTATATACTTGATTATTTCATAAGTGTACAAAAATTCTCTATTGAAATAATCTTTTACATGCCTTTGGTCATCTTCTTCTTTATATGGATAGTTTGGTGAACACGCTAATTCAAAATCCAATAATTCTAACGCCCATGTGTAGTTTTGTGAATGAATTGCATTGTGTAAGATGTTGTTTGTATGCAGTATCTGTAAGTTTTTAATCAGCACATTAGCTGCTATCAAATGTTTTTTACTAAATCCAAAATCGTTATACTTTTCCCACTTTCTTATTTCATCTTTTATAGCGGATTTGTATATGGGGAAAGCTGCATCGCATATACGATAAGGGCATTCTACTGAATATTGTAACAGTACAGGTTTCAATTTATGACCATTGGTTAAAGTAATCTCTTTTTCCAACCGAATGACATATTCCATCTGATTGGTTTTTATTCCTAATCCTGCAACTTCATTTCCGACCATAAAGTCTCTAATTGCATCCTGTTCTAATAACAATCCGAAAGTATCATCACCAAATTCACCTGTGTATAAGAAATTATACTGAGAAAAACTTAGACCATTCCCTTTACTGACAATATATTTTCCATCCTCATGTTTTCCCACTATGAAACTGCGACCATGATAAGGACTAATACATTGCATCTTTTTATCTCCATCTATAGAACGAAGATAAGGGTATATTTCATCGCCATTTCCTGCTTTACAAAGAATAGTGTACGGATATACTGAAGCCGTAATTTTTTCCATTTCCAATTAAGTTAGAAGTTAATAAAAAGGAGAAAGATACGGAATGTGTCCATACTCTCTCCTCGCCTAATTGTTAGTAAGACCTATAAGCTATGCCGCAAGCTGCTTGACTTGTCTTTGGGCAATTCGCCATGCAAATGACATTTGATACCTTACTGATTTTCAAATTCTTTTTCATCGTTTTATATGAATTAGAATGGTTATAGTAGTATTTCTTGGGGAACTACGTTTACCCACCTGCCATCAATCTCTTGTCGCTATAATCTTGCGAGTATTCACGTTTTAAATCTTCTCTAATGTAATCCTGCAATTCATTCAATACATCAGGAATAGATTTGCCGTTCAATGGGTCATACCCTTTTTTCATCTTAGTAGCCAATTCGTATCTCACTTTGGCGATGTAGCAATTATTTTCGGCTGCAATAATGGGATTCCCGTGTTCTGAATAGTTGTTACCTGCGCACAAGTTGCAATAGTCACAATATTCGTGCTTGCCGCAATCTTTATATTGGAATAGTGTTAAAGATTGCCATAAGCGCATATCTTCACTCTTTTGCCAAATTTGTTTGAGGGCATCATGCTTCAAATTTCCAAACACAGCATGAAAAGAACAACACGGTATTAGATTGCCTTCGGGAGTTATACAAAATGTATTATATCCTGCGCCACAGGCATTTTCAGTCATCAATTTAGGCTGACCACCATAATTAGGAGCTTCTGCACCAACATACAACGGAATATTATCATCCCTCAGAACGATTTCTAATAGTTCAGGAGTTAACCGTAAATAGTGACTAACACATTTATCACCATCAATAGAATCAGTCAAACTAACTTCAAATTGCGCAACAGCACCATATTGTTTTGCCAAATCTGCAACTTGATAATAATGTTTGATATTCGGGCGCATGATGCAACATTTGAGATTTAAAGGTACTGCCAACTTCGAAAGCTCCTTTACTACATTCATAGATTTATTCCAAGAACCTCCTATGCGAGTAATATAATCATGTTCGGTTGCATCTCCACTATATATAGAAACGGCTACAAGGCGAGGATAATAATTTGCTAAGCGTTCTTCTTGTCCCGATAACCTTTGACCATTTGTAAAAATATCAAAAGCAATCTCTTTTTTGTATAGATAATCTATTATTTCCCATACAAACGGTTTGGAAAAAGGGTCTCCACCCGATAAACACACCTTAACCAATCCCTGTTCATTCAATTCATCAATGATACGGTAATAATCATCCAATGTCAGTTCTTCACGATTATGGCGTTTAGAGACTTCTGTATCATTTCTTGTTGCACCTATATTATAACAATGTATGCACTTCTCACTGCAATTATAGGTCAACTCAAACATAACACTTGCTACCCCCTTGATACTATTAATATAATCCATCTCTGCATTACTTATAGCCATTGGTAGCTTTTCTTTAGTTGTCTTTACTTGATGTTGAGATTGAAAACATTTATAATGAGAAACTGTTTGCCGATAGTTTTTTATACTTTCCTGTGTAATTTCTGTAGAGGTTAACAGACCGCACTTTGTCAGCTCATCAAGAAACGGTATAAGACTTTCCATTGCCGTGTCCGTTTCTTCTGATAACATTTTAACAGACAAACAGGTGTTGCGAGGTGTATTTAATAAACGACCTACAATCTCTGCTGAGTCATCTTCAAAAAAATAACTCATACCTTCTATAAGGTTGTAGTATATAGCAACATTAGCCTCCTTGTTGTATCTGCCACAAGTCCATTCAGGGCGATAATAGATATACTTAGCCATTTTTGACTCATATACACCTATGGCCTAACGATGTGGGTTTATTCTAATTATATGAAAGGCATAAGAAGAAAAGTGAGGCCACCATTTCTACCCTATCCTTGACGTAGGACTTCGACTTCCTGTAATATGGATAAGGAGAGAACAGACAAGCCCCACTTTGGATGGTATATAGCGAATGCTAATACACAACACCAAAGAGAGCGTCTTTCCCACACTATTCCGATATTACTTTGTGAGTTGTCGAAGTTCACGTCAACGGAATAAAGCGAAAATGCGCTTTCTTTCAATATGTCTGCACACTGATTTTTCAGTAGGCGCAACAAATATAGGCATTTTCAGTGGAAAGACGCTCAATAATATACAAATATTTGAAATTTAGCTCTTAAAAATCCAATAAATCGTATGTTTCCAATAATTCCTGTTCCCTAAGCCCTAAATATATCTTTGTTATTGACATGTTGGAGTGATTGAACAGTTCCGAAAGCCTCATCAAAGCAATGTTAGCATTCTCACCTGCCGATTCAAAGACTTTGCGACCAAATGTCTTACGCATAGTGTGGGTGCTAAAATGCTCTATCTTCAAATTATACCGTTTTTTGATTTCCTTGAACACAACATTTATACGTTGTGTACTATAAACTATCTTCTTTTGACTGATAATTTAGTAGATGACAAAAAAATAAAATTCTATTGTTAAGCATTTAATTATCAACAGATTATATTTGCAAAAGTCCTTAAAAATCAGTAACTTTAAAGAAAAGTTAGCCGCTTTCTCTATGAAGACTACTGATTCCAAGGACTTGACCAAAGTTAACCAAATCCTCCCGATTATGCAAGAGTATTTTGGAAAATCGATGAATCCGGCCCGCATTAAGCTTATGGCTTATATGCTGCATGCACTTTGTGTGGTGCAGACTGTGAGCCTTCACAAACTGGCTTCGGCAATGCCTACGTCGGTTGAGCGTGATTCCAATCTGCGCCGCATTCAGCGATTCATCGCCAACTATGCCTTGAACCTCGACCTGGTGGCAATGATGATCTTCTCGTTGCTTCCTGTTAAGAATGGTTTGGTTTTGAGTATGGACCGCACCAACTGGAAGTTTGGAGAGTTCAACATCAATATACTCACCCTCGGCATTACCTACAAAGGTGTTGCCTTTCCATTGCTGTTCAGTCTTTTGAACAAACGGGGCAATTCCAATTGGGAAGAACGCAAGGATATCATGGAGCGGTTCATCCGACTTTTTGGACATGACTGCATCGACTGCCTTGTGGCCGACCGCGAGTTCATCGGCAAGGAGTGGATTGGATGGCTTAACGACAACAGGATTCGATACTATATCCGTATCCGGCAGGATATTTGGGTTGTCAAGCCCTCCACAGGAGAAAGAATCAGAGCGTGGTGGCTCTTCAATTCCCTTAAAGTCGGACAGGAGAAATTCTACTACAAGCTCTTTTTGCATAAAGGGCAGTATGTCTATCTTGCCGGAAGTCGAATCAAAAACTCTGACGGGATACCCGAACTTCAGATCCTGATCTGTTTCAACCGACCTGAAGATGGAGTAGCGACCTATAAAAAACGCTGGGAGATTGAAACGGCATTCCGTGCCATGAAATCTTCGGGCTTCAACATCGAGGACACCCACCTGCGTGACAGAGTGCGTATCGCACGTCTGTTTGCGATGGTCTGCATGGCTCTTGTATGGGCGTATCTCGTTGGTGAACATAAAGATATATACGTTAAACCGATAAAAATTCTGAAGCATGGGCGAAGGGCTAAGTCATTGGTCAAGTATGGTCTTGAGGAAATCTCAAACGTGCTTTTCCGACCGACATACACACCCAAATTCGATGTATTCAAATTTTTGTCATGTACTTAACCTCGATGTTATTTAAAGCCCGCACATGATAATACTGATCGGTTTCGGGAGGTAAGTCAAAATGGAGGTCACCCAATACAGCCACTGTCACATCTCTGTCACTTACAGAAGAAGTACATGCCGATAATGCCATAAAGCCAAATAAAGTTAGCCAAAGTGCTTTCATAATCATTAATTGTATCTTAAATAAAAAACATTCTTATTCAACACTAAAACCGATCAGCAAACTGAAAATATACCCATTACATACTTTTCGGTTGTGAACTACCGCTAAACTAAAGATTTAGGGGTTTTCAAATGCGAGTCCCTATAAAGGCTGACTTCTCATCTTAA
>Juniper_p1__coassemble_475_pt1 | contig 23458 bp, 22 predicted proteins | sample Juniper_p1__metabat2_low_PE_017 | metagenome-assembled genome bin Juniper_p1
GTCGGAAAACGAAAGTAGGAAGAAAACTGCTTCGTTTTCCTCCTACTCGATTGTTCTTTTGAGTATGTTTGCTTGTTCTGGCTCTGCTGATTTTCTCTTGTTGTACGTTTAATTCTATAACCCATAATAATGGGTCGTATAACTCATAATAGTGGGTTATATAACCCATAATAGTGAGTTGTATAACCCATTATTATGGGCTGTAGATTTTGCTCTTAATAATTGGTAATTATCTTTACGTATGATCCGTTTATGTCTTGTTCCTTAGTGCTATATAAAAACGAAGGAGTCTGAATTAGATGAAATCAGCCTCAGCTTATAATATTGTTTGTATATTCAGTTGATTTCTCATGAGTTATAAGTGAAGAATGCGCTTCTTGATATTGTCTATACCTCATAGATAGAAGCTTCTTTTATATGTTTCTGCTGTTTTTGGATTTTTGCATAGATGCAGGTCAGCCGAGAGAGTTGGGATAAAAAAAACCACCTCTGCATAAAATAGAGGTGGTTCTTGGTAATAGGGTATTTAAATTAACGATTCGCAGCGTTGTTTGTAATAAAAGTATTGCTTGATTTATTTAGCAAAACTAACCGCACGAGTTTCACGGATAACCGTGATCTTCACCTGACCCGGATAAGTCATTTCATCTTGAATCTTTTTCGCGATTTCAGTAGATAAGCTTTCAGTCTGCTTGTCGTCAATCTTGTCGGCGCCTACGATTACGCGCAACTCGCGTCCAGCCTGGATAGCATAAGTCTTGGTAACTCCCGGATAAGACATTGCAAGTTGTTCAAGGTCGTTCAGTCGCTTGATATATGCTTCTACAATTTCTCGGCGTGCTCCAGGGCGTGCACCAGAGATGGCGTCGCAGACCTGTACAATAGGAGCCAATAAACTGGTCATTTCCACTTCATCGTGGTGGGCACCGATAGCATTGCAGATATCAGCTTTTTCTTTATACTTTTCAGCTAACTTCATACCTAACAGTGCGTGCGGCAATTCAGGTTCCTCATCGGGTACTTTACCTATATCGTGCAATAATCCGGCGCGTTTGGCTTTTTTGGGGTTCAGTCCGAGTTCAGAGGCCATTACTGCACACAGGTTTGCTGTTTCACGTGCGTGTTGCAATAAGTTCTGACCATAAGAAGAACGGTATTTCATTTTACCGATAATACGAATCAGTTCAGGATGCAGACCATGGATACCCAAGTCGATGGTTGTGCGCTTACCGGTTTCGATGATTTCATCTTCTACCTGTTTACGTACTTTAGCTACCACTTCTTCAATACGTGCCGGATGAATACGTCCATCGGTAACCAGTTGGTGAAGAGCCAGACGGGCAATTTCACGGCGGACAGGGTCGAATGCCGATAAAACAATAGCTTCGGGGGTATCATCGACTACGATTTCCACACCGGTAGCAGCTTCAAGCGCGCGGATATTTCGTCCTTCTCGTCCGATGATGCGTCCTTTAATTTCATCCGATTCAATGTGGAATACAGTTACTGAGTTTTCAATAGCAGTTTCAGTAGCTACACGCTGGATAGACTGGATTACGATGCGTTTTGCTTCACGGTTGGCACTTAATTTTGCATCATCCATGATGTCGTTGATATACGATTGGGCCTGTGTCTTGGCTTCTTCTTTCAGTGATTCTACCAGACGTTCCTTAGCCTCCTCGGCAGACAATCCGGAAAGAGCTTCCAGTTTACCTCTTTCCTGCGACTGAAGTTCATCAAGTTCTTCTTTTTTCTTTTCAATGATAACAAGCTGTGCATCGAGATTTTCCTTGATGGCTTCAGTTTCATTGCGGCGGCGCTGCAATTCTTCATTCTTTTGGTTGAGCACCATTTCGCGCTGTTTCAGTTTGTTCTCAGCCTGCTGAATCTTCTGATTGCGTATAGCCACTTCTTTTTCCAAATCGGCTTTTTTATTCAAGAACTTCTCTTTTACTTCTAAAAGTTTGTTCTTTTTAATCACTTCGGCTTCTGTTTCGGCCTCCTTGATAATCTTATCATACTTTGTCTTCAAGCCATACTTGAAGAAGGCGTATGACAATGTTCCTCCTACGAGGAAGGCGATAATCGCTGCTATAACTATTCCCATTTTGTTTTTATTAAAGTATGTATAAATAAAAACGCACAAACCATCTGCCAAGAGATTGTCTTGGCTTCAAGCTTGTGCGTAAATTTTCTCACGTATTATTTTAAACGTTTATTCGTCATGCTTTTCCTGGATATACTGATTGATATCTTGTTCCAATTCTTTAATTTTTTCAATGAAAGGTTGTGTGTCGTTACGGTCTTTCATAGAAATATGTTGAAATGAAAGTTCAAGGGACGCCATAGCCCAAATCTCTTCAGTTCCTAAACCCGGATAGTCTCGACGATATTTGTTTAATTTATCGTTGACCTGCTTGGCTGCTTCACGGTATAGTTTTTCTTCTTCTCGTTTGATGTAAAGCTGATACCGCTGGCTTCCTATCCACAGGTGAATATTCAATTTGTCGTCCATAAGCGTATCGTTTGTTATTCGTTTAATAAAGCGATGCATTTATCGACTTCACGCACAAGCCGCGCTAACCGTTGTTTTGTATCGCGGAGTTCATTGTCGTTGATACTAAGGATGCGCGCCGTTTTTAAATTAGTGTATTTTTCTTCCAATTCCTTCCGGCTGTTTTCCATCTGTCTTATTTCTTCTTCCTTTTTGGAGAGGAGAGTCCGAAGTGAAAGGTTTTCTTGTTTCTGCTTTTCATATAGAAATATGAAATGCCGCAATTTCCCTTCAAAATTATTCAGCAGCTTTTTGTCATCTTCTGTCATTGCACACTAAATTATACACAAATATAAGGTATTGCTTGAATATACAAAAATATTTGGAAGATATTTTAAGAAAATACTTTGATTGTTTTTTCTTTAGCGATAATAAAAAAGCTGCCAATTAAGAATTGACAGCTTTGTAAGTTTGGCACGGGAAGAGAGGCTCGAACTCCCGACACTCGGTTTTGGAGACCGATGCTCTACCAACTGAGCTATTCCCGTGTTTGCGGTTGCAAAAGTAGTACAAAAATCGGAAACCGCAAGTTTTTTATTGATATTTTTTTGCTTATTTTTAATCAATCATGCTTAAGTCACTGAACATGAGTTGATAAAAACAGGCTTTCTTTTCCAATTTTAAAGGATAAGCTCTGCTGGAAGAAGGCATCCGATATAAGGCGATGTCTCGTCCTTTATATGAAAACAAGCTTTTTCCACCCACGGGAGGCTCTTTTACTTGAAATTGTCGGCAAAGAGTATCGGTAGCTTTTTGTCCGGTTGTGGCGATGGCCTGGCAGTGGGGGAGCTGTTTCAGGAGCAGTCCGATGTCGGTCGGTTCAACGATTTCCAGAAACTTGTCAGACGCATTGTCTTGTAGCCTGCAAACGGATGATGCCGTATCGTAAAGAGCTACTCCCTTTTCTTGTAGGAACCCCACGATTTGTTCTTTATTGAATGCTTTCTTTCCGGGAAGCAGGAAGTGTTCTTTATCGTGGAAGAATATATATCCGAAAATACGCCACATGTCATTCTGCAGGTTCGGATAAAAGAAATCCATGCTCCACCGTTTTTGTTGGGGAGGGAAACTCCCCAGCATCAAGAGTTTGGCATTTCCCGGAAGGAAAGGTTCCAGTGGGTGCTGTTCGATGTTTGGCGAGTCGATGGTCATGCTTTCGGCTTGGGTTCTTTTTTAGCCAGTAACACGATATTATATACGTACTCGGTCATCCATCCTTCTGAATAACCTAAGGCATGCTGGTATTGGCGGATGTTGGCACAAGTTTTGCGAACGCCATCGTCTTTCCAATCGTTCTTGGTCAAGATGTCGTGGATTGTTTTTTCTGTCATATTGCGTAGCATCTTTTTCAGTACGCTGGGCATACGGAATTTCCATTGCATCAGGTTGCCGATAACCATCATCAGGTCTTGGCTGAATCCCTGGAACATAAACAGATAGTTTTTCACGTCGTTTACATTCTTGCAATTCTTCTTGATAGAACTGTCGATTTCTTTGAAGAAACTGTCTGACAATCCGTAAATATCAATCAGCATTTTTTTGCAGCGTGATTTTTCAGCGATACCCAATTTGTTGTTTTGGGTCGGGATTTTTAAAGTACGCTTGAATACAGCCATATCAGGCAGGAAGTTGATATTACTGATTCCCATTTGAGCTGCCATGACGGCTTGATAATATACGCGGATGAGGGTCATGAAATCTTCCATGCCACCTACTCGTACGCTTTCTTCTGCGTTTTCTGCTTGTTTCTTGCCAAAAAGTTTTGAAAATAGGTTCATAGTTTATTCTGATATTTTGTTTTTCTAACTGCAAAGATAGTGAAAATGTTATTTATTTACTTAGGCGGTAATAAAAAGTATGTTCTTTAAATACCGGTTCTATCAGTTCAAATCGGATAAAGTCGGCCAGCAATTCGCACATCTGTCTTCTGGGAAGACGTGACAGGCGGCAGCACTGGTTGAGGGTGAGCGTTTCATGCTGACGGAGCAGGTTGAGCAGAGATTGCTCTTTGTCAGTGTAAGCCATAACTACTTCTTCTTTTTGGTTATGTTGCCACATTTTCAAATGAACCGGATTAGCTAAGATGTTCTCGTCTTTAATTCGGATGTATGCCCATGCCTTTCCCTCTTCGTCGAGGGCGCATACAGGTTTTTGAGTGTATTCAGGCACTCTTACTTCAAGGATGTCTTTGCCTTCTACTTTATAAATCCGGTTTTCCACCTTTATGATTGGCTTGCAATAGAGGGTGGCGGCTGCTTCTATCATATAGATTTCTTCTTCCGATCGTATGCCTGCTATTTTTCCATTGTCTTTGACACCGACCAGCAGTCGTCCCCCTTCTGTGTTTGCAAAGGCGGATAGGCTTTTGGCTATTTTTCGGGCATCCGAAATGGCAAACTTAAAGTCTTGATGTATATGCTCTCCTTCGGCAACTAATTTGTGGATATATTCTGTATCGGTTGTCGGTTTCATGCAGAGTACCCTTTGTTTTTTAACTACAATGTTTATGAGTCATAATGTCTAAAACCAACTTGTCGGTTTCATTCATTCCTTCCGAGCCTATTTTGGTAAGATTGCGGATGCTGAGATCTACGTTGTCTTCTATGATTCCTTCAACAGAAGTTACACATTTCTGTTCCATAGCCAGGATGGCGGAAAGAACGGCAGTAGAAACTCCACTTGTCAGCTTGAGTGCACAGCTGGGTTTTGCCCCGTCGCAAATCATTCCGGTAAGATTTGCAATCATGTTTTGTACGGCAAAAGATACTTGCTGATAACCTCCTCCCATCAGATAGGTAATTCCGCAGCTGCTTCCTGTGGCAGCTACCACGCATCCGCATAAAGCAGAAAGTCTGCCCAGATGCTGTTTGATATAGATGGCGGTAAGATGGCTGAGGATAAGGGCGCGGGTTAACTCTTCTTCCGATTTGTGGTTATCTTCTGCATAGACTACCACCGGAAGCGTTGCTGCAATGCCTTGGTTTCCGCTGCCGGAATTACTCATGACTGGAATCATGGCTCCTGCCATACGGGCATCGCAGGCAGCTGATGTGTATGAAAGAATGTGGGTGAACGTGTTATCTCCCATTACATAGCGCTCGCTGTGGCTGTTTTTTAGTGTTTTCCCAAGCTCATGACCATACGACCCTTCAAAAGAACGTTCGGCAGCCTGCTTGTTTAAACGCTTAGCCTCAAGGATGAAACTGATTTCTTCAAGTGGGGCAGTGGTGGCAAAATTATATACTTTCCTGAGGTTCAGGTTGATGACCTCGTCTTTATCTTGCGTGCTTTCAGATGTACGTTTGTCGAGTAAGACATGGTCGTTGTGTGCGATAAAGACAAAATTGGTATGCCCTCCACTGATGATGGCTGTAGCTCGGTCGGTTCCGTTTTCGCAGGTGATTTCAATATAAAGTTTTTCCAGTGTATCTTTTTTCAGACCGATTTGGATAGCCTGTGCGTCAATCAGTTTTTTGCCTTCTTCCACTGCTTCGGGCGTACTGTCTTTTAAAACCTCCAACTGGTATTCCGATTTCCCGATTAAAGCTCCTAAGGCGATGGCAATAGGAAGTCCAATCATGCCAGTTCCGGGAATGCCGACTCCCATGGCATTCTTTAAGATATTCGCACTCAGCTGTGCCGTAATTTTCTCCGGACGCTTTTTTAGGGTTTCGGTAGCTTTTGCTACACAAAGAGCTACGGCAATAGGTTCGGTACAACCTATTGCCGGTACTACTTCCCGTTGAATTAAAGCAATAATCTGCTCTCTTTCTGATTTCAACAGTGTATCTTTCATTTTATCAAGTAATTCAAAAAATCATATCTGATGAACTAAAAACCAATTTGTTTATTTTTTGTCTCTATGGTTCTTTAAGCCTGTTTCAAGGAAATCAATATACTTTTGAATATCCTCATCGTAGGAATATGACTTGTTAAGCGGTTTTCCTTCATTGTCAAGTAATACATAGAAAGGCTGTGCGTTAGCTCCGAACTTAGACCGCTGCAGGTAACTCCATTTATCGCCCACAGTGCGCAATGTTCTTTCTGTTCCGTTTTCTGTAACCTTTACGGGTTCCGGTAATTTAGCTTTGTCATCTACGTACAAGGTAATCAGTACATAATCTTCGTTGAGCAACTTATTTACTTTCGGGTCGGTCCATACCGAAAGTTCCATCTTCCGGCAATTCACACAACCGTATCCTGTAAAGTCGATCATTACCGGTTTTCCGTTTTGGCGTGCATACTCCATTCCGGCTTCAAAATCATTAAATTTGGCATGTACTTCATTATTATAAAGATTGAAGTCTTGAGTCTGCATCGGCGGAGCAAAAGCACTTACGGCTTTTAAGGGAGCTCCCCATAAGCCGGGAATCATGTAGACGGCAAAAGCGAGTGAGGCAAGTGCCATGAAGAAGCGAGGTACACTTACTTTGTTGTTATCGTCATCGTGTGGGAATTTGATTTTTCCTAATAGGTACATACCTAACAGGGCGAAAATTACAATCCATAACGCAAGAAATGTTTCTCGATCCAAGATGCGCCATCCGTAGGCAAGGTCGGCCACTGAAAGAAATTTTAAGGCAAATGCCAGTTCAAGAAATCCCAATGTAACTTTAATCACATTCATCCATCCCCCCGATTTCGGCATGGATTTCAGCCATGACGGGAATAAGGCGAATAAAGTAAATGGCAGGGCTAAAGCTAAGGCAAAGCCCAGCATACCCAGTGCAGGGGCGATGACGCTTCCGGTGGTAGATACTTCTACAAGCAGGAATCCGATAATTGGACCGGTGCATGAGAATGAAACCAAAGATAAGGTGAAGGCCATAAGGAAAATACTCAGCAATCCAGTGGTCTGTTCCGCTTTACTATCTACAGCATTACTCCATTTTGAAGGCAAGGTAATTTCGAATGCTCCAAAGAAAGAAGCAGCAAAAACGACCAGCATCAAGAAGAATAAAATGTTAAATATGGCATTGGTAGACAAAGCATTCAGTGCGTTCGCCCCGAAAATCAGTGTGATGGCCAATCCTAAAGTAAGATAAATAACCACAATAGAAGCACCGTATGTACACGCGTCGCGGATACCTTTTTTCTTGTCCTTTGTGCGCTTAAGAAAGAAACTCACGGTCATAGGAATGATAGGCCATACACATGGAGTGAACAGAGCCAACAAGCCTCCAACGAATCCAGCAAAGAAGATGTAAAGCCAAGAGTGTGAGTCATTATTGATTTGTTCTCCAAAACTGTTAAGTTCATCGATAACAGGCTTCCAATAGTCTGTTTTTGAAGAAGGCAAGCTGAAAGGAGTCAAAGCTCCGCCGGTTATTTCCTGAATAGCTTCTTTGCTGTCAGTAGTCTCTGAAGCTGTTGTAGGTCCTCCGGTAGCCTCTCCTTTAAATGAAAATTCCACATTCGTAGGAGGGAGACAGTTTTCGTCATTACAAGCTCCATATTGTAGATATCCGGTGACATTATAATTCCCTCCAGTCAGTTTTAGTTTTTGTACAAACACGGCAGTGCCTTCAAAGAAGCGTACTTGCATGCCGAAGATGGGGTCCATCTTCTCAATTTCTTTTCCTCTCGGAGTCAGTTTTCCTATTACCTCAGCTCCTTCAATCTGATCGAGGTTGAAAGTAGCCGAAATCGGACCGTCGTCAGGCAAATCGGTAGAGTAGATGTGCCATCCTTTATCGGCTGTTCCGGTAAAGACGATTTCCACTTCTTGGTTCGAAACTGTTTTCCACTCAGTTTTAAACTTGATTGGTTCTTGGATTTGTGCCCAAATAGGGAGGCACAATACGGCTGTAAAGAGCCAACTTAGTATTACCTTTTTTGTCATTTTGCGTGAATTTTCGGCAAAGGTAGGAAAAAAATAGCAAAAACTATTTGCAGATATAAAAATAAAGTATACCTTTGCATCACTTTTAACAAGGACGCTTTCTTAAAGTAATAGGAAAGTCTTGGAGAGGTGGCAGAGTGGTCGATTGCGGCGGTCTTGAAAACCGTTGTACTGCGAGGTACCGGGGGTTCGAATCCCTCCCTCTCCGCAATAAACGCTGAAAATCAGCAAGTTGCAAAACAAACACCCAGTTTTACACCCAAAAATGTAAAGCTGGGTGTTTTTGTATTATTTAAGATTAGCTATTTAAGAGAATGGGCAATTTCAAAATCAGCCAATAGTTCATCTTGTTTAACCAGCATAAAATCCTACTTACAATCCCACACATGAATACAATGTTAATCGGTTACATTCCCAATGATCATGTAGGTATGCAATTGTGGTGATATGAACATCTTTATTTGACCTTTCTGCGTTTGTGTAAAATTTGCAATATTGGAAAACTTTAATAAAAGAGAGGTGTTTTACACCTCTCCTACGTTGTGCTTAATGCATCTTATCTACTCGAATAGTGCGAACTATGAGAGCGATGAGAACTGTGTGAGCTATGCGAGCTATGACTGCTGTGAGAACTGTGGCTTGCGAGTAATTTAAACTCGGCAGAAGACTGTTCTAACACCAATGTTTGCTCCTGCTGTTGCTCGATTTGAGTGTCGCTGTTAGTTACTTTAGCAACAATCTTCTCGCTAACAGTGGAACAATAGCTTGCACCTGCAAGAATAGCAGAAACTGCTAAGAACAAGAGTTTCTTCATTGATACCTCCTTTTTTAAATTAAACAATCTGTTACTTAACACGATATATCAGATGATATATATTCTACTTTGCTTATATGTGAACTATGAGCCTGTCTGTTGGATTCAAAGAATCCTGCACATTGTCCTTTTAGCACACATCCGTCACATTCTTCTATATAAATGTCTTTCCAATCTGAAATAGATTGTTGGGCATAACAGCGAATATCTTCAGGAAGTACACATAATTGTGCATTATAGATATAAGGTTTCATGCCTCTGTCAGCAAGTAATAGAACCGCCTCTCGCAACTCATTATTATAGTCATATGGATCTATCCATAATTCCTCGAAATTTTCTTTTGCCAATCCTGTTGTTTCCATTTGCATAAAAGCCACTTGAGCTACAAAAGGGAAATTATGATAGATGAAATCTGCAAATTGAGGAAGCCGCTTATAAGTTTGCTTATGGACTACTATACGCAATCCAATACGTTGATGGAACAGAGCTAAATTATATAACCCTTGAACTGTCTTATAAAATGTTTGTGCACCTACAATGCGATTGTGTTCTTCTGCAATGTCTGAAAATAACGGAATGTCTATTTGCAAATCTTTATGTCTGCACTTGGCTAATTTCATTGCATACTCTTTATTGGCAAATTTTACTCCGTTAGACAGAATACTGATAGCTGTTTGAGGCAATTCCTTTTTGATATGGTTTATTAATGTGAATAAATTATCCCCAATAAGAGTTGGTTCTCCTCCTGTTATGCCAATTTCTTGTGTATTCTTATCAAATAGCGATATGAGTTGTATATTAAAAGGGGTTTTGTCTTTCTCTTGTAAAATGGGTGGTTGTGGACACATAATACAACGATGATTACAGCGTTCTGTCGCCATCAAAGCATTGTGATTGGAATTTATTTCGTATACAAAAATAATTTCACCCTTTTTGTTGATAATAACCACATCTCCCTCGTTAAATTTTTCAATACTATCTACTTTGCAATAGGGTTTGTTCATAGCAGAGAAAGTTTTTTTCTCAGTGACGGTTGCCAGATAGCCGAAAGCAGGTTTGTCGATATCTTTACAAACCAGTATATCATTGGAACGACTAAATATATTTCTTTTGCCAAAGGTTATGCGTCCAACTATGTCATCTTCAATATTGTATGAAGTACCTTGAATCTGTTTCATAATACAATCAATTTAACCAAGACCAAAAAATTCTATTGATTTCAGGGTCATGCTTTTGCAATAACTCAAACAAGTAGTGTATAATGGCTTTTGTTTTCTTACACATTTCATTTGTAGGTCTAAAACCTATCATATCGCCTTGTTCTGACATATTACGAACAGGGTCAGCTCCGCAATAAGGTTGAAAAACACATTCTGCACAGACAGGCAAACATTCATTACAAGCAGAAGCAATGATATGATGTAACAATTCTCCATTAAACATTTCTTGATAAGTGTTTTCGTTTACATTACCCAATTTGAAATAGTAATTTTTGAAGCGAGCCATCATACGTGCTTCATCCGAAACATATACACTCCCGTCATAATCATATATTACTCCTGCAATACCCACTCCTGCCGGAGATTGCAAATCAACAAAACCTGTAGCAAACGGAGTTAGCATTCTTTTTAGCAACAATGCTGCAAAGCCTTCCACAAAGAAAGTCCCTTGTTTATTTAGTTCGATAATGTAATCCAGTCCTTCCTTGTAATTTGCAATAAACTCTTCCACAGGATAGGCTATCTTATCCTTATATTGCTTTGCGAATCCATAAGGATTGAGGGAACGCAAGAATATATTATTGAATCCCAATCTGATATACTCATCTATAATTTCCTTGAAATGTCCTAAACTGTATTTAGATGTAGTCATCAATGCAGAAACGCACTCATTATCTCCCCATATATTCCTTATCATAGCGAGATTCTTCTCAAAAATTGCATGGTGGTCTAAATCCTTATTTTGCAAAGGACGGTTCATGTCGTGCAAATCTTTAGGTCCATCAAGAGAAGTTGAAATCATACATTTATGTTTCTTCAAGTACCTTACCATATCTTCGTTGAGTAGAGTAAGATTAGTACAGATTACAAAATCCAATTCTCTTTTCTTGAACAGATTTTGCCATTCGGCTTCTTCGATGATATACTTTACCATATCGAAGTCTGTTGACGGGTCTCCACCTTGGAACTCTATCTTGATACAAGGAGAAGGAGATTGAAATATGGTTTTCACTACATTCTTTGCTGTTTTTTTAGTCATATCGGCAGAATGGTCATCCATATTTTTACGGGCAACCTGACAGTAAATACAGCTTGAATTACAACGTAACGTTGGCACAATCATATGTAACGAAGTGAAATCACGTAGAATGCTTTTCTTCGTTCTAAATTTTGTACCAAGCATTTGTACTACATCTTCTACTTTGCTAGTTGTTGCTATTTGTTTGGAAGCAATGTCATAGAACAATTCGCTATGTTCATCTAACTCACCATTAACAAAAGCATGGAAATCATCATTTGGCAAGAATATATATTCTCCAACGTCATTTGTCAGTAGATACTGACTTTTATTGAATCGTTCAAAGCGAAACGGAAGTAATTGATAAGCCATAATTTATCATTTTGTTACAGGTTTGAATGCTTCTTGAACTATCATATCACGAATATGACCAAACTGAGCATTTGTATTATAGCGAATTTGCTGGTCTATCAATTCATTACAAAATTGTTTAGGAATATCTTCTGTAACCTTCTTTTTGTCTTTAGATTCAAAACAAATATTCACAATTACTTGATTACAAGCATCTGTTTGCTGATGGATATAAAATAGATGAGAAAATTTATAGATAGCAGCCGTTATGACTTCATGAGCATATAGGCTCGTATCTACAGAAACTTGGAACTTATCAGCTGCAAGCTCTACAATAGGAATTTTTATCTCTGCCATAATCGCACATTGTGGTCTTTAGCAGTTCCTCAAAGACCTTTATTTATGCACGAAGCGTGGAACTGCAAATGCCACGTCTAAGTTGGAGGTCGTAGGAAAACCTTTAGTACGGATATGGTAATAGCAGCCCACGCTATAGCGTGAGAACCACTATGCCTTCTCTCGTACTAAGTCCGAAATTTCCTACGTTTCCAACTTACAAGATAAGCATAACGCTTCTTCTAAATTCTAATATGTCTGGACAGAGTTGCCTCCATCCGCTTGCAAAGATACGCAATTTTATTGAAATCCAATCAAATACTATCAGATTACATTCTGAATCCTCTGTTTTTTGTTCTCTCTGCACCGAATTACGCAGATTCTGCTGTAACTTGTCCCATTGTTCCTTAAGCCATTGTACTATGGACTGTCGGTTTATAGTCAGCACCAACTTATGTTTCTCGGTCAAATCGTCCTCAATCTTGCAGATCACATCCTTTATTTTGAATGACTGTCTATGCTGTGTGGAGTACAGCTTGCCGCTGCAGAGATGGGCTTCCTTTTAGCCAAAAGCACGTCTATCATCTCCTGCGTGAATCCAGTCGACTTGCAGAACTTCTCCATTTGCAGCATTTCTCTCATAATGGGGAACCATTTGAACGCTTTTCCGATGATTTCGTTCAGCTCTTCTATTTTCTTCACCTTCATGTTCAGCTCCTGTTGGTGTATCTCCTGCTGGCAGTGTTTCTCTGTGCTATGACGCTCTTCCTGCATCCTCATGTGCTCGTTCAGCAGACGGATTTGATTGTCACGTTTGTCTATCTCACCCTGTAGTTTTCCGTTGGCTTGTTCCAACTCCTTCAGCTTACCGCTACCGAAAAGAGAACCAACCCCGCTGGCAATGGCTGTCATGGCATCCGTAGCCTTGTTTTTCAACTGCTCGGTTCTGGCTTCGCTTTTGATTTTAGCCAGCTCGCTTTCCGCCTGTTCCTTTTCGGCAAGCAGCAGACCGATGTTTTCCTGTATGTCCTCTGTCTGGCTCAGCAGGTCACGGTAGTATTGGGCGGTGGTGGTATGCCGGGCTTCCGAGCCGACAATGCCACGTTTCAATCCGTATTTTGCCATAGCCAGAGCATACCCGTCCTGATAGGCTTTCAGCTTATGCCGGGTCATGATGTCATTGGCTGACAGCCGTGCTGCACCGCTCGGTTTTTTGCGGTAGTTCTTCTTCACCAGTTTTTCCGACTTCTTCTTTCTGCGTTCGGTCTGGACGATAGGGATGACCATGAAACCCTCGAACACATAACAGGTGTTCCTCGCTTTTCCCGACTGCCTGATGTGGGAGATTTCCTTTGGGGCGATGCAGCCCTTGAAATAGGGGTTACGAACCTCAAACCCACCCGAACCGTTAGGGAAGGCAATGGCAAAGTAACGCTTGCCGTTGTAGGTGTAACGGGCTTCTCTACATTCTCTTTTTGTCAGTTCCAGATTTATTCCTCTACCTTGTAAATAGGAAAGCAGGGCAGGAGACGATAACGGTACTATCTCCAGCTGCTGGAAGCTCGGACCGAAAGAGTCCTGCTTGCCAAAAAAGAAATTCTCCGTATTGAGGAATGAGGGTTGTTATCGTTTTTTGCATGGCATACTCTTATTATCGGGGGCCTTTGTCAAGGAAAGAAGCCAGTTCTTCTTCCACTTCTTCCACGCTGGGCAACGCTGATTTCAATTTCTCGGGAATCGCCTTGCTCAATTGGTAATCGCTGATGCCGATGGGCTGGTCATAGCCGGAAAGGGCATACTGGGCAACCACTTCGTCCTTCCCTCTGCACAACAAAAGACCGATGGTCTTGTTGTCGTGTTCCCCTCTCAACTTATCATCCACCACGTTGATGTAAAAGTTGAGTTGTCCGGCATATTCCGGCTTGAAAGGAGTGGCTTTCAATTCTATGACAATATATGCGTGCAACGGAATGGAATATAGAATCAGGTCGGCAAAGAAATCGCTGTTTCCGACTTGGAAGTGCTTCTGCCGGGCAACGAAGGCAAAACCGTTGCCCATTTCCAACAGGTAGCGGGTAACGTGTTTCACCAGCTGTTCTTCAATATCCCTTTCGTCTGCTTTTTCTTTGGCTCCTGCCAAATCAAAGATGTACGGGTCTTTGAGTAGGTAATTGGCAAGGTCGCTTTGTGGAGCCGGAAGTGTGGTCGTGAAATTGTTTACCTTGTTGTTGCTGATTTGCCGGCTATACAAATCACTGTCAATCTGTAATTTCAATACATTGCTGCTCCATCCCATTTCTATGGACTGCTTCGTGTACTAGTAGCTTAGACCTAAAGGTAACGAACTGTCAAGTATAGTCATTTGGCTTGTCCAGTTTATTTTGGCTATAGGAGAGGTCAAGAAAATTTCTTCTATTTCCCTGATTTCCATCCTGTAAATGGCAGAAACGGTTTTTCCCACATCTTCAAATTGCGCAGGAACCTCCTGCGTAATTGCTAATGTTTGACAATCAATAGATTGTATTTGCGCAGTAAGTTCTCTCGAAATGGATGTCCTTGTATTTGTCCAGTATGGCTTTGCTGTATTTGTTCAGTTCAATCGTCAGGCTGTCGGCAGTCTTGACTGTGGTTATTTCGATGTGGTCGGACTTCACATCGCTTCTTTTCAGATTGCGAACATCCGAATACCGCAAACTCGTAAAGCAGCAGAACAGGAAAACATCACGCACACGTTCCAGGTATTGCTTATCCTTGGGTATCTGGTAGTCTTTCAGCTTGTTCAGTTCATCCCAAGTCAGGAAGATTACTTTTTTCGAGGTGGTTTTCAGTTTCGGTTTGAATGTATCGTATGCAATGTTCTGATGATGTCCTTTCTTGAAACTTCAGCGCAGGAACCATTTGAGGAATCCCATTTGCTTGCCGATGGTGCTGTTTTATGAGATTCTGTGAAAGTATAAGTTCGAGAGCCTCCCTCTCCTTTTTTCCAGTCATGTAACATTGAATACTGTGTTTTATTTATGATTTTTTGTTTTTGCTGTTCCGCATGATAAGTTCACCTAATGCACACATAATTCCAGTTACAAGGATATATATTGGCAAGATATAGAATTGTTAGGGTTGCAAGATGATAGTATTCCATTACAGTAAACAGTGATAAGTATAAAAAAAGGAGGTGCCTCGTGTATGATATGAACCCCGAAAGTTTTTTGTCTTACTTTCGGGGTTCATATCACAGGTACGCCTCCTTTTTATGCGAAGTCAGCCTGACGGCTTATTTATTCTTATACATGTTTTCGTAATACTTTTGGTATTCACCGCTTGTCACGTTTTTTACCCATTCCTGATTGTTCAAATACCATTCGATGGTCTTCACGATACCATCTTCAAATTTGGTTTCAGGATACCATCCCAAGTCGTTGGTGATTTTTGTCGGGTCAATAGCATAACGCTGGTCATGTCCCAGGCGGTCTTTTACGAAAGTAATCAGTGAATCGTTGATCCAGTCGATGCTAATCTGTCCGTCTTCACCGATTTCCTTTTTCTTTAAAGTGTTGCGATATTCAGGGTGTTCAGTCATCAAGCGGTGAATAGTAGCAATGGTCAGCTTAACAATTTCGATGTTTTGTTTTTCGTTATGTCCACCTACATTATAGATTTCTCCATCTTTACCTTGAGTTACTACCATATCAATAGCCTTGCAGTGATCTTCTACATACAGCCAGTCACGTACGTTGGTTCCGTCACCATATACCGGTAAGCGTTTTCCTTCCAAGATGTTTTTGATAATCAGCGGAATCAGCTTTTCCGGGAAATGATATGGGCCATAGTTGTTAGAACAGCGTGTAATGGTTACCGGCATTTTATACGTATCACGGTAAGCCATAACAATCATGTCAGCACTGGTCTTTGAGGCGCTGTACGGGCTGTGCGGGCAAAGCGGAGTTTCCTCAGTGAAGAATCCTTCAGCACCCAGTGAGCCATATACTTCATCGGTAGAAACCTGATGATAGCGGACCCCTTTTCTCCAAGTAGGATATCCGTTTTCGTCTTTTCCTGTTACCCATGCACGGCGTGCTGCATCCAGCAGATTCTGTGTTCCTAAGATATTGGTCTGCAGAAACAGTTGAGGATTTTCGATACTGCGGTCCACATGGCTTTCGGCTGCAAAGTTGACAATATAGTCAAATTTGTATTCAGCAAACAGCCGGTCGGCTAAATCATGGTCACAAATGTCTCCTTTGATAAAGAAGCAGCGTTCGTTATCCACATCTTTAGCGATGGTTTCTAAATTACCTGCATAGGTGAGTGCATCAAGCACCACAATCTTAATGTCGTCGTATTTTGCTAACATGTATTTCAGGTAATTGGCTCCAATGAAGCCGGCTGCCCCTGTAACTAAATAATTCTTCATGCTTAAGTTTTAATTAGAGTGCTGCAAAGTTCGGAAAGTTTTTCGGAAGTAGCAAGAATTTTGAGATTTTAATCACTTAATTCAATCACTTCAAGGTCGGAAAATGCCCCGTTTTCTATACTGAAACGTACTAATGTACGTACTTTATGAAATCCGTATTTTCCGGCAGCTCCGGGATTGATATGTAACATTCTCAATGTTTTATCGTATTTCACTTTCAAAATATGTGAATGTCCGCTGATAAAAAGCTTGGGTGGACGTACCAGTAAGGTTCCCCGTATGGAAGGGTCGTATTTACCCGGATAACCTCCGATATGTTTCATGATTACATCCGCACCTTCTATAGAGAAGCGGTCGGCTTCCGGGAAAAGGCGGCGGATATCCTGCCCGTCGATGTTTCCATATACGGCACGCAGCTTACGGAATCCCTGCAACCGTTCTACGACTTCCATGGAGCCGATGTCGCCGGCATGCCATATTTCATCGCAACATTCAAAGTATTTCAGATAGCGGTCGTCCCAATAGCCATGGGTGTCAGAAAGTAGCCCTATTCGTTTCATTGTTTCATTGGTTAGAGTTTAAGTTTCAAGCGACAAAGATACGATAAAATCAAGCTGGATGTTTGGTTAGGTGAGTTTTCCTTTTTGAAGTGGTAAAAGGAAGGAAACCTTGGGTGGGGGGATAGGGTTTACTTCCGTTGGAATTGAAGTTTCTGAGAATGATGTTGGGAGTTCTCAATTAAAACTCCTACATTTGTAAGAGAACAATGGGCTGTCTGGTTCTGCAGGGAGCATTAAGTAAACTTTGAGCCTTATTTAATATGGATGCAAACTATCAGTATTTTAATCGTGATATCAGTTGGTTGTCATTTAATTATCGTGTGTTGATGGAGGCAGACGATGATACGCTGCCTCTGTATGAGCGAATCAATTTTATAGCTATTTATTCATCCAACTTGGAAGAGTTCTATCAAGTACGGGTGGCAGAGCATAAAGCGATTGCTTCGGGAGGTCGCAGTGAAGTCATGACGGTAGATGAGGCTCACCGGCTTATTCACGATATTACTGAAATTGTAAATCGTCAGTTAAATGACCGTGTACGTATCTACGAGCAAAAAATATTACCGGCACTTCGGGCTAATCATATTTATTTTTATCAGACCCGCAAAGAACTTCCGGCTTCTTTTCTTCCTTTTGTACACCGTTACTTCATGGAAGAGGTTTTTCCTTATTTGCAGCCGGTAAAGGTGGAAAAGGGGATGGTCTGCACTTTTTTACGTGACAAGCGCTTGTATCTTGCGGTAAGGGTACGGAACCGCGCCACAGGTGAGCTGGCTTACTATCTGTTGAAGATGCCTTACAGTAAGGTTCCTCGTTTCATTGAACTTCCCCGGCGGGGAGAAGATTTTTGTCTGATGTTTCTGGAAGATGTAATAAAGGCGAATCTATATGAAATCTTTGTAGGTTATGAGGTAGATTGCAGTTATTGCTGTAAAACCTCGCGTGATGCCGATGTTTTTGTAGACGATGTACCTAAAGGAGAGATGATTGAGGTGCTGAAGCAAAAAGTAAAGAAGCGTAAAATCGGTGCAATCTGTCGTTTTGTGTATGACCGGAATATGCCAGATGATTTTCTTGCGTTTTTGATGGATGCATTTGGTATCAGTGAAGAAGAACTGGTGCCGGGTGATAAGCATCTTAATTTGCAGGATTTGACCTCTCTGCCTAATCCGAATCCGGAGAAATTATTACCGGTAAAGCCGGCTCCCATGTATCTGTCGGGTTTGCAGGACAAGCATTTCATGTTCAGACGGATTGCGCAAGGTGATTTTATGCTATATTATCCTTACCACAGTTTCGACCATTTTATACATTTCCTTTATGAAGCGGTTGATGATCGGTTTTGCTCGGAAATTTTGCTGACACAATACCGGGTGGCTGAAAACTCGGAAGTGGTCAATGCTTTGATTATGGCTGCACGAAAAGGGAAGAGGGTGACAGTTTTTGTAGAGCTGAAGGCCCGTTTTGATGAGGAAAACAATTTGGCAACAGCCGAACGGATGCGTAAGGCAGGGATTGAGATTATTTACAGTATTCCGGGACTGAAGGTCCACGCGAAAACGGCATTGGTTGTGCGTCAGACCGAATCGGGGGCTAAGCGTGGCTTTGCTTGTGTAAGTACGGGTAACTTTAATGAAAAGACCTCTAAGATATATGCTGATATTGCTTACTATACGCATAATCAGACGGTGGTAGATGAGCTATATACGCTTTTCCGGCTTTTGCGTGGAGAAATAGCAGAGGGAGTGTTCCGGAAATTACTGGTTGCCCGATTCAATTTGCTTCCTCAACTTCAGAAACTGATTCGTAATGAAATCGCTTTGGCTAAAAAGAAAAAAGGCGGACGAATCATTCTGAAGATGAATGCTCTGCAGGATATGTCGATGATTGAAGAACTCTATCGTGCCAGTGAGGCTGGGGTACAGATTGATTTGATTGTGCGGGGTATATGTTGTCTGATACCCGGACAGCCTTTCAGCAAGAACATCCGGGTAACCCGTATCGTGGATAGTTTTCTGGAGCATGCAAGGGTATGGTATTTTGAAAACGGAGGAAGCCCGAAAATGTTTATCGGTTCACCCGATTGGATGCGGCGGAATCTTTATCGGCGGATAGAGTTGGTTATACCGGTGTCAAACAAAAAATTGCAGCACGAACTGATACATATGCTTGAGCTGCAACTTTCTGATAATGTGAAAGGATATTGGGTCGACAGCCGGTTAACCAACGTACCTAAAAAGAAAGAAGGAGAGCCGGAAGTGCGTGCCCAATATGATTTTTATGCATACTTAAAAGACCATTTATGATTTGTTTTCGGAGATAATAAGCAATTTGTCTCCTTCATGCAGTTCCATTTGTCCGTTGGGAATGATAAATTCGCTTCCTCTTTTTACCAGCATGACCAGATTACCTTTAGGGATGCTCATGTTTGCCAGTTTGTTTCCTGAGGCAAGCATCTCGGCGGTGAGGGTAATGTCTTCAAGTCGTGTATCTATTTCATCGGGAAGCTCTACCCCGAATTCATTTCCTTCTTTTTCCTGAGGCAAGTCAAGGTGGAGCCATCGGGCGATGCGGGAAATGGTCATTCCCTGCAACAATAAAGAGAGCAGAGTGATAAAAAATACGATATTGAAGAGTTGCTGGGAACCTTCTATGTTTGCCAGTACGGGATAAGTGGCGAAGATAATCGGCACAGCTCCACGAAGACCTACCCATGATATAAACAGGCGGGCACGGTTGGTGAGGTTTCTGAAAGGCAAAAGACATAGAAAAACACTGACCGGCCGGGCTATCAATATCATGAATATACCGATAAGCAAGGCTACTCCTGCCACATCAAGCATTTCGTGCGGGTTGACCAGCAGACCTAAAGTGAGGAACATGATAATTTGGAATAACCAAGTCAAGCCTCCCATGAAGGTAGTGATTTCTTTGCGGAATACGAGCTTGGAATTTCCTACAACAACCCCGGCTATATAAACAGCTAAATATCCGTTTCCTTTAAGCTGGTCGGTAACGGTAAATGTAATAAATACGATGCTTAATAGAAGAATAGGATAGAGCGAACTGTTCGATAATCCAATCCGGTTAATCAGCCATACTGAAAATCGTCCGAGAGCATAGCCGATAACTCCTCCGAAGAAAAACTGTATGGTCAGGTCTTTGGCTATGAGTGCCAAACTGAATTCACTTCCGCTTGCTATGATTTGTATCAATGCTATGGTAAGCATATAAGCCATGGGGTCATTACTTCCACTTTCCAGCTCAAGCATGGGGCGGAGGTTTTGTTTCAGTTCCATACGCTGAGAGCGGAGTAAATTAAATACAGAAGCCGAGTCGGTAGACGACATGGTAGAGGCAAGCAATAAGGATGTAAGTAGTGACAATTCTATGTTTGTCTGGTTCCACTGAGAGGTGAAGAAAATGAAAATTCCCGTCAGTAAGGTGGTGAGAAGTACACCAGCCGTAGAAAGCAGGATGCCCTGCGTCAATACGGGCCGGATGTCTTGCAGTTTGGTATCCATTCCTCCTGAAAAAAGGATAATGCTCAAGGCAAGCATACCGATAAACTGTGCATCCGAAGCACTGTCGAATTGCAGCCCGAGCCCGTCACTTCCGAAAAGCATACCGACAATCAAGAACAGCAACAAGGTGGGGATACCAAAGCGATATCCGGTTTTACTGATTAGAATACTTGAAAAGATAAGTATCGAACCGATAAGTAAGATGTTTTCTGCGTTAAAAAGCATAAGTCTAATTTGTATTATTTTTCCGCAAAGTTAAAAAATAAATCAGGCTTTTGATGTGTTTCCGGTGAAAATCAATCCTTTCTATTTGTTGTCTGTTCTTCTTTATTTGGGATGGAAAAATCTGCGTCTGCAAAGAGGGCGGCAAGCCCTGACACCTGCTTTAACCGTAGCAGCTCATCTTTGTCCATTCCAATGTTTTTCATAATCCATTCGTCGGACATTCCTGCATGAGTCAGTTCTGCCACGATGTGAGTCATGAGTTCAATGCTATGCGTCCCCCTGGCACGGTTGTGACGTATGGTTGAACTCATGCGGTGTGAAAGGTCTTTGTTTATGACAACTACAGGAAGCATCCCTTTTTCTCTTTCGTAGATACGTTTTGATTTTTTTAAAACCGTATATCGGTGAAATCCGTCAACAATGATGTATTTATCATTTTCTTTGTCATAATAACAGACGCAAGGCATCGTAAATCCGTCCTCCCAGATTGACAGTTCCAGGAGTTTCATTTCAGGCGGGGCTACTACATTGGGGTTATAGTCATTGGCTGTTACTTTTTCTACAGGTACTGCTTTTACGTTGTACACCGGGCTTTTTTTTTCTTCTTCTAGTTCCATATATCTTTGTACTGCTTTAAGATGTAGTCTTTCATTTTTGTTTCTTGCTTGTTTAGGGCAAATCCCATGTATTTACAGGCATGGTCATTGCGCAAAATGCATAGACACATACGTTTATAAGTAGGTATTTCTCTGAAGTTCGGAATTTGGATATCGTCCAGATACTCCATGATAACCGGTTTCTTATTTGTTTTATAATTCGTTTGGTTACGCACTTCAATGGGTATTTTCAGTTCAAGCAATTGTTGTATGGTTTCTTCGCTTAAGCATCCTCCTCTTGTTCTCCAAAATTTGATACTGGTGTGCAGCTTTTCCAGATAGTTTCTTTTGATGTTTTCCGGTAGGGTGGAAAGCAAAAACTCCATGTACGATTTCCATGTATATCCTTGAGGAAGCTTGAGTCCATTTCTTCCCATTGCATAAGTAGTTCCATAGAATCCGGTAAAATTTACTCCATTTACCCGGCTAATCATTTTTCCCCACGTGTTAGGGTCAATACATTTATATAAATGCAGGCTTTCTATGGCTTCACCGATAAACGGGCTGGCTACACGCTGTCGTTCAATGTTGACTCCTGCCTGATAATAGAGGTCGTAGAGTTTATTGTACGGCCATTTGAATTTTCCGTTTGCTGTCCATATATCGGTTGTTTTCCAGTCGTAAATCGGATATAAGTTGAATACATCGCATGCTATTTTGAAACTCCACTGATATTGATGATAAAGCTGTTTTTTATTGCCTCCATAAATGGTTTGCCAGCGGCTGAAACTTTCCTGAGTGCGTATGCCTACTAAGCAGGCTGTACGTACTGCTTTCTTTTTATGGTGAAACCACGAAGCAAATTTCAGTTGAAACTCATAGTCCCACATATCTTCTTTGAAGAAGGGAAAGTCGCCTGCGGTTTTTACATTCTTTTTAGGCATAGGACGCACCCACAGTTCTTTCATGGCTTCATCCCAAGGCCGCCAGTAGCTTTGATACATAGAGGTGCATGTCCGTACCCGGAAAGGAACGCAGATGTGGTAAATCTCTAAGATGTCTTGATTCTCTTCGAATATCTGGTTAACATAGTCAAGGGTCATCTGATATTGTATTTCGTAGTCAAGATGAAAAACTCCCACTTTCCTTTTTAAATTATGCTTACGGATATAGTCAATGCATAGCTGTAATAAAACGGAACTGTCTTTTCCTCCTGAAAATGAGACATAAATATTGTCGAATTCTTTAAAAATGAGGTCTATACGTTCTAAGGCTAATTCATATACATTTTTTTGCTGTTCCATTTTTATTATCCTCCTTCTTCTTCTTCTCCATTTTCAGATATTTTTTCCATTCTTTGACTGTCGTAAACCCATGTGTAGTGAAATAAGCTTGGTGTATGGTTTGAACAATGGCTGTCAGGTGTGTTTTGTTTGATTGGCTTACAGCCTGCAGTAAGGCGGAAAAAACAAGGGATTCTTTGTTGGATGGTGCGACATAGTAATTGTTGATAACCCATTGATTCTTGCGTAGTTCTACCGGTATGAATCCGGCAACTTCATCGTCAAGGAGGGCTATAAACCAAATGAATTTTTCATTTGTTTTAAATGGGTAGTTTTGATTGTATTGAATTACCGTTGGATTCATTACAAGTGGTGCAACTTTGTCGTATAGCTTTTTGTCGGTTCCGCTTAACTGGATGACTTCTATCATATATGCAAGGTGTTTTTGATTTATTACAAATGTATAAAATATTTTTCTTTTACTCTTCAATAGTTCGTTAAAAAATAGCCAAGCCTAAGCGGCTCTAGCAGTAAATAAAATGAGTTCTCTGAAAAGTTTGTCAATAACTTGCGGGTCTGGGCTAATTCCAAACACGCAAATAAACCGTTCAAGCATATAAGCATTGTGTATGAATGACTTGCAAGAGGATATGGAATAAGCTATTCCGAGTCTCTTACATGCCGCTTTGGCCAAGTTGATAGCTGCAAGCGACGCATTGAAGTG
>Juniper_p1__coassemble_536_pt1 | contig 21492 bp, 27 predicted proteins | sample Juniper_p1__metabat2_low_PE_017 | metagenome-assembled genome bin Juniper_p1
CGCCAAACACCTGAGCACTGCCAAACACCTTAGCATCGCCATACACCTGAGCATTATCGTATTGAGAGAGATTTTCTTCACTCTCTATATATCCTCCTAAATCGCCAGCTTTTACATTTCCGAAGTCTTTTAACGCTTCAATTTGGTAAAGAATACGATTGCCGATATTAATATGATTTTCTGTTAATCTATATTTCTTTGTTCCCATATTCTTCTGTTTATCCCAGCAGCCACCATGCGGCTGCCAGGAGTAGGTAATACAATTTCGTCTTCATCTCTTAAACACTTGCTTCGTATTGATGCGCTTGATATAGGTCTCAATCGCTTTCTGTTCGCTTCTGCCATCCCGGACAAAAATCATTGTGGGAGGCTTCACATCAGGGACAACAATAAATTTCCCCTTCTTCTCATGCTCGTAATGCAGCTGAATCTTCTGTTCAATACCGGACGGATTCTTATCCGTATCCGCCTTCTTCTGCGTTACTACTGATTTTCTTTTTGTCATGGTTAATTATGCTGATATAGCCTTTGCAATAATTTCCGCATCGGCAAGTTTTTTGCTAAGGATATTTATCGCTAAGAGGCAATCAGGAGTATTGAGGTCTATCTTACACGGCACTCCGAGCGTCCTTGTGAGCTTTCGCAAAGCGTTGTATAAGTCCGTCTGACGGATATACCCGATGTTAAATCTTTTAAACCTCGCATCCTTCTCTTGCAATTCTGCCTCGCGCTGGTCTAATTGCTTGCAAGCGAAGTCTGCCATCGTGCGTGCAATCTCCACACGTGCGACCACATCAGAGTGTTTCACTCCGTGTTTGTCAAACTCCCTCTTGATGCTCCAGTACAGCACCTCCACGTGCTTTTGTACATCTTCGAGGAAACTGTCATTTGCATCAGCGAAGAAGTTGATTCTGTCGCCTATCACGGAGTTGACAAGCTTCTCGTACTTCGCTTTCTCACGCTCTACATGATTAACCTCCTGCTTAGTTTTCTGCCTGTACAGAGGTGATTTTCTGACGGCTTCAACCGCATCTATCACCAGCCCGCATACGATGTCGTTTGTGAATAAAACATTATACGTGCATCCTACCACCATCGCCTCATGTTCTGAGATGATTCTGTTTGCTTGTTCTTTTGTCATAGTCAAATTGATAATAAAGGTTCAAAATCTTTTCCATACATTATATACGTTCCGCGTCTGCGAAGCTCGGCCACCAGTTCATCATTGCTATATATAGATAGTTTACCAGATAATCTCTTTTGTTTGCGAATCGCGTTTGTGCGTCGACTTTCACACAACCGACACCGGCTAGTATAATGAATCCCATCTTTTGTTTCGTAGGCGCGAAACTTCTTCTCTTGAAGTTCACGCCCACATTCTATACACACTTTCATACAGCACCAAATAATCCTATCTGGGTTTTATCCATTTCTGCTTTGCGGCAGTTTTTAATCGCCTCGTTGAAGTAGCTTTCCTTCAGTTCAAAGCCGATTCCTTTCCTGCCCATTTTGACAGATTGGTAAACCTCTGAACCTATCCCCAAAAAAGGAGTAAGAACTGTATCGCCTTCATTACTCCATAGAGTTACTGCTCTTTCTATCGTTCCCAACTGAAGCGGACAAATATGCTTTTCGTCGTTGTCACCTCTCGCTTTATTGCCGTTGAGCGTGTTAGAATAGTCAATGTCCATCCATACCGGGCTAGCGTACTTCTGCCACGTGTCTACATTGATACCACAATGTACAGGATGTTTATGTTCACCATCCTTGCGGAATACCATAAGATAATCAGGGATACCCACACGGCTCATCGCTGCATCCTTTTTTACTTGTTTATGGAGCAATCCTAAGGCCTTGGTACGCTGCATCTCAGTTACGGGATTCTTCCAAATTGTTACCCGAGAATGATATACAAATCCCACTTCCTGGAAGGCTTCCAAAATCATTCCCGAAAAGTCTCTCAGACCGATATATCCCTCTTTGCCTTTTTGAATAGGCAAATCCATGCAGTGTACGGCTACATTTCTACCGCTCCAAAGTACTCGGTATAATTCCTTAACCAAGAACTTAAACGCCGTGAAAAACTCTTTGTAATCCTTGGAATTTCCCATATCTTCGAGTTTGTCGGAGTAAGTGTAAAGCTCCGCAAAGGGAGGTGAAAATATTGAGAACCCTACACTTTCATCCGGAACATCCTGAATGAGCTGCACGCAATCACCTAAACGTATATCACAAAATTCCGATTTATACTGCTTGTCTACTTCCATCTTATTAAGTTTTATCTGATTATTGATATTTCTGTTCATCGCCGTCGTCATTGCCTTCTGCATCTCGATAAATGCGTGCTGTTTGTCCTCGAAAGACTTTCTTACATTCTGCATCGTGTCGGTAGCTATCAGTCGGATGTTCACTTCATGCTGTTGTCCGAATCGGTATGAGCGTCTTATCCCCTGATACGTTGCTTCAAAGCTGAAGTCTAAGGATGCAAAAATCTGGTTGTGGCAGTTTTGATAGTTTAACCCGAATTGGGCAATTTTCAACTTCGTAATTAATACTCTAAATTCCCCCTTGCCAAACCCGAGTAACCGGTCCTTCTTCGCTTGTTTATTGTCGCTTCCCTTGACCTCAACCGCATCGGGAATGAGTTTTCTTAAATATTCGCCTTCTTCATCATGCCCAATCCACACGATGTAATTTTCATCCGTAGAGTTCACGATTTCAGCAACTCTATCAAGTCTTTCCTTCATCGTCAGCCGCAGTTCCTTGTGGTATTCGGTGGCTGATACGGCTATATCGTTAAAGAGCATTCCGTTATTTCTCTTGGCGGTCTGGACAAATTCTTCAGTTACATTTAAGGCAGGGAGGATATAGCCTTCATCGCTGAATCCAATATCGCTTGGCTTACTTAGCATAACAGCCCATGTTGATACAAAGTCCCAAAAATCCTGCTTGGCATGACCTTTTAACCGCCAGTCGGATGTTGATCCTCCATCATGGATGAAATACATTGCCAACATCTCTGCTCTCGTCATTACATTCAGAAACTCGGCATGGTTACATAGCTCGGTGGTGTCGTTTGGCGATGGGGTAGCAGTACAGCAAAGTTTATACGGGGTATTTTTAAAGGCATCTATTAGTGCTTGCTTGGTCTTGCCTGCAAAGTTCTTGAGGATGGATGATTCATCAAGTACAACCCCTCCAAAGAGATATGCGTCAACACTATCCATATTTTCGTAGTTGGTGATGTAAATCCCCGGATTCAAGTCTTGGTCAAAGACTGTCAGCCCGATTTCCTTCACCTTATACCCAAATTTATCCCCTTCTTTGATAGTCTGTGCTATTACAGCCAGAGGAGCAATGATAAGTACTGGCTTGCCGATTCTTTCCATCACTTTCTGCGCCCACTCCAGCTGCTGTAAGGTTTTCCCTAATCCGCAATCTTCAAACATGGCAAACCGCCCAGCCTTCAAAGCTCGCGCGACACAATACTTCTGAAAAGGAAAAAGTTTCGCATTGATTTCGCTTTCTTCGATTTCAAATCCGCTCTCCTGAATTGCGGCTTGCTTCGTCTTCAAAAAATTCATATATTCTTTTAAATCTGTCATACGGCAGCCCTCCTTATCTGGTACATGTTTTTATTTACTAGCTCAACAATTCTGTTATGATATTCGCTGATGCCATTACAAATCGCTCTTGATTGAACGATTTGAAAATTAGTCAGTGAAATCTCAACTGTCTCCATTCGTTTACCCCCTACTTTTGCTGACATTATAAGACTGTCTTTCTTCTTGTAATACTCATTGCTATATACGCAATGATGCATCGATTCCCCTTCATCGTAGAAGTCTTTCACCGACTGCAATACAGATATACAGATATTTTCACTATAGAAAGATATTCCCAGAAATGCCGATTTTTCAGATTTATATGCTTCATCATCCTGCATCATAGCCTCAATCTGTTTAGCTTCATCACACTTCTTCTTTTTAGCAACCATCTTATCATGTGCCCCGGCAAGATCCACAGGACATACGTAATATGCATTATGTGTATCGTAATCCATCGATGATAGCAAATCCATGTAATCAAACCACATCGATGCATCCTTGATAATGTACCTATTTCGATGACATATATTCAAAGCATATACATAAGGTAGTTGATAATTACCTTTTTCAAGCATATACTTAAACACTTCTAATTGCCCTTGCTTTATAACAGTTTCCGATAAAGGATTTGATAACAGCTGTATAATAGCAGCAGATACGGGTATGCGATGTTTTACAATGTCATTCGTCCACCCATTACGCCGTAACTTAGATGTTACATTTACACGAGGATAAAAATAATTTAAATCCGGATTAAACATATCATCAAAGATATAGTACCCATTTGCGCTATAATTATGATGACCTATCTCCATCGGCATCCATGTATTCCAGTTTACACCATATATTGAACGGCGATAAGGCCGCGTAACAATTGTTTCCTTCCCTTCATCATCTATCCAATTCTGATATATTTCTTCAATGGATAACTCTGTCTTCACACCAGGCGTATCGTTAATCCGGACCGCTTTGTAAGTGCGAATCACAAGCCATCCTCTGAATGCAGTAATAATAGATACTATTTTCTCATGGTTGTAGAATTCCCCTTTATATATATGTGTAAGTTGGATACATCTGCCGCATTCAGGACATATATGATAATCTAAACCTAAGCTAACACTTAATTCCGATTTGGTTAAATTGTCAACATATCCGCAGCACTGACACCACACTCTACCATCAGCGTAATAGTATCCGTCTATCGGAAACAAACCGAATGCCCACTTCCTCTGCGCTTCGCTAATGGGATGTAATTTGCCACTCAACTCAAGCACCATCTTCTCTCGCTTTGTTCTTGCTTTCATAATTCACTGAATAAGGAAAGTTGCATATTGTTTATCTTCTCTTTTTTTACCCGTTTCGGTCTTCTCTCCTGATGAATCGTTGATTTCGATGGCGCTTCTTCCGATGAAGCGGATACTTCCACTAATCCATTATCCATATCGCCTGTTTCAATGTCATCTTCATCATAATAGTGGACAGCCCATCCAAATACTGTATCATCATCAATGCATACCACTTTGCCGCCCTTTGCCATGTTCTTTGCCTGAGAATAGATATACTTACAACACCCTTTTATACTCTTGTTTGCTTTCTTACATGTTTCTGCAAAGAGCGAATCCTCCTTTGCCCTATTTTCAATATATGATTGGATAATGTTCTCAAATGTTCCCATGATTTTTCCTCCGTATTTCAATCAATTTCTTATCTACCTCACACTGCATATCTGCCAGTCTTGAAGGATGTATATCACATTCTTCAGTTTCCCCGTTTACGTTGTAACTCGATGGAATAATATACTTTTCGCTAATTCGCTTTATCTCATTCCGGTCATGCGTGGCATAGTATATCGTAACTTTCATTCAAACATCACCTCCTTTCCATAGAGATACGCAATCTCAAATAGCGCAAGGCAAGACCGCGAATGCTGCCACCCTCTCATAAAAAAAACCACATCTGCATCCATCATCATTTTTACTTGCTCATGCAGCTCTTTTGCTTCTCCCTCATGAAGCGCAGTAACGGGTTTATCGTGAACTCTGTTTATATCAACCGATACACGCTCTACTTTCAGCCTCAACAACTCCGGCTTTTCATCTTCCGGTATGCTGATATATATTTTTCTACTTCTTTTCATATTCTAATTGTTTTTTCAGCTCTATTAAGTCGGTTCCCCGACACCCTACGGGCTGTATAGGACAAGTTTCCCTACATTACAAGGATATATATATAGCTCCCTGAATGAAATTTTTGTGTTTCATCCCGTTTCACTAAAATATTATTTACTTGATTTTCAGTCATTTTATTACTTGCCTATATGGGCAACCTCTTTTTTTAAGTTAATTGATTACACTTTTGCCTCTGAAAACAAGCGTATTAGCTTGTCTTTATACTCTTTTTCTACATCGGTAGGAACTAACCGGAACATGTCTTTTATTTTATCCCAGCCCTGAATAAACTCCCTTACCGTGCGGTATTGTTTATCTGTCAAATATCCTTTTTGGTGCTCATCTCTAATTTGGCACAAATACTCATCACGCCCCAGCCTCAACAATCGCTCGGCTTTATCCATCATCGATGCCTTAATCCCCTTACTGGCATGTATGCGCCGGGTAAAGCACACATTCACCCAGTCTCGATAGAATATGTGAAGCATCTTATTGATGTTGCTATTACTTAGCCACTCTGACACACCGATATTCTGACGCTTATACACTGTTTCAATCCGCAAGATATTTTCATCACAATACCTACGCTTACTCCGAGCCTCAAAGCCCTTATCATAGATTTTGAATACTTTCTTGATGTTCTTGCTTTTCTCAGTGGTTTTCTGACGGTTCTTCTCAAAGTTCGCATCATTGAAAAACTCCTTTATCCCGTTACTATTCATTGATTCGGCTAGCGAAATGTATAACAATGGATCTTCATCAGTCGGAATATTCAACCCAATTTCATAGTAGGTAACACGCACCTCATCCGATAGCGGAAGCTCCCACAACTCAAATAAATCTTTCATCACACTATATGCATTGGTCATCGTGAACATCTGACTGTTTTCCAGATACCCCGTTTGAGCCTTAGCCCATAGTTTATGCAGCGAACATTTAATCTGAATCTTATTCCCTTTGATTTGCATATAATAACCTTCTATATTGCCTAATGCTGAACTCTGATAATACGTCTTATTGCCTTCCATGCACTTTATGAGGTGATGACGCTCCGCCATCCTTTCTGCCTCTTTCTCAAAGTCAATTCTTGCATTAAATATTACCTTATCAAACATTTTGCCACATTCATACTGTTTAAATCAATCCGGCATTGATGGACGACTGTAACTCGGTTTTATTGACTACTGCTTTACCGCCGATATGATGCACCTTTATCTTGCCTTCCTTCCGATACCTCCAGAACGTAGTCCGGCTTATATCAAGTTGCTCGCAAACTTCCTGCTGCGTCATGTATTCCATGTCACGGTTCATCATCATAGCAACCTTTTTTGAAAGGTCCTCTACCGTCCCCTTCAGCTCTATCCATTCTGAAGCCGGAACTGTTATTACTTCTTCCATTCTTTTTCCTCCTTCAGTTTTTTTAATCTATCTCGGTAATGAGTTATCATTGCTTCCAGCTCAAATTCGGATAACTTACAGGCATCATGCTTCATCGATTCCAATATCAATACCCGGTTTTCACCGATTTTATCCACTAATCCACGCCGATAGTTATAGATATTTCCCTCATCGAATCGGTTGCAGAACCGACATTGCGCATTGCAATTTTCCTCATTATACCGAGTACCCATATGACCACGATTAACATAGTGACCGCAGTCGGCTTCGCTATACGGCTTAATAGCTCCACAGCTAATGCATTTGAAATAAAATCCTGATTGAGTTTTGAATGAATCTCTTATACGAATGTATTCTGAGAATATCCGGTCAAGTCGTTCTATCAGCTTCGCTCTATTAGACTTGCCTCTCTTGTTTATTTTTCTTGTTTTCCACATAGTATAATTTTTAAAGCGGTCCCGGCTCTTTACCTCAGTAGCTATACCTACTGCCTACCTAATTATAAAACCACAAAAACACAATGGCTGTTGTTACCCTAAAAACATACCGGAACCGCTGTTATTACTCAATAAACGCAGTAGCAGGATCTTTTAAAGTGACATGAAACAGCCCATTGCCACGCACCTCAACTCCTGCAACCTTGGTTATTAAACTTGTTACTTCGTCAGTATCACATACCTCTACCACATCACCTACATCAAGCCCCTCATAACGGGTTACAATAGAAGATAAATTCCCTGACTGCATTTTGCGCATCTCATTGGGATGCACATATATTGTTTTAAATAGCCTTGAACACTTTTCTTTCATGTCTCTCCAGAATTTAAAGTTTTCTTTAGGAAATATAAAAGCCCCTCCGATTATGAAGCGATACCGATGGCATATAACCTTACTGACATATTCATACAAATCACAGCTATAATTCATCCGCACTCTCATCCTGAACTCTCTGAGGCAATGATGACGGCGAAGAAATTTTTTCAGCTCCTTATATACCCTCATGCTATCTGTTCTCATCATTCACACCCTCCTCAGAATAAGGGAATACATCAAGTAAACTTGTCTCAACTACTGCTTCTATCACATAGTCAGCCAATGTACCCTGCATCCCATTATGAAATCTTTTCTCCGCATCGGCTGTACTTTCTGCTGCTACCAGTGCAAACCATGAACTGCGTTTCTCTTTGCCTGACTTCTCATCAATCGTTATCCAGCTTGACTTTACGCTATACCATTTGTCGGCTTTCTCGTCATCAGACGGAAACCACTCTGTATAGTTAGCTCGTTTAATCGCTTTGATTAAAAAATCACCATCGATGAAGGGCTTTAATTCTTCGATTATTCGGCTCTCAGCTTCGGTAAAACTCAATGCATCTACCAAATATGACTCTGTTACATTCTTCTTCTGTCCGCATCCGTTCAATTTCTGATAGCAGACCTTGCACTCAAACCATATACGCATAATTCTATATCTTTAAAAAGGTAAATCATCTTATTCCGGAGCAGTCTCCGGTGCGTTAATTATCACATTCGTAGAAAAAAGAGGCTTCATATTTCCCAGATAGGGACGCTTATCTATTTCCTCTTTCCCCATAGCATCACGAAATTCCTTGGAAAAGGACTGCTTGACATTATGCGTATCTCCATACTTTCCAACCTCCTTGCGTTCGAAAATTGAAAGACCCAAATACGCCGATTTAGCTTTTAAGTTTTCATCCATCCCTACATAAATATCGTTCTCCTGAATGGGAATGCAGAGACACTTAACACCACGTATAGTAGCTATCCCTGTACGTTGCAGCCTCAACAAATCAATACTGCCATGCAAATTGTTACTCATTGCTCCTCCTTGTTATAGTGTTTTACATAATATCTAGCTATATCATAATCGCTGGCTTCGTTTCCTAACTTGATACGTATCTCCTTATAAGCCTTTTCTGGCATTGTATACATAACTTCCTCTGTATAGTCCATCCGCCCAGCAACTCCTAGCATAACTATCAATGCAATTAGCATCAAACCGATTTTTATTCTTTTATTCATGATTCCTTGTTTTAAGATTTTCCAAAAGTCCGGGTACGCCTACCCGGAAAACTAAACTAAACACATCATATACATCGCATCTGCGAAGTTCCCTTATTCGTTACCGCTCAAATAATAAGCAGTTAGCTCTCTGCGGCTGTAATATACATTGCCGTCCTTCTTGTGACTTGGGATCTGGGTCTTGCTCCTCCGTTGCTGGAGCGCATTCTCCGTTATGCCCAAATAAGCTGCCGCTTGCTTGCTTGTCATCAAATCATCTGTTTGCTTCATGACTTCTTCTGCAATCTTGGCAGCCAACCTGCTAATGTCAGAACTTGTTAGCATCATCTTTCACTCCTTTCTTCCTCGCCCCCGAATCAGTAACATACGTGACACATCATCCGGAAGCTCAATCACTAGGATTTCTGTTTTCATAAAATCAAAAAAAGCCCGAATCCAGAAGCATCTCTAATGTGGCTGTTAAGATACTGTCCGAATCCAGGCTTTACCTATCTTCATTCAAGATTGTCCTATTTCCTCTAATCTACCATAACAGCCACGAAATAGCAGACTATATACCAACTTTATAGCGGTATTTTTTGGTGATTAAAAGGAAGTTGCTATATTTGCCAATGAGTTTGAATTTGAATGGTTACGGCATATACCGCAACCGCCTTTTGTACACCCATAATCGACCTTTGTCGTTTACGAGTGCAAACATAAAGAATATTCTTTAAACACACCTAATCAATAAAGGTTTTTCTTTATTGATTTTAATTATTTTAACTATGTTGAATGGCGAGTTATTAAAAGAAAGGTTGAAGGATAAAGGAATCTCTTTATCGAAATTGTCGGAGAAATTAAACCTTTCTCCACAGGCACTAAATAGCAGACTTAATGCTAAAGACTTGGGTATCAATTTTATTAATGACATCCAAAATGCTATAGGATTCATATTAGTAGATGATCCTGGAATAAGCATACATACAGACTTAGGATGTAAATCATCATCCGCCAATACAAAGCCCCGCATCCCATACACTGCTTCTGCCGGGTCAATCACTCATGCAGTCGAGGGAGTCACATTATCGCAATGTGAACATATCCCGGTAATTGAGGCTTTCCCGAAATATGACTACACTATCATCATAAAAGGAAACAGCATGGAGCCAAAATTCGAGGGAGGTGATGAAATTGCATGCAAACGAATTGACCAAACATCATTCATTCAATGGGGAAAGGTGCACGTACTTGATACCGCGCAGGGTATTGTCATCAAGAGAATCTACGAAGATGGAGATAAAATTAAATGCGTTTCCTATAATCCAGAGTACCCTCCATTCTCGATTGATAAATCTGAAATATATTCAATTAGTTTAGTTGTTGGACTTTTAAGAATTTAAATCATATTATTCCTATGAAGTTTCTTTTAATTATATTGTTCTGTGTTTTTTCTCAAAATTGCTTTTCTCAAGTACAAGTACCAACTTCTACAATAAAGGATTGCAATTTACTTTCAGGATATAATGGTAAGTCTTTTACTGAGTTTACACCTGTCAAATCTAATACCCCTCTCACTATTATAGGGAAATGGGAAACTGCTATATACACTGTCATGTATAATGAACAAGTTTATCAAATATACAGCGGTAATATAAATCCTCACGATTGGTATAAATTCGATAACGATATGAAAAATCATATTGAGGCTACCAAACAAGCAAAAAAAGATAGTATTCTGAAAGCTAAAGAAAGGGATAAATTTATAAAAGATTCTATCAGAATTGCTCATGAATTAGAAGTTGAGAAAGCTCATCTAGAATATGTACGTAGAAAAGACAGCCTTAGGAATATAGCTGAAGGGTTATTGAAAAAAATTAAATCTAAATATCCTATATACATCACAAAATTGTATGTTTCATATCCTAATTCAGCCGAAGGAGTAAACTTGGTAGCGGAAATCGAAAACACGGCTAAAAAAACTATAAAATACATCTCGTTTTCTGGCTATCCCATTAACGCTGTCGGAGACAGATGCTATTGCAGCATCAGACGTTACTCAACAACATCTGCTCGTGGAGTAGGACCTATAGCTCCGGGCGAATCAACAAAATATATATTTGATAATCTATGGTATGATGATACGATAGATTATTACATCCCTACATCTATTAACATACAGTATATGGACGGTACTTCTAAAGCAATATCAAAAGCGTCTATCAATGAAATCATAAAAATAAAGGATAGGGTTAAAGAATTAACCAAATGACAATTCTCCTATTCAATAGCCTAGCAATAGAATAAATATGAGTAACTTTGATAAAAACAGAAAAGTAAAAGAAGAGCAAAAGGAGAAAGACAAGACTAGGAAAGAAAAACTTGCAGGATATTTCTTTAACTTGTCTCAGCTTACATATACGGCTTTAGTATTAGGCGGTATGGTATTGTTCTTTCAGGACAATAAGATAAGTACAATGCTCATAGCTATGCTGTTTGTGGGATGCATATTGGCTTATGCTTTGGCTAAAATTGGTAACAACTTACTAAAATAACATATTATGAACGCAGGATTATTTGTTTTTATCGTGCTGGCGATTGTCGCCGTTGCCTTTTGGATTTATACGGAAACCCCACAAGGGAAAAAGTGGATTAAAAACTTGTAAAGGATATGGACTATTTCAATGAGCATCTGGAGAATCAAAGAAAAACAGAATAAATAAAAGAATCATAAAGATGCGCTGTTTACAATGTAATAGCAATATCTGTGATACCCAATTGACAAAACAATAGGTATCACACTAAATATCAATGTAAGCGGATAGTCCCGCTTTCGGCTCAAGAAGCCGTAGCGATACGGCTTTTTTTATACCTTGTTTAAAAATATCCATAGTCGTTTTAAAAGAATAGGATGATTATTTCCATGGAAACCCTCCTTATGATGAGGAAAGCTGTTATTATACAGATAATGCCGACTATGGTGGTAAAAGCATCCTTTCTCTCAATTCATCTTTTAATTTTTTGCTGATATAATCGGGATTTTCAGGTGATATATACTTGACCGTCTATGGAAAAGTATCTAAGCTTTGTGAAAGCATAAAGCCGCTGGAAGGAAGTAATCCGTCAGACTTGTTATTTCATTTATGATTTTTTATATTTGTATTCCGGTCTTCAGAGCAGCAGTTTTTGAAGGGGGGAAAATATAATGTATCACTAAAAAGAAAGAAAATGGGACTAATGGATGCAATCTTGGGAAATGCTTCTGAAATGAATCCTGAGGCATTACAAAAAGAATACGGTGTATTGCTGTGTGAAGGTGAATGTATAGAAAAAGTTTATAAGCTTATCCGGGATAAATGGGTGTTTACAAACAAGCGCCTTATTATTCAAGATACCCAAGGACTGACAGGGAAAAAGCGCGAGTATCATTCCATTCCTTATCGTTCGGTGGAACGCTTTTCTGTAGAAACTGCTGGTACGTTCGATCTTGATGCCGAAATGAAAATATGGATAAGAGGCTGTAGTGAACCTTTGGAGCAAAATTTCGGAAAGCAATCAAATATTATTATAGAAGTACAGAAGGTATTGGCTAAGTATGTTTTGTAATGGCTGACATTTGAATTTTTATCAATGAAATTACATCGGTAGGAGAGCCGAAAAGATAAAAATGGCTTCTCCAAAAATGAAAGGTAATGCAGATTTTTTCAATCGTAGAAAATACGAGTAGGCAAGGTTTGGTCGTAGAGCACGGCTTGAGTTTGTATGTCAAGCTGTCGGATGGTATCCATGTGTTGTTCGACATGGGGCAAGGGGCGCTTTTTTCTCGGAATGCAAGAGCTTTAGGACTGAAAGTAAGCAGGGTTGATATGGCAGTCATATCGCATGGTCATTACGACCATGGGGGTGGATTGTCTGCTTTTCTGGAAGAAAACAACAAGGCAAAGGTTTATGTTCATCGAGAAGCTTTCCAGCCCCATTATTCACTGAGAGAAACCGGGCTTCGTTATATTGGTCTTGACTGGAAGGTGGAGGAGGACAAACGGATTGTTTTGTGCAGTGGGAAAACGAGTATTTCCCCTCATATCACGCTCGTAGGCAATATATCGGGTAATACCCTTTTACCGGCAGGAAACCGTTTGCTGTTCGGACCTTCAGAACAAGTGCATGATTCATTTTGTCATGAGCAGAGCTTGTTGATAGAAGAAGGTGATAAGGCAGTGTTGTTTGCCGGATGTGCGCATCGGGGAATTCTCAATATCATGGCTGCTGTAGAGGAGAAGACCGGAAGGGCTCCGACGCATGTGCTGGCGGGATTCCACTTGGTGAAAAGCGGATTAACGGATGCTGAAGAAGACCTGTTTATCGGGCAGCTTGCTAAGAGGTTATTGGAATATGACTGTATGTATTATACGATGCACTGTACCGGTATAGAGCAGTATGAGAAACTGAAGTCGCTGATGGGCGAGCGGATTGCTTATCTTTCATGTGGAGACAGTATAGTGATTGGATGAAAAGCTTGTTTCTCTCATAAAAGCGTAAGCGGAATAAAAGAAAAGCCTTGGCAAATCATTTGAAATGCCAAGGCTTTTTATATGAATTGTCTATTCGTTTTTTTAGAAGAACAGATAGCGCTGGTCAACTACGTTTGCACGTTGATATAAGTCGCTGATGAACTGGTTTGAAACAATGCGTACAGCCATATTTGAAAGAGTATTCTCTTCTTTCTTTGCATCAAACTTCTCGCTGCCGTTTTCTTTGTTGTAAACCTGAATCATGTAAACTCCGGCATTGCCCTTGATAGGAGCACTAGTTTGTTTTACATCTGTTTTTTCAGAAGCTGCGCTGATAGCCTGTTCGCTCTGACGAGTTACAGAAATGTAAGCAGGTGCAGCAAAAGTTACGTGTTTCACTGTATCGCTCACAGCATCTTTCATTTCTTTAACCTGAGCCAAAGAGTTCATGCCTTTCATGTTTGCCATAATCTGTTCAGCCTTCTTGTCACGACGGATTTCAGCTCTTAACATGTCGGCTACTGAATTGATGTTACGATAGCCAGCTTCGTTTACCTTTGTCAGAGCAACAACCATCATATGGTCGTTTTCGCCACATTCGTAAAGGGGAGACACTTCACCCGGTTTTGCTGCGAAAATCCATTTCAAAGCTTCACGGGTTGATTTTACACCTCCTACGTAATGTTCAGCACTTGAAAGGTCTGCACGGGGAATCAAGCTGTATCCGCTTTCTTCTGCATTCTTTTCAAGGTCTTCCAATGTAGTATTCTGGGCTACAAACTGGCTGAACTTGTTGTAGGCATTGTTATAAGTTTCTTTGCTGAATTCTACCGGGCGTTTTACGATTGCTACCTTATACTTGGGCTGCATGCTCTTCTTGGCAGTAACCTGCAAAATCAAGTGAGCCTGACCGATGTGGAGGTTAGCTAATTCATTTACCGGCTGGCTGATTAAGGTATTGATGTATTTGCTGTTTTCAGCATCCAACTCTGCACCTTCCCAACTGCGTGAGCTAATCCAGTTTGCTTCACCGGTTTGTCCGTAGATTTTTGCTACTTCTTCAAATTTAGCTCCACCTTTCAGCGCATTATAGATACTGTCTGCCAGTGTAGCTGATTTTTCTTCAGTTTCAGCATATACCTGAATTTGGCGGAACTCGATAGAGTCGGGAGCATTTACTTTTGCAATAATCTTAAACGCATTATATGAGTCGTCGTTCTGGCTGTAATATGGTCCGTATGCATCGTTTACCGAAGCAGAGTCTAAGCGAGCTGCAACATCTGCCGGCAATACGTTTTTGCTTACAGGAACGTCAGAGAAGTTCACTGCCGAGCCGCTTGAACGTACGAATGCTGCATAATCAGAAGAAGTAGATGCCAACTGGTTAGTGTAGTCTGTCACTTCTTTCAGTACAGCCTGACGGTCAGCGTCTGAAGGAACGACGTGTACATCAATGTAGCGGATGTCACGTGTTTCAATCAGCTGTTTGAACTGCTCTTTCTTTTCGTTATATAATGCTTTGATTTCGCTGTCGCTTACTTGGACTGTTGAGTCGCTGATAGAAGTGTAAGGAACAGCTGCAAGCAACATATCGCTTTGCTGAGTACGTGCCTTGAAAGCGTCTTCAGCTGATACAGGGTTTGAAATCAAAGACTTAGCAATCAGGTTCTGATATTTTTCAGTTAAAGTAGACTGTTTCAGTGTCTTTTCAATAAACTGCCAGAAAGCTCCCATCTTCTGGTAGTATTCAATATACTGTGCCGGCATTTGGCTTTTGCCAAGGTTGGCATAATCAACCAAGAATTTTTTCAGCATATCTTTATCGAACATGCCAGTCTGGGGGTTACGGAACGGAGTCTGTGCCAACAGAGGATGAGTTCCGGCTTCAATGATAGCCTGTATTTCAGCGTCAGTCACAGTCAGACCTAATTTTTTTGCTTCAGCAGCAATGAGCTGATTGTTTACGTATGACTGCCATACCTGATCTTTTACGTTTGTCAATTGGTCATCAGTCAGTGAATTCAAGCCGTTTGTCAATTTGACTACTTCGCTGAGTTCATCCACCATTTTCTGATAATCCTGTACGGAAAGTGTTTCTCCATTCACCTCTCCTACGTCTTGTTTTCCCTGATGCGGCTGGAGGATTTTCCATGCGTCACCTGCGATAAATGCAAAAAGGGCAAGACCGATAACAACGACCAATAATGGTCCTTTGCTTCTGATAGTTTGTAAAGTTGCCATTTAAAGTTATTATTTTTTTGTTTATTGTTTTTTATGATTTTCACTTTAGCGCACGAAGATACAAAAAATGCGTTTCAGTAGCTATTTTAATTCAAAAAAAAACGCTTAATTCTCAATTTTAAGCTTGACCAGCTCGATTTTCGTGGCTGTAACCTTGATTATCGTGAAGCGGAATTTACCGATTGTGATGACTTCGTGTATTTTCGGGAAACTTTGGTATTCATGCAGGATGAGTCCGCCTACAGTCTGATATTCGTCGCTTTCCGGCAGTTCCAGAGCAAATTCTTCGTTTGCTTTTTCTATTTCGAGACGTCCGGAGAATACATATTCATTGTTTCCGATAGCTTTGGCTACGGTAGAGTTGGTGTCATGCTCGTCTTCAATATCTCCCAGAATTTCTTCCACCAGGTCTTCCATTGATACCACTCCGGAAGTTCCTCCAAACTCATCGACCACCACAGCCAATGAGCGTTTTTTCTGCAGAAAAAGCTGCATGAGTTTATGTCCACCCATGGTTTCCGGTACGATAGGGATGGGGCGGATACTTTTATGCCAGTCGGTCAGGCTCCTGAATAAGTCGGATGAGTGGACATACCCGATAATATTGTCAATGCTTTCATTATAAACAATGACTTTGCTGACTCCGCTGGCAATGAAAGCCGCTTTCAGTTCGCTGATGGTAGCAGTCATATCAACTGCAATGATTTCTGTACGGGGAACCATGCAGTCGCGTATTTTGACATTCGAAAAGTCAAGTGCGTTTTGAAAGATTTTTATTTCGGGATCAATCTCTTTTTCGTCGGCCGATTCATCGATACTGCTTTGAATAAAATAGTCGAGGTCTACCTTCGTAAAAGCTTTTTCCGACTCTTCTTTATTTATTCGTATACCGGTAATTCGGAGTATGCATGTAGAGAGAAAAGTAGAGAAACGGCTGATGGGGTAGAGCACTACGTAGCAGATGAAGGCAGGTATGGCAAAAAGCTTTAAGGTAAAATTGGGATTGATTTTAAATAAAGTTTTAGGCATAAACTCGCCTGTAATCAAGATGATACCCGTTGAAACAAGGGTTTCAATGACCACGAGGGCTGCTTGATTGATGATAAATCCGCTTAATACGTAATGTTCGATGAGTTGTGCCATTAAGATACCATAAATAACCAGTGCAATGTTATTTCCCACGAGCATGGTTGAGATAAAATTATTTGGATTATGGTAAAATACAGATAAGATGCGTGTAGATAAGCTGTTGTTTCGTCCCATTTCAAAGCGCAGCTTATTAGATGACACAAAGGCTATTTCCATACCCGAGAAGAAGGCAGAAAAGGTCATTGAGATAAGCAGTTGTATGATAATTCCCATTTTGGTGTTGAATTTTCAGTTCTATGGCCTGTTTTGTGTGGTATCGGCAGGCGCAGTGTTTTCTACAGTGAAAACTCCGGTATTGTTAAATATTTGATATTCGGTCATTTGTTGGTTCGACTCAAACCCATATCCTGTTAACACTCTTTCCGGTTGTTCGATTCGTATAAACCGGTCGGAGTAGATTTTTTCTTTGTTTTGGTCCCAAAACATCAATTCGGTATCAAACTGGTCGCCCCGCTGGCTCTGAATATGAACGTTGCCCCGTAGCTCCCATAATTTTTTAGGTTCATAATAATAGGCTGTGTCTGCTTTTATGCTGGCATCTACCCGAAAGAGGGTGTCAAACTTTTCAAGATACAGTCCTTTTTCGAAAGCCCAGAAGGACGGATTCCTTTTGGCATAAACCAGCCATTCTTCGGTTATGATTTTATAGCGGATCATGCCGGAATCGGATACAAAGCTGGTGACACCGGTGGTTCGCATATCGGGCAGCGAGTCATTTTCATTGACCGCATCTGCCATGTTTTTTTTCTTGCCGTTACATCCCGGCAGAAAAAGAAACATAACAGTTGCCCAGGCGGCAACTGTTATGTTAAGTAATATTCTGTATTTAGAATTTGCTCGTTTTTCTGGCATACGGATTATCTGATAGTTGTAGTTTCACCAATCCATCCACCGATAGTTACTGAGTTACCTTTCTTCAATCCAAGGAAGAATAAGTCTTCATCTTTCGGTGTATGAGCAGAGTAGGTGTTGATCAGTTTCTGAGCTTCTTCAGCTACGCTTGGGTCAACACTCTTAGCACGCTGCAATTTGTCGATAGCTGCAAAGTAAGTACATTTGTTTAATGCACCTTCGTCGCTCCAGTTCGGACTTGCTGCATACATCTGTGCAATCAAGATATAAGCACGGCCGTAATCGTTCTTCAGTGAGATAGCCTTGTTGGCATATTGTTTTGCTTTGCTGAACTGTTTTGCAGAGAACAAAACGGCAGCAGCACTATAAGCATAGTCAGCCTTCTTGTCTACATCTTGTTCAAGTTCGAATGCCTGGTCGAAATAGCTGATACTCTTGTTTGTATCACCTTTCTTATAATACATGTAACCGCATCCCACTGCAGTAGCAGCTGTAGGTTCGATGGCGTGTGCAGCTTCTGAAGCCTGGAAGTAAGCTTCTTCTTCAGTACATTTCAACATCTGCATAACTGAGATAACTTGTTTCAGGTATTCCAGATTTGTTTTGTTCTGAGCTACTTTCGGACCATAGATAGCCTGCAGGTTTTCGCAACTTGCTGCACCACTGTTAATGAAGTAAGCATCTACGTTGTCTTTAGCTGTTTTCATCAGCTGCTGGTCTCTCTTTTTGGTAGCAGCTTTAAATGCTTCGTCAGCATAGCCTGAAGTAGTCAGATAGTCTTGGATGAACAGTTCTTTATGTGCATCATCAATTTTCAGTTTGCGTGAAGAAAGGTCCATCAAGTCCTGGAACATGAAGTAGTCTGAATTGGCTTTTTCCAAATCTACTGCTTCTTTAATCATAGAGTAAGCTTTGTTCACATCTACATTTTTTCCGGAAAAAGCAATGTAGTCATGAGCTTTCATACCCAAAATAGAGCCTTTGGTAGACGGAGTTCTTACCAGTTTGTTCAGCTGGTCTAAATATTTGATGCGTTGATCATGTACAGCCATCAACTCATCCAGATAAGTTTTCTGCTGGGCGGCATCTTTAGAACCTGCAATTAAGGCACGAAGGATTTTAGCCCCATTGGTATAGGTACTTACCTGAGCCAAAGGAGCTTCAGCAAATACTGCTTTCCAAGGGGTATAAGCGTCTTTGAAATTATCAGTTTTTACGTATTCGCTGTAAATACTGATATTCTGCAGACAACGGAGGCTGTCTTCTCCATGTCCGAATCTGGAGCCGTCTTCAACTCCCTTCTGAGCGAAAGTTGCTGTTGCACCTAATGAAAGTGCGCACAGCATGGTAACCATTTTCATTTTCATTGTTTATAAGATTAGTTGTTCATTGTGTGCTTTTCTGTTAATTTACTCTCCATTTCATAAACCAGCGTTCATTGAAGGTCAGTCCCAGTTTAATTACAAAACGGTTCTCTGATAACATTCCGTTTACCGAAGGACTGACATGGACATATTGTCCAGTGATGCTTAACACGCTGTTTCGCATATTCAAACTCAGCGGAAAACCAAATCCGGCACTTACTCCGTATTCTTTAGGACCGTCTATCATGCCTCCTTGATAAGGTACTTTCAGGTAAGGCGAGGTATAGTAGGCTCCTACGCGGTATTTGATTCGTGCAAGGTAGTTCCTGCCATGTGCTTTAGGAAGATATTCGGCTCCGAATGCCACTTTCGACCGGTTGTTATATAAGTCTGTGCGGTCGTTATATTTTACTCCCGACCATTTCTGCAGACTGTAATCCACTTCTACATTCAGTTTATTGGCATGATTCCATGCTACACCGGCACCGATTGTATGCGGTATACCAAATCCGTCACGTTTGATTTCTTCAGTGGTTTGTATATAATTGGAATTACCGGTTACATCGGCAACTTGTGTACCGGTGGTATAGGTACAGTTCAATTGGTGTCCCAATCCATAAGCAAGTCCCAGTGTCAGGCTATTGTTCTTGTCTATAGTCTGTGTATACTGCACTCCGAAGTCGGCCTTATAACTGCTTACTGACAGTCTCTGATAGTTTGCCGTCTGGTCGCCTCCATTGTCTAAGTTGGCAGAAGTCCGGTAATTCAGCTTACCATACAGATAAGAGATGTTAGCTCCGACAGAAAGGTTGTCCAGAAATTTAAATCCTAATCCGGCAAAGATTTGCTGCGTGTTTCCGTCTCCAAAGAAGGTATTGGTAATATTTACGTCTTTATCTCCGTCTACCGGTTTAGAGCGGTTGAAGTTATAGCCTACAGTAGAAAAAGGAGTATAACCGAGCGCGAATCCTAAGCGAGGATGTAAGCGGAACTGCATCACCAGATAGTCAAAACTGGAGTTTTTGGCATTCGACTTGTATTTTCCTTCCTGAAAGTTCGAACTTTTCAGACTCATGCCTACATCGAACATGAAAGAGAGTGAATCAACAGCGGTATAGGATGCCGGGTTCATCGGGTTGATATGTTCGCTGGTGCGAAGTGCATAACCGACCCCTCCCATTGCAGCATTGTTTGCAAAGACCTGTTCGGACAAATCTCCCAGTCCGTAACGGGTATAAGGAGAGTTTACGGTAGAAGAAGGGTCAACGCTCTGTGCACCGGCAGTAAGAACTCCGGCGAAGAACAGTGCGTTAGTGAGTGCTTTCTTTTTTAACATTATAATTTAATATTCTGTTTAAACCTTTCAATACTAAAAATCTATCTGCAAAGATGATACTTTTTAAGTTTGTATCAAAAGAAAATTTATCCCCGCCCGTTAAAAAAACCAAAAGCTCGGGATATTTCTTCTGCATAAACGTGATATATCCGGCTATTTCGAACTCCATGCCTTTAATTACGCCGGAGCGGATGGCTGTTTCGGTATTGTACCCAAAGTCGGGCAAGTCGCCTCCGCGTTCAATGAGGGGAAGCTTGTCACAGCATGCGTTTAGGGCCTTGAAGCGGGTATAAATGCCGGGGGAAATATTGCCTCCGTGATAACAACCGGCTGCATCAATAAACTCGTAGGTGAGAGCCGTTCCGGCATCAATTACGAGCAGGTCTTTCCCGGGGCTGAGGTAATTTGCACCTACCACTGCCGCAAGCCGGTCCATTCCGAGAGTTTGCGGAGTCCGGTAGAGATTTTTTATAGGGACGGGTGTCTGATGATTGAGTTCCATTATCTCGAACTCAACTCCAGCTAATTGTCGGCGGATGGTGTTGCTCAAAGTGATGACTGAAGCGATGATTCCTCTTTTAATAGGGTATTTGTTGCAGAGCATCGATAGCCAGTCTAAGGAATGGTTTGAGCCGCGTAACACTTCTACTACTTCATCCCCATCGAATACAGCCAGTTTGGCAACTGTATTTCCAATGTCGATTATTAAATTCACGTTGTTATTCTTTGTTTTGGATGCAAAGTAACGTAAAAAAAGAATAGGTAGGGTAACAAATGGAAGAATCTTTTGAAAATTATTTTGAAAACAGTTTGCAGTATTTCTGCGGAAACACTGCAGTACTC
>Juniper_p1__coassemble_1041_pt1 | contig 12271 bp, 8 predicted proteins | sample Juniper_p1__metabat2_low_PE_017 | metagenome-assembled genome bin Juniper_p1
AGTGGCAGGAGGAACAGGTTATGTAATTTCTTTATATTCATTGATTAATGAGTTTGTCTTAATTAATTGTTAGGGGTGATGATAAGGACTTTAACAGTCTTTTCTGTCCTGTCTTTTATAAGAACTATAATATTTTCTTTTATATTGTCGGGTGCAACAGTTAGAGTATCTCCTGATATACTAACATAATCATTATTTAATGTAATATCTTTTTCTCCAAGAAATACACTAGGCATCCATTCTGAACCCACTTCTCCCATTTGTGGGTCTATAATAATTTGCTTTAATCCTGTAGCACTAATTTTATAATATGAATCGGTACCATACTCTGTTGGTTCTGTGATTTTTTCAGGTGTCACAGGTTTAGATTCCCCTTTATTATTGATAGCGGAAATTTTAAAATCAGCAGTACCTTCTTGTTTTTCTTCCTCTTGGGTAATTTCCATTATTAAGTTATTTTGCTGGTATTCATATTTTAGATTACCACTATCGTCTTTCAAATTTTCATCTAAATTATCAGCAATACTTTCATAAGTAGTACGCGAGAAAACCAATACATAGCCTGTTCTTTCTTGAGCAGGCATACCCGGAAATGTCTTCAACTCATTAACAGAAATGGTGATTTCTCCTTTCTTGCTAGGATTTAGAGTACTGTGTATCCAAGACTCATCCATTACACCCCAATCATCCATATATACCATGACAAAGTCATCGTTCAGTGCTTTGATTGTAAATGGTACTTGATTCTTATATGTGGTAGAACCGGAATTTAAGCCGTTCGTATTTTTGAAAGTTTTTCCGTCTAATGAAACAGTCCACCCCCACGCATTTACAGTGGGTAATTTAAAATCAATCTCGTTAGCTGGCATACCCTTGAACACTAACGGAATCTGCTTTTCACTCTTACCGTCTTCCGAAGCAAAAGTAAGCGTATATTTCTGGTCGGCAGTAACCGGATATTTTTCCATGTTACCATCTTGGATGATTTCCAATCCACCGGTAACTTCCTTGTTGATACCCCCTACCAATGCATCACCTTCCAGCTTTACCCAGCTCGGTTTGTTGGTAACAGCAAAACGGTAGTTCGCTTTCACTTTAAAGCGTTTGAAGTCGTTATAGCCCACTTCCAGTTCAGAAATCGGATTACCTTCTTCATCGAAAAGCTGCAAGTCGTAGCCCTGTGCTTCACGGCGAACTTCACCGATCACCACTTTTTCGCCACCCATGGTCAATTCCAGTTTTGCTACACTGGTTTCGTGAGCCGGAGCGTCGCCGGTCATTTTCACGGTCACCGTCTGCTTGCCCGGAGTACCCGACAAAACGAAACTTTCTACTTCATCTTTTACAAATACACACCAGATAGCCGATGAAGACAAACTCCAGTTGGTGTTCGCCTCGAAAGAAAACTCCTGCGAACCGCCGGCAGCCAAGTTGATTTCCTGCTTTTCAGGGAATATAGGGGCAGTGCCTACGTTGTCATCATCGTCATCACATGCTGTAAAACCACATGCCATTACGAGGCTCATCAGCACCAGCCAGTTTTTGAATAATAGTTTTTTCATATTGTTCGTTGTTTCTTATATACGTTTAAAAACCTTGATCTTTTAGTTCTTCTGCTTCTGCATCGCTGATCCATTCCAGCAGATGGGCATAGCTTCCTACGGTTCCGAAGAGCGAGCCGTCTTTATTATATACACTCAGTGTGACATACTGCATTACGAAGTTTTCGCAGCTGCTGTAGTATGAAGTATAGACCTTAGGCTGGCTTACCTGAAGTTTGCCGTCACCATAGATGGTTCCGAATGCTTCGCCGGTAGTGGTCAGTGTCTGTTCGTCCATTTCCACCTTCGGCTCCATGATGTTCTTGCGGCTGAAGCGCAGTTTCACATCGAATCCGTCGTAATACAGATTTTTCAGAATTACCGTATTTTCTTCTTCCGGATCGAGCTCGGTTTCAATCAAGCGTTTCTTGATGTTCGGAATATATTCGGCGAAGTAGGTAGAAGTTACCATACAGTATCCGGTAAAGTTGTTGATGTCGAACGGACAAGATTTCTGCAATACCACCTTGGCTTCATCGCCATAGAGGCTCCATTTTTCTTCTTCCGGAATCACCAGACGCAAGGCAAATCCCAGTGAATCGCCGATACCGATATTATCGTACACCCCTTCTACATCGACCGATGCACTCATTTCACCCGCCTTGATGGTTACAGTATTTGAGAGCAGGCTGTAATGTTTGCCCTCGATGGCATTACTTTCCTTATCAATGATTTCCACACCGAAGGTACGGTCATAATCGGCTTTTTCGGTAGCCGATACCGGTACTTGAAACACCTCATTGCTCTCTTGTACGGGATAGTAATAAATCGTATCGGAAAACATCAGATAATTTTTGCCGGAGTATGCCGGTCTGTCCTGCTCGCAGCTGAACAGTGCGATAGCCGCTACTGCCACTGCCATACATTGCATTATTCGCTTTTTCATTATCAGTCTGTTTTTTTATTTGTTACTCTCATTAGGTTCAATTTCCGATCCGGGTGCTTCCAACTCGTGCTGCGGGATAGGCCATACAAACAACGGATCGTCTTTTTCTACTTTCAGGCGGTTGCCGGTATCGAGCGTCTGTTCCTGCGGCTTACGTTCGAAACCTTTGTGCCAGCGTTTCAAGTCTTGCAGACGGAAGCCCTCCATATAGAGTTCCTTTACACGTTCCTGCTCGATAACTTCCATTGCGTTCTGCTTGCTCATAGAAGTACCGCCACCGTAAGTTTCGTAACGGGCTGTACGCAGGGTAGTGATGTCGTTTCCGGCTTCGTTGAATTTCTCTTTCTGTACATAAGCTTCTGCACGGATGAGGTATTGTTCAGACAAGCGGAATACTTTCGGCATAGATACATGGAATACATTATATTGCTGGAATGTTTCGTTACCGAAGTACTTGATGAGCAACGGCCATTGCAATGCGTGGCTGTAGCCGGTGAGCATGGTCTTGAAGATAGCCGGAGCACGCAGGTCGGCATTCGCATAGAGGTCGAACACCCAGTTTGCCGGAACATAGTCGGGCTTGAACGAAACGAAGTCGTAGTTGCTGAACACGGTTCCCAAGGCTCCTCCGTATGAGTTGATAGTGAATCCTACTTTCCAGATGGCTTCGGTAGAGTTGTCGCTGGTCCACATGTACTTGTAATAATTCACGCCGTTTGATACATACTGGTTTACGCTCGACAGGACATAGTAGTTGCTGTCGATTACCTTGGACGCATACTTGATGGCATCGTCCCACTTACGCATATACAAGGCAACGCGTGCACGGAGTGCATGAACTGTATATTCGTTGAAGTAGGTCGTATTAAACAGGGCACCATGAGTAGCTGGGTTATAATCCTCTTCCAGCTTCAGCAGGTCGGCAGCCTTGTCAAGGTCGGACAAAACCAAGGCATACGAGTCTTTCAGTGAAGCACGCTTCATCGGTTCATCTCCCTTATAGTGCAGCGTCAAAACAACGCCCAACTCGTTGGCAGCTTCCTCATCGCTTTCATACGGCTTACAGAACAGCTTAATCAGTTCCGAGTAAGCCAGTGCACGGGCAAAGTAGGCTTCACCGCAATACTGATCCAGCCTATCGAGGGCTTCATCCGGGTTTTCGGTGCTCAAAGCATTATTGCGTACGCGCTCTACGTTGTCAAGCAAAAAGTTTGCCTGATTGATAACATTGTAAAGTGCACCATATACTTTTTCTATTTCTGTATTGGTTGACTGGATGTCTTTCCAGCGCCAAATATCACCATATATATTGGTATTACCAATCACTCCATATACGAGGTCGGTCTGGATATCCGGCAGCAAGGTAAGGTAACCCGAATAGAGTGCCGGGCTCTTGAATGCCGAGTAGATACCAATCACCAGCTGATTTACATCCTCCGGAGTGTTGATTGCCTCCTCCATGCGCATGGCATCTTCGGGATACTTGTCCAGACAAGAAGCAAAAGAGCAGGTCAGGCAAATCGACAAGAGATATAGTTTTATATTTTTAATTTTCATTTTTGTTCTTGTTTAGAATGATAACTCTGCACCAAATGTGAACTGGCGTGTTGCCGGATACTGTGCTTGATATACATTGGCTGCTACTTCCGGATCCAATCCGTTGAAACCGGTGATGGTCCATAAGTTCTGTCCCTGTATATACAGACGTGCCGAAGTAAAGAATTTGCTTTTCTTCAGTAACGACTGCGGCAAGGTATAAGCCAGACTCAGGTTTTTCAGACGCATGAATGAAGCATTTTCAAGGAAACGGTCGTCGAGCTGTGCCACTTCGCCGTAACGGGGAATGTCGGTAAGATCTCCCGGCTTTTTCCAGCGGTCGTAAAGCAGACGTCTAGACTGGTTATATACCGTATAAAGTCCGTTGCTTTCTTCAAAGAAGCGGTCGTTGTTCATCACGAATCGTTTCGCCATCCAGCTGAACTGAGCTGAAAGCTGGAAGCCTTTCCAACTGAGGGTGGTACCGAAACCTCCCATCCAAGGAGAGTCGAAAGTCTTTCCAGTCATCACTTTATCGCTTTCACGGTATTCATTGGTGATGTTTCCGTCTTTGTCATACCAAAGCGCGTCACCGTTGGCAGGGTTTACGCCGGCATAGCGGTTCAGGAAGAATTCGTGTACCGAATGACCTACCATAAACTTCACACCCGTAGTAGAGTTTACATATTCTTCTACTCCGTTATAAAGTTCAGTCAGCTTGTTCATGTTATAAGAAACATTGGCACTGACGTTCCATACGAAATCTTTGGTACGGATGATGTCGCCGTCGGCAGTGATTTCTACACCACGGTTTACCATGGCACCCACGTTTTTCCAGCGATAGCCTTCACCGGTTACGGCATATGATTCAGGTACGCTCATCAGCATGTTAGTGGTTTTCTTATGATAGAATTCCACATTTAAGTTAGCACGGTTCCAGAATCCAAGACGCACACCCACGTTGTTTGACCAGGTCTGTTCCCATCCCAGTTCTTCATTGCCGCTCTGTGCCGGATAGATACCTGCTTCGTCGTTGTAATTCGGACCTCCGGCAACCAATGCCAAATGGTCGTAGTTCGGAATTTCAGAGTTACCCGAAGTACCGGTACTCAAGGCAACCTGTGCATTGGTCAACCAGTCAATGTCTTTCAGGAAGTTTTCTTGCTTGGCATTCCACATGAAGCCCAATGACCAGAATGTACCCCAGCGGTGGTCTTTACCGAAACGAGAAGAAGCATCGGTACGTACCGAGAAGTCGGCATAATACAAATCTTTATAGTTGTATTCTCCACGGAGGAAGAACGACAGGTAGGCATAACTGCTGAATGTATCAGCCCAGCTTGATGCACGGGTACCTGCAGATACATTGGTAAGGAAGTCATTGGTCTGACCTTTTGAGTACACATCGAAACCTTCATAGCGGTAATCTACCCCTTCCTGGCCCAGCATGACATTAAACTGGTGGTCATCTTTGATGTTGAAGCGATAGTTGGCTGTTGTAGTTTCAGTAAGGCTCAGCATATCGGTGCTTCTGCGGGCAGCGGTACCCAAACCGTTATTTACCGAAAGGCTGGGGAACGACTGCATGAAAGCAGTGGTATGCGTGTAGTCAACACCGAACTGAGAGCGGATAGTCAAGTTCTCAATCGGAGTGATTTCAGCATATACTGTAGAAAGTACTTTATATTTTTTATACTTCACCGGGTTCTGCTCCATGTAAAGAATCGGGTTTTCACTGGTTCCCGCCCAGCTTCCGTCTTTGATGGTAGCCAATGAACCGTCTTTCTTATACGGATTCCAGTAAGGCAGCATGAATCGGCTGGCAGAAATCGGAGTTACAATGGTGTAGCTACCGTCATCAGCCTGCTGTGTTTCTTCGTATGCACTCATGGTGTTGGTACCGATTTTCAGCCAGCTGCTGGCTTTTACTTCGGCATTGGCACGCAGGTTGTAGCGGCGGAACTCAGAGCTCTGAGCAATACCTTCCTGGTCATAGAAACCACCTGAAACGTAGTAGTTCAAACGGTCGGTAGCACGGTTCACCGAGATTTCGTAGTTCTGCAGCGGTGCACGGTCATTGAACACCATATCAAGCCAGTTGATGTCGGTGCGTGAAAGCAAGTTGTAGTCTTGACCCGCATCGATACCGATTTCTTTTTCGAAAGCGATACGTTCGGGCGTGTTCATCAGTTCCCAGTTGGTACGTGCCAACTGTGAGAAACCATACTGAGCACGCAAGGTCACTTTGGCTTTGTCCATTGACAAACCACGCTTGCTGGTAATCACAACCACCCCGTTGGCAGCACGTGCACCATAAATAGAGGTAGAAGATGCATCCTTAAGCACGGAGATGCTTTCAATGTCATTCGGACTCAGGGTATTGAAGTCGGCACTTGAGATGGGCACCCCGTCTAAGATAAACAACGGAGCTGTACCCGAGTTGATTGAGTTGGTACCACGGATTTGGAATACAGCCGCTTTACTGGGTTCACCGGAGTTAGAAATGACCGTCAAGCCGGCACTTTGTCCCTGCAGGGCTTGGTCAAAACTTGGGGCAGGCACATTTTCCATCTTTTCCGACTTAACCGTCGAAACCGAACCGGCAATGGTCCCCTTTTTACGAACTCCGTAAGCAACTACTACCACTTCATCCACCATTTGTGCATCCGATTTCATCGTGATGTCCAGTTTGTGAGTCTGTGGCGTCACTACGTGCTGTTGCGATTGCATACCGATGTATGAATACACCAGCGTTGCTTTTGCAACACCTTTGATCTCAATGGAGTAGCTTCCGTCGATGTCGGTAATAACTCCATTATTAGTACCCTCCTGCATGATAGTAACACCAATCAGCGGTTCGTTCGTTTCTCCGTCAAATACTGTACCTTTGACAGAAAAATCTTGGGCGAACAGCGACTGGATTGCCATCACTGCAAGAGAGACGAACAAAAGAAATCCTCTTTTCATCTCTGTTTTTTGATTAATGATATAATTGAATTGTTAATAAAATGCGTACTTATGCGGGTAAGACCTTTGTCTTTGCGTACGATGTGTATATATATAAATAATAAATGTATGGACACACCTGTCATATATCGTCTCTGTGCTTAATGCTTCTCCAAACAGTTCGCGTTATATTGTAAAAAGTGTTATTAAAATGTTCTGCCAAAGTGACCATAAATGCATTTAGATTAATAAATTGCACAAATATACCTAATTATTTTTGTATTTTATTATTTTTTATCTAAATGGAATACTTCTGTGTTTTATGCACTTTTGTTGAAAAAAGGTGGTCTGAAAAGGAATAAGTAACTATTTGTATTTGTTTCTTTTTAAATGGTAATGAATACCCTTTATTTTTTGTAAATCTATATGTACAGAACGATTGGTTAAATAATATAAAAATACTTTACTTTGTATATCTTTGTATGAAAACGGTATATTTATATAAAGAATATTGCTGTGAAGGTGTTTTTTTTGATTCTTGGATATAGGCTTGACATGACACTTTAAAAGATAGAAGTCGGTTGGCTGAATGCTTGATGGGTTGCCTCTGATAAAGTCTGATGGAGGAAGGTGATGTTTGAATATAAGGTGGTGGCTGGTGTGGTTGTAGAGGAGGGCTGGTTTATATAATAAAAAAAGCCCGAATCAAAAATATGATTCGGGCTTGCGGTGCGTACGGGACTCGAACCCGTGACCCCATGCGTGACAGGCATGTATTCTAACCAACTGAACTAACGCACCTTGTTTTAATTCTATTATTGTTTGCTATCTCTCTCGATTGCGATGCAAAGGTACGACATTTTTTGAAACCTGCAATAGGTTGAGGCGTTTTTTTTAAAGAAAATACAAAAAAACTTCGAAAAGGGGTTTCCCGCGAGTCTGTTTGGGGCTTCTTTAAATAGGTTTCTTCCTTGCTTTTCCTTCTCGGTTCAGTGTAACGGAAGCAGAATCATGCGTTGGATAAGTTGGAAGAGATAGAGTGGGGATTCACTTGCGAGAATGAACGGAGTATGGTTTCGAGATAAAAAAAGGACTTGGGAAAGCTTCAGCGTTACCAAATCCTCTTTTTTTATTTTAAGTTAGCCTTGTATGTATTCGGTTGAACGGCCTCTAATGACGAAGCAGGGCTGGTTTCCCATTGGATTGATAGAGTTCCTACCCACCATAGTATATTCACTATAATCGTAGCAAAAAGTATGGTATAGGCTGTAATTCTTGCTTCCAGTTGTTTACTGGAAATCTTTTTTGAAATGTCTTTGGATTCTTTAATCGGTTCAATTGTTAAGACTTTCTCCATGTTGCTTTGTTAAAAAAAGATTCTTTATTTTCGTTTCTGTTAGAAAAATGCAGAGTCTTATGGAATACTGCATACCAAGTCATCTTTTTTTTATTTTATTGAGGAGCTTTATAGATTACTTTAGTATATAAAGCCGAAAATATACTGAAGAAGTGTCCGAGTATCAGGATATTAGTTTACGTAAACCGAACTGAAATACTGTTCCATTTGCTTTTTGGCTTCTTCTAATTGTTCTGAGGTATTTGCTTTAACCTCTTTAAGCTGATATTCCATTTTCATGGCTTCGTATTTATGTACACCCAGCGTGTGGTAAGGCAGGATTTCCACGCGTTGAATCATTTTATAGTCTTGGAAATGCTTGCCTAAAGCTTCTATATCTTCTTTAAAGGCGCTGTATCCCTGTACGAGGACATAGCGTAACCAGAAAGGCTTGTTGTTGTTTTCGAGCCATTCGGCCGTTTTAAGCGTTTGTTCGTTGCTTCGTGCTGTTAAAGCTTTATGCCGTTCGTTATTAAACTCTTTTACATCGAGCAGGACGAGGTCGGCAAGAGAAAAAAGCTCTTTAACATCCTCATTCCATAAACCTCCGTTTGAGTCGATGCAGGTGTGTATTCCAGCTTCTTTCAGCATACGTAACAGGGGAATCAAGGCTTTAGCCTGAAAAGTGGGTTCGCCTCCGCTGAAAGTTACGCCTCCTTTTTTGCCGAAGAAAGGTTTTTGGCTGACGGCCATTCGAAGGATTTCTTCGGGAGCCGTTTCTTTGCTTTCTCCTTTGGCGTCTATGGTATCGGGATTGGCGCAATACAGGCAACGGAAGTTACAGCCTTGTAAAAATACAACAAGGCGGATGCCGGGACCGTCGTAGGTGCCCAGTGATTCGTATGAATGAACTCGGATCATGAAGTTAGTTTAAAAAATTAGGGTAGATAATAGATCGTTAAAAAACAAGTTGACGAGGTATTAGGTGACAAGAACCAGAGGCGTTTCGGCCCTGTGGCTTTGCCAACATGTCACCCCGTCAACTCAAGAAGACCCAAAAGGTTTATGGTTGTAGTTTCTGTTACATACGTTCGTGGAAGCTACGTGAGATTACTTCCAACTGATGTTCGCGGCTCAGTTTGATGAAGTTTACTGCATAACCTGATACGCGGATTGTCAGCTGCGGATATTTTTCCGGATGCTCCATTGCATCTTCAAGCATTTCGCGGTTTAATACGTTTACGTTCAAGTGATGCGCACCCTTCACGAAGTATCCGTCCATCATGGTTACCAAGTTTTCGATACGGTTCTCCATGTCTACACCCAGTGACTTAGGAACGATAGAGAATGTGTTACTGATACCATCCTGTGAGTCACGGTAGCGGAGTTTAGCTACTGAGCTCAGTGATGCGATGGCTCCGTTCTTGTCACGTCCATGCATCGGGTTCGCTCCCGGAGCGAAGGCAACTCCTTTCGCACGTCCGTCGGGAGTAGCACCCGTCTTCTTGCCGTACATTACGTTAGAAGTGATAGTCAGGATAGACAAGGTGGGTTTTGCATTCTTGTAAATCGGCAATTTCTTCAATTCTTCATCGAAGTAGTAAATCAAGTCAACAGCCAAGTGGTCAACGCGGTCGTCGTCGTTACCGAAGCAAGGGAATTCTCCTTCAATGTCGAATCCTTCAGTCAGGCCGATTTCGTTACGTTTAGCCGTTACTTTTGCATATTTGATAGCCGACAGAGAGTCGACAGCAATTGACATACCAGCCACACCGTAAGCCAGGTTGATAGCATGCTGCGTATCTACGAAAGCCATCTGAGCCTTTTCGTAGTAATACTTGTCGTGCATATAGTGAATGATATTCATAGCTTCATTATAAACACGTGCCATTTCTTTCAATACCTTCTTGTAGTTAACCAATACTTCTTCGAAGTTCAGCACATCGCCAGTCAGTACAGGAATGTCTTTTACCATCAATGTACCTGTATTTTCGCAGCGGCCTCCGTTGATGGCAAGCAACAGTGCTTTCGCCAAGTTACAACGTGCACCGAAGAACTGGATGTGACGGCCGATATCCTGGTAAGAAACACAGCAGGCAATTCCGTAGTCGTCAGAGTTACGTACTTCACGCATCAGCTCATCGTTTTCATACTGGATAGAAGAGGTGTCGATAGAAACCTGTGCGCAGAAGTTCTTGAAGCCTTCAGGCAGTTCCGGGCTCCACAGTACCGTCAAGTTCGGTTCTGGAGAAGGGCCGAGGTTGTATAATGTCTGGAGGAAACGGAACGAAGTTTTGGTTACTTTAGTGCGTCCGTCGTTAAAGCGTCCACCGATAGCTTCAGTTACCCAAGTAGGGTCACCTGCAAAAATATCGGTATAAGCCTGCATACGCAAGTGGCGTACCATGCGCAGTTTGATAACGAACTGGTCGATGAGTTCTTGTGCATGGATCTCATCCAATGTTCCGTTAGCCATATCGTATTCGATATAGATGTCGAGGAAAGAAGAAACGTTACCCAGTGACATTGCAGCTCCGTCTTGTTCTTTAACAGCAGCAAGGTAAGCCATGTACACCCACTGAACGGCTTCGCGTGCGTTGGTAGCCGGGCGTGAAAGGTCTAAGCCGTATTGCTCGCCCATGACCTTGATTTCCTTCAAAGCCTTGATTTGTTCGGCAACTTCTTCGCGCAGGCGGATGCGTTCGTCGGTCATCGGACCGGTAAGGTGGCGCAAGTCATCCTGTTTAGCTTCGATGATACGGTCGATGCCATATAAAGCCAAACGGCGGTAGTCTCCGATGACACGTCCGCGTGCGTAGTTGTCGGGAAGACCGGTAAGGAATCCCAGAGAACGGAACGAACGGATTTCTTCAGTATAAGCATCGAATACTCCGTCGTTATGTGTCTTACGGTAATGAGTAAAGATGTCTTTTACTTTCGGGTCGACTTCGACTCCGTTTTCGCGGCATGCTTTTTCTACTACCTTGATTCCGCCAAACGGCTTGATGGCACGGCGTAGTACCTCATCGGTTTGCAAACCTACAATCACTTCGTTTTCCTTGTCTATATATCCCGGAGCGAAAGAAGTAATGGTTGAAACGGTTGAGGGGTCAAGTGAGCGTACACCGTTGTTGGCGCGTTCTTCTGCAAGAGCTTCCAGGCACTTGTTCCATACAGCTTTGGTACGTTCTGTCGGACCGGTTAAGAAAGATGCATCACCTTCATACGGAGTGATGTTGGTTTTTACAAAATCGGTTACATTGATTTCATGGTTCCAACGACCTTCTTTGAAATTCATAGCCATAATTATTTTAGTTTTTAGTTTATGAGTTTTTAAGTTCTTAAGTTTTTAAGTTCTTAAGCCCTTAATCGTTTGAATTCTTAAGTTCTTTTGGTTTTAAGTTCTTTTGTACTTCTGTCTAAAAAACAGATAGTTTTATGTCTTAAAACATTTGCAAAGGTAGCTCTTTTCTATGATTTTGGCAATACCTAATATTAAGTATATTGCTAATTTGTATTAATTACAATAATGGCTTAGATAAATTCAAGTGTTGCGGAGGTCTTGAAGAGGGAAAGAGTGGCACTTTCTATCTGGCTGTTGCAGACTTTGGTTAGCTAAAGCCACTGCATATATGAGAAGAAGACAAAGATTCACTATAGGTATGATGTACTTTATAAACGGAGAAAGGACAGATGACAGGTAGAAAGATGAAAACAATCGGCTGGTTTGCTGATAAGGGGCAAGTGGTTGAAAAGCAGAAGGAAAGAGAGGAGAAAAGAGAAAAGGTGAAAGCTGAATCCTATGCAGATTAAGTAAAAAAGCGTAAAAAAGTTGTTTAAATGTTTGCAAGAATCAAAAAGACCATCTATCTTTGCACTGCGTTTGAGAGAAAGCGTTTTTACAACTTAACTTTGGAAGTTTGGGTGAGTGGCTGAAACCACCAGTTTGCTAAACTGACGTACGGG
>Juniper_p1__coassemble_1337_pt1 | contig 9479 bp, 9 predicted proteins | sample Juniper_p1__metabat2_low_PE_017 | metagenome-assembled genome bin Juniper_p1
ATTTTATTTACTGCCAGAGCCGCTTAGGCTTGGCTATTTTTTAACGAACTATTATTTCTAAGAATTCAAATAAAAACGTTTGCAAATAACATGTAAAAACAGATTGTTTAACCAATAATAATATTGATGAAAATGGAAACAAAAAATCTAATCAGAGAAATGAAGACATCTGAATTGAATGACGTGAATGGCGGTGTGCTTGTTGAAGCTATTATTATCGCCGGAATATTGCTTCTGATTCCCCAGAAAGCATATTAAGTCTGATGTTACTCATGACAGGACATATAAGATGTGTCCTGTCATTTCCCTAATATTTACATTTATGTTGTGGCTGTATCTTCAAATCCGTCTAAAAGAACTTTTAAGAATATTATCTGGAATAGGGATATTCCGGTCGGTAATTCTATGCTTCTTTTTAGGATGCAGTATCGTGTTTCTCAGCAAAATGAGAGAAGAATGGGTTGTTCCTGTTTTCTTTGTATTATGCCTGGGAAGTTATCATAGCTTTAGAAAAGACAATTACTTCCTCCAATGCAATGCACCGGATTTCAAAAAGCTATTTCTGAAAGAATACGCCATATTGAGTTGTCCTTTCATCCTATTGGAGTTGCAGAATAGAAACTGGCTTTATGCTTCAGCAATGTTTCTGTTTTTCCAGCTACTTCCTTACAGTAAGAGAATCTCCTTTCATATCCGTCCGGTAAGGTTGTTCTTTTTACATAAAGGCAATCTAGAATACATCAGTATGATTCGCCGGTACGGGGCGATATATTTGCTGCTGATTCTGTTCTCCGTACTTGGTTTGCTACACGACAATTCACGCATCATGAAAGTATGTATGCTGATATGGGGAGTTGTTCAAACCAATGCCTATTACGATGAGCCTTCTGTATATACCATTTTAAACTACAAAGGGTATAAAACTTTACAAACCGTAATGTGGAAAAGCAATGCCTGGAATGTGACCGTTTTATCCATCCCTCTTGCTTTGTTGTTTTTCGTCTGGATCTACAATATGAAAGAAATCATGTTTCTGATAAGTTGTGTCTTTGCCAATATACTTTATCTGCAATGTACCGGACTGATGTCATATATTTGTGAAAACAGGCTGATATATGCTATTCTTCGGATTGGAATCTTCTTTCTCCTATTTATTTGTTCGTGTTTCATACCATTGTTTAATATTCTGTTTATTATTTTGATATTGATTTCTTCCTACATGTTATATCATAAATACAAAACGATATGGAACGGTTAGTAATTAAAAATCTAAACAAGTCATTTGGTTCGCTTCTGGTACTCGAAGATATATCAATAAGTTACCAGGAGGGGAAAATATACGGATTAATCGGAGAAAACGGCGCAGGAAAAACCACCTTGTTTAATTGTATTCTCGGAATAAATGAATTTGAGGGGAAAATAGAAAAAATGAACGAGATGCAAATCGGATATCTACCTTCATCTCTTTATTTTTATCCGTTGATAACCGGACAGGAATATATTGAATTCTGTATAAAAACCAAGGACATGGAAATAGACTCCAATGCCATAGAGCAATGGAATAAAGTTTTTCGGCTGCCCTTAGACCGCTATGCAACTGAATATTCCACCGGAATGAAAAAGAAACTGGCTTTTATGGCATTGTTGCTTCAGAAAAATGATATTTATATTTTGGATGAGCCTTTCAACGGCGTAGATTTGACAGGATGTATTTTAATGAAAAAAATGATACGCTCATTGAAGCACGAAAACAAAACGGTTATTATATCTTCTCACCAAATTGTGGCATTGCATGAAATTTGTGATTCGATTCATTACCTGTATAATCATAAAATTGCCAATGAATTTGTTTCGGAGACAGTAGATGAAATAGAAAGGCAGATTATTAACGAGAATATGAACAGCTTAAATTTATATAACACTTGACGAACAAGAAAGTGTCTATGGAAAAGTGAATATACAATACAATGGTTCCTGCAATCCTCATACGATAACCTAATGATAACATAAGCATAACATATCATCTTTTTTAGAACGGTTACTTTTGTCCTGCAAAAAGGAAACAGAAGTAACCGTTTTAATTCTAACAAAACTATGTTATTACCGAACGAATGGATAGAAAACAGTATTGAGACATACATCTATCAGCACACAACGAAATCGCAAGTCATTTATTGGATTGTCCTTCTTGCCGTGACAATCACATTGGTAGCACTTCCCTTTATCTATGTGGATATCTCCGTACAGGGAAGCGGTGTAGTGAGACCGGTAGCGGAAAAAGCGGAAATAACTTCTTCCATTACAGAAATTGTAGATTCGGTTTTTGTAAAGGAAGGAGAGCAGGTTAACAAGGGTGACGTGATACTAAGATTCAGAACCAATAGTTCTGATTATAAAATCAATTATCAGACCAGCCGACTGAATGATTGCAGCGCACAGCTTGCCGACCTTGCTTATCTGGCAGAGGGTAATTGTCCGAAGTTCTTCAGTTCTCCGGTAAGACAGCAGGAATATGCTTATTTTATCCGTAAGAAACAGGAACTGGAAACAGGATTGGCACAAGCGGAAAAGGAATATCTTAGAAATAAAACTTTGTTTGAAAAGAAAGTTATCTCTGAGGAGGAATACGACAGTTACTACTTCAAGTTCAAAAGCCAACAAAATGAATTGGCATCGCTGGTACAAAGCCAGATCAGTACATGGCAGGCAGACCAGAATACATACAGGAATACATACAATGAAATGAGTACCAACCTGAAGCAGGAGATAAAGAACAAGGATATGTATATTGTTCGTAGTCCGGTTGGCGGGACGGTAGACCAATTCTCAGGAGTATATCGTGGCAGCAGCATTCAGGCAGGACAGTCTTTAGCAGTCATAAGTCCCGATTCTACACTATGTATTGAGGTATATGTCACACCAAGAAATATTGGATTCATGAGTGTGGGTATGTCGGTGAATGTGCAGGTGGAATCCTTCAATTACAACGAATGGGGGACAATACCGGGAAGAGTGAAGGATATATCATCAGACTTCCTGACAGACAGTCAGGGAAATTCCTTCTACAAGGTTAAATGTGAAATGGAACGTGACTTCCTTCAACTAAAGAACGGCAGGATAGGAAAGCTAAAAAAAGGAATGACGGTAAATGCTCATTTTATGGTAACAAGACGGTCACTGTTCAACCTGCTTTATCAGAAGATGGACGGATGGGTAAATCCGAAGCAGTATGAAAATGAAACAATGGTAGCTAAACTGAATTGATTGTGAATATAGAATAAAAGAATTATGTATAGAAAAGGAATCAAAATAAAACAGCATGATATTACTGATTGCGGTGCCGCATGCCTTGCCTCAGTATGTGCACACTATGGGCTTCAATTTCCTGTTGCCCGCATCCGCCAGTATGCCTTTACGGATCAGAAAGGTACAAATGTGCTTGGGCTGATTGAAGCTGCAAACCGTCTCGGACTTTCAGCCAAAGGTGTAAGAGCACAGTTTGAAGCTCTTTCCATCGTGCCAAAACCAACCATTGCACATGTGATTGTGCACGAGCATTTGCAGCACTTTATTGTCTTGTATAAAGTAGAAAAGGAACACATTACCTATATGGATCCCGGTGACGGTAAAATGCATAAGGTTACGAATGCTGAGTTCCAGAAAATGTGGACAGGTGTACTTATTCTGATGGAACCGGAGGAGACCTTTAAAAAGGGAAACATGAAAACGAGCATGACAAAGAAATTCTTCTCGCTGCTGGCTCCACACAAGAGTGTCATGATGCAGGCTGTATTCGGAGCGTTGATATACAGCATATTGGGACTGTCCACCTCCGTCTATGTGGGTAAGATTACTGATTATGTCCTGGTAGACGGAAATATCAACCTGCTTAACCTTATGGGAATTGTGATGATTATTATTCTGATACTTCGTACTTTCATAGGATCAATGAAAAGCATTCTGGCATTGAAGACCGGGCAACGAATAGATGCAGCTCTGATTCTCGGTTACTATAAGCATTTGCTGACATTGCCGCAACAGTTTTTCGATACTATGCGTGTGGGAGAAATCATTTCGCGTGTGAACGATGCGGTGAAGATACGAAACTTTATCAACAATGTATCTCTTGATCTGGTAGTAAACATGATGATTCTGTTATTCTCGGTAGGTCTGATGTTCGTGTATTCGTGGGAACTTGCCTTGGTGACATTAGCATCAGCTCCGTTATTTTTACTCATTTTCTGGGCTTTCAATAGGCTGAACAGAAAATATCAACGCGGCATCATGGAGAGCAGTGCAGATCTGGAGTCTCAGTTGGTTGAATCTATAAATTCCATTTCCACTATCAAGCGTTTCGGTATAGAAGACTTTGCGAATTTGAAAACAGAAACACGTTTTGTACATCTCCTGAAGAACACCTATCGCAGCATTTATGGGGCAATTATGGCTCAGGGAGGTATCCAGTTTGTATCAACCGCAATAACAATTGCTGTGCTATGGTTGGGAAGTGTTCTGGTCATAGACAAGGAACTTACACCGGGTACGCTGATGGTATTCTATTCGCTTATCAGTTATGTCATATCACCGATAGGGTCATTGATTTCATCCAACCAGACAATACAGGATGCGCTGATTGCAGCAGATCGCCTTTTTCAGATTATGGATCTTGAGCGTGAACAGGATGACAGCCAGAAAATAGAACTCAGAAAGGATATGATCGGTGATATTGTGTTTGAGAATGTATCATTCCGATACGGCTCCCGTAAGGAGGTATTTAACGGACTCAACCTGAAGATAGATAAAGGAAAGACCACTGCAGTCATCGGTGAGAGTGGGTCCGGTAAAACTACACTCATATCATTGCTTCAACATATTTATCCGATTCAAAGTGGTCAGATACGTATTGGTGGATATGATATTTCCCAAATAAGCAATAAGAGCCTTCGTAGTCTTGTTGGTACTGTACCGCAGCAAATTGAGCTTTTTGCCGGTACTATTATAGAGAATATAGCAGTTGGTGATCTCCAACCTGATATGAAGCGTATTGTAGATTTGGTAGAACAACTTGGTTTGAAGGACTTTATTGAGCGTCTTCCTAATGGCTACATAACCTATATAGGAGAACATGGAGCTTCTTTATCTGGTGGTGAACGGCAGCGAATAGCCATAGCCCGTGCGCTGTATAAGGAACCGGAAATCCTGATTTTTGATGAAGCGACTTCTTCCTTGGACTCAATATCTGAGAAGCATGTAAAGAGAACACTCGATGCACTGGCCAGTTCCGGAAAGACAGTCATTATCATTGCTCATCGTTTGAGTACTGTAAAAAATGCAGATATGATTGTGGTACTTGACAATGGTAAAGTATCCGAAACCGGTACGCATAAGCAATTGTTTGATTCCAATGGAATTTACAACAGATTATGGAATGAACAGTTTGATCAGTTGGATTAAAAGCTCTATCGTGGGATAATGAAAGATGTTCTTTCATTATCCCTAATTTTAATTTCCGATGCAAACTATATTATATCCCTATAGCCACTGCTTACTTATTTTTATATTCCCCAAAGCAGATTTATTATTTATGTGATACTTATACCTAGCTTGATAAGTATTGTTTTTTCTGCTTTTAACTTTATGATAACAGTGTGATAACCTGAATCCTTTTCTAATACACTTACATTTGCATCATAAATAAGGAATTAAGTATAACATAAAATTTTGATTATTATGATAGCAGAATTAATCGTTTCAGCAGTAGCATCAGTATCTTTGTCAACTCCAAAGGTAGTTTATAATGTAGCCTCAGATGATAAGAAAGTGACTAACATTGAGGCGTATTCGGTAAGTGAAGGCAAGTATCTAAAACGTATTTATAAGATACACTTTATTTATAATGCAGAAGGGAAAGTGACCGATAAGAATACATATCAGTGGGATGAAAGAAATTCCGGATACGTTCTTAAGGATACTGAGAAATTTACTAAATAATGAAATCATAATTCTTCTCTTAAAAGTTTAAACGTAGAATCCCTGGTTATGTACGAACAAGTACTTAATATCAGGGATTTTTTTCATTGTATATAATGAGATATATAAATCTTGCAGTATAGGTTTTATAATTATTGGATTCTTTGTTAACACTGTGATAACATAACAGTAACATAAACTCTTGTTCTTCGCACATACTTTTGCAGCATAAGAATAACGAAATAACATAAAACATTTCAATTATGAGAAGAATGATGAAACTGGCTTTTGTAGCCATAGCAGGATTTGCCTGCTTGCCGGTTGCTGTAAGGGCACAGCAGATGCCTCCGGTACCGGTAGACAAGGAAGTGAGAATAGGTAAACTGGATAACGGACTTACATACTATATCCGTCATAATGAATATCCGAAGAACCAGGTGGATTTCTATATTGCCCAGAAGGTGGGTAGTATCCTTGAAGAGGACAACCAGCGCGGATTGGCGCATTTCCTTGAACACATGTGTTTCAACGGAACAAGGAACTTCCCGGGAAGCTCTATGATCAAATGGCTGGAGTCTGTAGGTGTGAAGTTCGGTTATAACCTGAATGCCTATACGAGCATTGATGAAACTGTATATCGTATCTCCAGTGTACCTACAGAACGTATCGGGGTGCAGGATTCATGTCTGATGATTCTGTCCGACTGGGCTGACGGCCTTTTACTTGAAGGTAAGGAGATAGACGAGGAACGTTCCGTTATACATGAGGAATGGAGAAGCCAGCTGCCACCGAATATGAGAATAATGGAGAAACTGCTTCCAGAGATATATCCAGACAGCAGATACGGACACCGTCTTCCTATAGGAACCATGGAAGTGGTGGACAATTTTCCGCATCAGGCTTTGCGCAACTATTATGAGAAGTGGTATCGTCCTGACTTGCAGGGTATAGTTGTGGTGGGTGACATTGATGTGGACCGTATAGAAGGTAAGATCAAGGAATTGTTCTCAAAGATTGAGAAGCCTGTAAATCCGGCAGAAAGGGTTTACTTCCCGGTGGCCGACAATGAAAAGCCTATTGTCGCTTTCGGCTCGGATAAGGAGCAGGATAAATATGTGGCTCAGATTATGTTCAAATATGATGCCCTGCCTGATTCGTTGAAGGGTACGATGGCTGATATTACAACTGCCTATCTGCTCGATATGGCCCAGATGATGCTTCAGATAAGACTGAACGAACAGGGACAGAAGGCGGATGCTCCGTTTGCGGCGGCTTCTGCATTTTATGGTGAGTTTATTATGGCAAAGACGAAACAGTCTTTCCAATTTGCTATGCTTCCAAAAGGTAACAGCTTCGACGAAGGACTGAAGGCTGTCTACCGTGAGGCTCTTCGTGCAAAGAGAGGAGGATTTACCGCCACTGAATATGCGCGTTGCCGTACAGAATATCTTTCTCAGCTTGAAAAGGCATACAACAACCGTAACCAGCAGGAAAACAAGACTCTTGCAGAATCGTATGTGCGTAATTTCATCGACAAGAAGCCTATACCGGGTATAGAGACGGAATATCAGATGATGAGCATGATTGTAAACCAGATACCAGTGGAAGCTGTAAATCGGGTGTTCTCGCAGATTGTTTCGGATAAGAACCTGGTTGTTCTCGGTATGATGCCTGCACGTGAAGGTGAGTCCTGTCCTAAAGACGAAGATATACTTGCATTGCTTTCTCAGGTGGAAGCCGAAAACATTGCTCCTTACGTGGACAATGTGAAGGATGAACCATTGGTAAGCGAATTGCCGGCAGCCGGAAAGGTGGTGAAAGAGAACATGCTTTCTGATGCCGGAGCCAAGGAATGGATTCTTTCAAACGGTGCCAAGGTGATTTTGAAGAAGACTGACTTCAAGGCTGACGAAATCAATATGATGGCTGTGGCAAAAGGCGGTACTTCGGTTTATGGAAACGACAAGACTGCGGACTTGATGTTTATGCCTGCTGTATTGGAACAGCATGGATTGGGAAATTTTACTAATTCCGATCTTTCAAAACTACTTGCCGGGAAACAGCTTTCTCTGAAAATTACGTTGGATGACTATGTACGCAGTCTGTCAGGAAACACTACTCCTAAGGACCTGAAGACCTATATGGAAATGATATACATGACCTTCACCGGACTGACAGTAACACCGGATGAATTTGTCGCCATGCAGAATCTTTATAAAGGAGTTATTCAGAATCAGGAACAGAACCCTAATTTTGTATTCCAGAAGAAGGTTCAGGAGTTCCTTTACGCATCGCCCAACAAGCAGGTGTTCGGTGTAAGTGATATTGAGAAGGCAAACCGTGAGAATATCCTTTCCATCATCCGTGAGCAGCTTGCCAATGCAGCCGAATTTACATTTGTATTCAGCGGAAACTTTAATGAAGCGGAATTAAAGACACTGGTTGAGCAGTACATAGCCTCCCTGCCTTCTGTCAAGGAAAAGAAACAGGAACTGAAACATAACAGTGCGGTTGAAATCAAGGCTGGCAGCGAAGAAAAGGAGTTTGCCATGAAGATGGAAGTACCTCAAGGAAGTGCGGCCGTTGTAATCAGCGGAAAGATGCCTTATTCATTCAAGAACAGGCTGATGGCTACCATGTCGGCACAGATAATATCTACACGCCTTCTGAATGAAGTCCGTGAGAAGGAAGGTGCAGTATATAGCATATATACCCAGGGCTCTCAGGAAAGACTCTCTGAAATGTCGGTTACATATCAGACTATATTCCAGGTTAAGCCTGAAAAGAAAGACCGTGCGCTTGAAATCATCCGCAGCGAGTTTGAGAAGCTGGCAAAGGAAACACCTGTAGAGGAACTTGATAAGGTGAAGGAGTTTATGGTGAAGCAAATCACTGAAGACGAACATACCAACAGCTACTGGTGCTCGATGATGGCCGGCAACGAGCTTCTGCCTTCCGGAATCTGTGTAAAGGCTGAACAGACCATACTGTCCATTACATCAGAAGAACTGTCCGGCTATGTTAATGAGGTAATGAAGCAGAATAACTATAGGGTTCTGGTAATGATGCCAGAAGGTAAATAGGGTATATGGATTAAAGAGGGTGCGGTTCACATCCTCTTTAATTTTAACTCGTGAACTACCGCTAAACTAAAGATTTAGCGGCTTCGGAGATACCAATACCTCCTCTCTTTTCCTGCTTCTTCCTGCCATTGCTTTTTAGGACACGAGGTCGGTCATCCACAAGAGGACAGTCCACAGGCTTGACTTTCCCACGCTCCGTGGGTAGGGCTTTCAAGCCAAATTCCTTGATGTTGCAAGCGGCATTGAAGTCCCGGTCGTGATGTGTACCACATTCCGGGCATGTCCAACTGCGCTCGCTAAGATTCAATCCTTTGTACACATGGCCGCATTTGCCGCAGGTCTTCGAGCTTGGGGCAAAGCGGTCTATCTTAATGAGGTTCACACCATACCAACTGCACTTGTATTCAAGCAAAGTTAGGAACATAC